>Ga0210059_1002048_pt1 | contig 31183 bp, 21 predicted proteins | sample Ectturendosymbi2_FD_188042 | JGI IMG/M metagenome (GOLD analysis project Ga0210059, IMG submission 188042) | Ecteinascidia turbinata endosymbiont from Florida, USA - Sample 2 (SPAdes) (version 2) | ecosystem: Host-associated > Tunicates > Ascidians > Unclassified | place: Key West, Florida... | reverse complement strand
AGCGAAACACTTTGGCCTAGCGGTTGGGCCCCAGGCTGGGCAACATGTGCCAAAATGACCCTAAAACTACTTCACTTATGACGTCAGTCACAAAAAATCCGCACCCCCCAACCAAAAAATTTTTTTTTCGAGTGTAATCTACTAGACTGGCCAATTCTTTTGAGCCATTCAACAGCTCTCTAGCGCAATCGGCGGAGGAGCTAGGGCGTTGGTAAGCCAACCAAAAACTGCTGTTTTTTAGGCCGCAATCAAAGTACGAATATATCGTACGCTGGCTCTCAAAGTGTTAATTGGGCAAGAACTCCCGAGGTTTTAAGTTCCGTACTGGACACGTAGGCTACAATACTTTCCTGTATACAGAAGGGTACAATAAGTTTGTCTGAAGCATCACAACTTTTTTACACCAGGTGTTTTGCCAAGAAAATTCACAAAAGTATTTGGCTTGTTCACATGCACCTTTCCTTAAAATCTGAGGAAAATTAAGAAAGAAATCACTGAGATATTTAATTTTTAATCAAGCACCTGGACGCTTATTCACAATGCGTTAATAGCACGTGGTCAAAGCATCACAATGGCTAAGCCACCTGGTGTAGAGACATTTGGAAACCTACTTGGCCGCCCAGTGTAGAAGGTGATAATGAACTGGCAAAGTTTCCCATTAATAGCTTGTTTTGCCAAATCTAGGCAGACATTTTTAAGTTTTTTTTACATTGTCAAATGTTTAGGGCACCTCCACTCTCATTGTGGAATGGTTTGCATGAATTCTGCATACATTTGAGCAATGTGTCTTCATAAAAATTTGCTTGTAACTTAGCCAAACCTGCAACCAGCTGGAGAAACCAGGCAATACCTCCCCTCCCCCAAAATTTTTAAAAACATGTTTAGATGTTAGGTAAAACATCAAGTTACAACCATTCTCCTCCAAAAAATATCAGCTGGTTGCGGCCCTGTCCATAGCATTACTGTAATGACAGATAATACAAATATAAGATAAAACCTGTAGAAGTGCTGCAATGCATGGTATTCTTCCGTAATATGCAGCACGATGCAAAGCTGTCCACCCAGATTCTTTGTCTTGACTATCAATGGAAATGTCCGAAAATGCCTTATAGTCTGTATAGCAATTTATTAACCAATTCAATGTGTCAACTTTTCCACAGGATGCTGCAACATGCAAAGGTGTTCTTCCACAAGTGTCATATCGGTATAAGGCACTAGTGCAATGAACTTGGACATAACCTGAAAAAGGAAAACACATAGCCCATCAAGTTAAAACTTGACAAGAAACATTTGACATCAAGCTGTACTATAAATAATAACCATTGTTATAGTCTAACACTTACAATGGTCAAATACATCTCTTAAAAATTTTGAATATATTTTATAGCTAACAAGCCATAGCAGAGAGCTTAAATTTTACATCTAAAGTCTTTTTTGCACATACTATTATGTCACAATCATATTTTCAAAGATACAATGCAAAGAACAGATGTTTATCAGTGTGGGTATCGTTAACAGATGTGTGATGACACAACCGGAGTGGAAAAAACTTGTTACGCCATAAATAGACTATAGAGGTAAAAATACAATGCAAAAATATTTTGTTATGACAATTAATAACCTTCCCTCAAACATGTGATTCCAAAAAGTTGTGATGTTTTAAATTTCTCTAATTTTCGAAACTGTTGAAACCTATTTTGGGTTCCTACTGGAGACTAAGAGTAGAATAACCTTCACATGATAATGATGGTGGCTGAAACCAGGCCTAGGGTAGCAAGAAATATTTTTACTACTGTTGTGATGTCACTGCTCACTGTAAAATATTACTTTTCATGACTCTGGTTACGTCATTTTATATCCACAACGAAGATACACTACTGATGGATAACCATCTTATAAAGGGCACCTTTTCAAAATAGACTAGATACTCAAGGAAAGTATTTAGCCTATCATCTCCATGATCTTATTGCTGTATTGCAGGTGTGGGCAAACATTTTCAACGGAGGGCCACATTGAAAACTTTCTTGCTACAGCAGGCTGCATGTCTTGACACTGTAGTACACATAGACAGAATAAAATCTCAAGAATTATAATTCAATCGATAAAATTACTTTAACATGGTCTTGAAATATGCACTATCTATGTACGTGTGGCTGCACTGCGGGCTGTAGAAAATGCCCTTGCGGGCAACTCTTTGTACCTCCAGCGCAGGGAATTGATTTGGAAAGCAACTGTTTCTTGTTTGTACCACCAGCATAGGGGATGGCTTTAGAAAGCAACTGCTTGTACCTCAGGCATAAGGAGTTGATTTATAAAGCAAATGTTTGTACCTCCAGGGTAGGGAGGTGATTTAGAAGGTAACTATTTGTACCACCAGCGTAGGGGTTGATTTAGAAAGCAACTGTTTGTACCTCGAGCTTAGGGAGTTGATCCCTAGGCTGGTGGTCCAGATAGTTTTTTCTGAATCAACCCCTACACTGAAGGTGAGAAAGTTGCTTTCCAAATCAACCCCTACGCTGGTACAAACAGTTGCTTTATAAATTAACTCCCTACATTAAAGGTACAAATAGTTTTTTTCTAAAGCAACCCCTATGCTGTTGTTACAGTCACTTTCTAAAGGCATCCCTACGCTGGAGGTACAAAGAGTCGCTTTCGAAATCAACTCCCTAAGCTGGAGGTACAAACAGTTGCTTTCTAAATCAACTCCCTACACTGGTGGCACAAACAATTGCTTTCTAAATCAACTCCCTATGGTGGAGGTACAAACACTTGCTGAGCTCTATAAAGCCACTCCTACGCTTGAGGTACAGACAATTGCTTTCTAAAGCCATCGCCTACGCTGGTGGTACAATCAGTTGCTTTCTAAGTCAACCCCCTACGAACAAACAGTGCTTTCCAAATCAAACCCTACAATGGTGGTACATGCATCCCTACGTTGGTGGTACATCCCTACGCTGGTCGTACTGACGCCGCCGACCAGTCCTCATAGTTTGGGATAACACTAAAGGAAACGAAGGGCCAGCGGGCTGGAGGGCCATGTTGCCAAATGAAAAACATGAATTTTCCGATGTCTGGCGAGCTGCACGGAAGGGCTGGCCGGCAGGCTGCACTACTGGACAGGCCAGTGGGCTGCACATTAAGCTGGGCTGTAGAAAAGAAAGGTTGGGCCAGAGGGCTACCCTTTTCTGCAGGCCGGCCCGACCTTTTCTGCAACCCGCCGGACCGCCGTTTTGTGCAGCCCATCGGCACGTCCTTCTGTCTTCTGTGCAGCCCGCCAAAAATTAACATTATTCATTTGGAAACACGGCCCTCCAATTAGTGTTAGTTTGTCCACCCTTGCTGTAGTGTATAACTATAAGCTCCATAGTTTCTGAATGGTCAGACCTGGTCTTGAGCTTATTTATAGGCTATATTCAAAATGCTACAAGATATGTACGTCGCAATCTATTTGTATGCCATGACATATGTTCATTTATGCCACAATTACAACCTATTTATGCCACAATTACAACCTATTTCAGGAACAACCCCCAATCTTTCATCACATTTTTATTTTTAAGGCAAAAATTTTTTTCCATCATGAAGAGAAACATGCATTTAGCATTCAGTATACCTACAAATACAGAATGGAATGGGTTGACAGCACACTTGACTATAGCAGCATAGGGCTACTAGAGTTGTTGAGAAAATTCAACTGCAGAGTCTCGTCTTTTTCAACAACAAAGTATAAGTACAAAGTAAGTACAAAGTATAAGTAGTACAAGTACACAGTAAATTAGTATGTTTCCTAAAAAGTAAATGAATAACGAAGCTGCTAAGAAGCAATTTACCTTTTGTTTGATTCACTGTTCCTGCGGCAATGACGACATTCAAATTGTCGACGCACTTGGTAAACTGGCATTTAGGCAAACAACAGGAATTAATAGGGTCGCACTCCGTATATGCCATGATAGATTGGCTACTAGTAGATTAGTGCTAGCAATAGCATATATGGGTTGTAAGTAGCCGGTTGGTTTGCAAACAATTTTAGGGTTTTGCTATCTCAACAGTAGCTTGGCTGGATATGTCGTTGGTCCATGGTTGAGTACAGTAGGGCGCCTGGTCTCGATCTAGTTATGCAAGGCCAAAGCAACCTGAGCGCGGTGGCGGCGGCATCAATAAACCACCGACATTCCACGACCACAGCCAAAACCGGAAACGCCCAATCCAAAATGCGAATTTGCAAAATGTGTTTGTGTCACGAGGGCGCCACCTGTTCAGGTACCGTACAGAAATCTTCCCATTTTTCATTCTGTTCATATGAAAGCATATTATAATATCAATGAGAATTATCATTATTGTTGTATTTGTAAACAATGAAGTCGAGGCCACAGCCTCAGGTCCTAAAACTCCATTCAAATTTCAAAATTGATATTTTGTCAAACAAATCTCAGAATGAGTCATAAGCGTTCGAGACTTGAAACCTGCAAAGTTGTCGGATTCCTCACCTTGAATTTATCAAAAAAAGATCCAAGTTTACCGGTTTCAATGTCCTCCATCCTAACTTTCTTATTTTACCTTGCCTGTGAAAAAGACAAGGAGGTCACGGGCTGAAACTTCTGGATATTTAATAATCTATGCCTATAGGGACCCCAAGTCACGAAAAAAACACATGAAACGGAACTGTGCACCCTTCGAGATAAAGACTCAAAAAAATGGGTCTCGAGAACGATGTATCACCGATAATTTTGCATGTGTTGGTCTCAAAAGATGCAGGTATCGAAGCCACGAGTGCCTTATCGACATACCTTTGAAAAACTCCATCAGGTCAGCCTGTTTGCAGTTCGCCTAACCCTTGGTTAAGGACAAGCGAAAAAAAGTAACAATGAAATTTGACGAGACCAAAATTTTTAAATTTGAACAAAAATTTTGGCGAGGCATAAACGTTTCTGGTATCGAGCTCAAACATTCAGGTCACGGACATTCTGACATATGCCCTTGGTCCGAACTTCGCATCAGTTCATTCTTGTTTGTTCTATTGACCGACTCCATAAAGGACAAAAATAAATGTTGTCTTCTACCAAAAGGCCAGCTTACGGATTGAGACTGGGTATTCAGCTGACATGGACCTACTTTCCATTTCCTTAACACAATGCAGTTATAACTCCTATTTGTGAAAATTCAATCTCGCAACTAGTACAGGCATTTACCACTCAACATAAAAGCTATCAGCGAAAGACCGTGTTGGTTCCCACTCACTTAGCTTCTGCCACGCAAGGCGCAACCTGGGTTTTTCACAAGTTATGCGGATAGTTCTGTGGTGAAGAGTACACCACGAGCAGACATGCAAAAATGTGTGCTTGTACATTGTACAATAAATCTTATATGGGCAAGATTTCTTGTAATGGAGTCCATCTCAATTCTTCGGTTGCTTGTAACCAAAACTTGACATGGGCCTGAGTCACACAAATTTCCTTGGTTAAATTCATTGGCATGTGTAACATAAAATTTTTTCATGTAGGCTACTCGGCGGCGACGTATTACCATGAATTTTTCGATTTCATATTTCTGATATTCACAATCGGTATCCCTATCACGCACCAGTTTTACTTCAACTGAGGGCTGCAAGATGTTTGTGAAAATCACCAACATTCTGCCGTAACCTGCAAAATATCAGATTCTGCCGATTCTGCGTACATCAAATCAGTGGCGTGAACGAACGTATAGGAGCTGGGGGTACAAGCGCAACTCCAAAAGGTTTGATTTGTCAAAATCACAAAAAGTCGTGCTCAGAAGTTTTGACATTTTTAACAAAATTATACTTTTTCGTCATTGAGTGTATAAATACAAGCTTATTACGTCATAGCAGAACCGTCACCAGAAAAACTTCAATATAAGGTCTGTGCGTTTTTGCAGGGGGGCTTGACAATCCAAAATTTGGCAAAACTCTATACCGATTTATAGTATTTCATATTTAAATTTGGGAGGGCTTTGTTTTAGGGGGCTAAGGCCACCAAACCCCCACAGTGGGACTACGTCATGGAATTGATGAGTAACCAACAGCTATACAAAATTTGTAGTGAAAAATCGTTCGCATGAAACTTTTTCGGGTACATTTTGGGAAATTCAGCTAAAATGTCCCTTGCACACCCAAAAAATTGCCTGCTCCTACACTTATGCATCTAATCTCTTGACTTGCTGGTACCTAACAGCAGTGGCGGCTCGTGGTGAAAATGGCCAGGAGGGCTGCGAAATTTCATATCTGCTTGAACATATAGGATTGTCGCCCTGGCTGTTTTTATTATTAGTGGCATTTCCAGTCACTTCAGCAGTCCTAATCTTATCAAACTTGTTATTTTCAGTTGTCCTTATTGATACATAGAACACATGCACTTCAGTTAAATAAAACCTAACCCGAATGCAAAAGAATTAAACCGGTCCTATCAAAAGTATGACGCATAACCACTGCCACCAAAGCTGCAAAGGCGAGAGTCGAACCCAGCACCACTCGTATGCAAAACTTCGAACGACTACTAAGATGTTATTGTTAACAAGACAAAGCTTAGCATTTCATTCAAACCGTGTCATGGCGGCAGACCTAGGCTAGAGTCACTTTCTTTGAGCTGATACTTCGATTATGTTCTTTCAAATGAAGTTTCAAAAAATTTCGAACAGTTTGTGATTTTACACAAAATTTTTTTTAACTGGATTGTTATGCTTTCCAGTAAAAGTTTGGATCCTGAATCAATTACAGCTGCAATGTTCACCTTTCCAAAACATACAAGGTTTACTTGAATGCTCATTATAGGCTTGCCGCATTTCTCATGCTTCGAAATTTTCACATTTCAATGTTTTAAATCAGTCACACTTTTTGTTGTCCAGGAATGATATCAACCAAGTACTGCCGTACATCTTCAAACGCCAACCCTAGACAGCTCATCAGCTTAGCCTACTGTTGCAAGCTGCACTGGTGCAGATAAACGAAGGGCTGTATTTTCGCAGCCCGAGATTGGCGACCAGATGTGAATGCAATGCCGCCAAAGTACTAGTAAAAGCATTGTTAAACTTAATTATAAAATTCAATATCCAAGAAAATCAGGTAGTAAAAAAGTCAAAATCATATTCCCTCAGCTTTTTCTTTAAAAATTCATCGCCTAAATAACAAAAACACTTTGCGATAGGCAGATAATACCACCGTGTTTATTGTAGCCAATTGTTTGGTTTCTTTCCTTGAGGGCTGTGCCGAAGACAGCCCCGAAATCGCAAGTGTGCTAAAAACGTCATCGCATAAGCGGCGTCGTTGGAAAAGAGCGAAACATTGATTTTGTTGGATTCCTAAGAAACGTTGAGTCAAAATGGTGTCGGGAGTACCGAAAATGATTGTGTTGTGAAATTTCGTAACTTAATCCAAACTTAAGACGAGTTTGGCCGTTTGGCGGAATCTTTTGCCTTACATTTTTCAAGGAGGGCTGCAGCCCGTCTAGACGAGCCGCCCCTGCCTAACAGTTCAAACCGGTTCAATATTTTTTATATCACACTTGGATCAAAAGAAAACTAAGAAACCTCTGCCAAGTTATTTTTTCACAGCAATCAGGCAATCCTGCTCGTGAGGTCGACGAATTCGAGCCATCTGTGGAACATGGCAAGCACCTGCACTCAATTCGCACGACAAATGATGGAATACGAAGTATGATTTGAGAAACGATTGCACATGGCGAAAGTTCAAAGAACAAACAATCGGTTAAAGCAGTAGTTCTCAGAGTGGGCGGAATCGTCCCAAGGGGGCGTTAGGGGGGGGCGAAAACGCTTAACCCAGCTATGTCCCAAATGGCTTACTGAGCCAAAATTATGTCACTATCTTGACCAGGCCAGCACATTGAATGCCTTACTATGATCTTAGCAAACTAAATTTAGCTAATATACTGAGTGTTCGAATGCTAACTGCAACGATAACAGACTTGATAAAGAGGCCCTAAGGAACACATGCATCAAAAATTTCAAATTCAAGATTATCAAAACATGGACAGGTTGTCAGTTGTAGGACATTTTTACAACAGCCAAAACCTAAACTGGGCCGCATGCGGCCTGCGGGTTGGACATAGCTGGCTTAACCACTAATCGGTCATTGAGTTAGCTATGGCTGTGACTTTAATGCTCCCAAAGCAAAAAAACGCTGGTTGATTCATAATCGAAGTTATCTACGACTGCACCTCAACAAAATATCTCCCAACATATCAAAGTATTGTGAATGCTGCCAAGCACATCTATCACACTGAACTGGGGACCATGGTATATACGTATTTCTTTAAACAAAAGTATTTAAAAATACTACCTTGTGTTTGCTTTATCAGGTTTGGGGTGCGACAACGATGTGTCAAGAGTGAAATGGGACGATGGAACAAAAAAGTTTGAGAAACACTGAGTTAAAGTCAACAGGTTATTAAGAAGTTAGGGGAATCGACGTCAATTTCTACAAGGAAAGAAATTAAGCACAGAACACTTATCGTTACACGCAGGGTGAGACAATCTGTCGAATTCCGAAGAGCTCTTGCGTGCATTTGTACGCGTGCAAAACGTTGCAGCGCGAAAATAAAACCGTAAATTCATCAAAGCATTTGCAGTTTCAATCATGACCATGAAGCAGAAAATCATTGCGTGGAAAAAGCAGTCGAGTTTTCAAATTAACTGGATGCAGGAACGTCTTCAGACGTCTTTTCTGAATCAGTTTGATCAACCGATGTTTTAGAATCTGAAAATGGAAAACATGTCAGCATTACTAAGAAATCGTCGTCTCGAAGTCCACCACGGGCGGAGGTCTCCAGCATCCCCGATTGTAATAAGGTCCTTCTCTACATGCTAGGCCGAAATTTTCATAGCAAGTTTTGGCGAGAAGATAATTGCGTCGATCACCGGCGGGAAATCAGCCACTACTGCAGTTACTGCACCGTAATTTTTACGATATGTTCGGTGCGGACGTAATGGTCAGGCGCGGATTTACCATTAGGCTAAAAAGGCTTGGGCCTAGGGCCCCGATCTTGGGGGACCCAAAATTTTTGGAGTAATGAAAATGTACAGCATTTTATAAGTAATTACATTTGTATTTTTGTTTTGGCTCAACGCACGTTTTTCTTAAAATCTCACTAGCAAAAGATCTCTATAGAAGAATAAACACGACGGATTGAAGTGAATGACGATGAGCACTCTCTTTTTATGACGGTGAGAATTGGCTATTGGTTACGTATAATGCGTGGAACAAAACGCCTGAATCCATTTTTCAGATTACACGAGGCCATAGTGAGGTACTCTTATTCAGCCCAGGTCTCCCTCTTGTTGTTTTTTTATGGGTAATATACGGGTAAAGACAAGACTAGCCTGCACTGTGGCCAAGGCTGAAGATGTTTAGTGGAGCAAAATGTTAACTGTTTGTAATACCGCGCGTATTAAGCTGGGATGTCCTTTGACTTCAATTGTTTTGTAGCAATCTTGGGCCATTCTTTCTACAGCTCAATGCATAGAAAAATATTACCGTTGAACTACACACATCTAGATGTATTTGTAAGTCCACTTTGTAGCTTGAGCTTATTAGCTCAGTTAGCAAAGTGAGCTTCATGAGTAAGTTTTTTTTTTCTTATTTTCAAAGTAATAAGGATAACGGTGGATCTACAGTAGGCTTACTTGCATTAACTTGAGAATGTCGAAGCGTACATATGAGAGTGGTTCTAGCAGGCGAAAGAATGCCACTGCCAAAGCAGATGCACTACGAGCTGTTATTGAAAAAAACAACCCAGTTTTTAGTGTGCCAGACGGGTCTACACCAGAGGTGGCTACGGATCCGAAGTGCCGGAGTCGATTCCGGCAGTATCCTGCGTTTTTCTTTCGGACCCGGCGCCGGAGTCAAAAATTTGTGAAAAAACGACACGAATTCATTTTCAGCACCAGGAGTCTGTGTGCTTTTCACATAAGGCATTTTTTAGGTAAAAACACTGCTGAATTTCGGTTGCATCGATGGTAGCCGGACGGATTCTCAATTTTGAAAATTTTCGGACCTGGATCCGGACTCAAAAAGTTTGGAACAGGAACGGAGTCGGATTCTGAAAATGTTACTACGGCCATCTCTACCTTCCAGAAGGGCCCCAATTTAAAATAGCCTAAGGCCCCGAAAATGAAAATTCGCCTCCGGTAATGGTCAACAGTTTCTGTGACCGACCGAAATAGCTTCAGAAGGAAACAGAAAATAGAAAGGTGCATCATTTCCAGTGGCGCGGGGGGCGTAACGAGGGTGGTAATGGGGCACAATTCCCCTGGCGACGAATCACTGCGGAGGAAGCGGAAAAGTCCCAACAATGTCACAAGCACTTTCTTTAATACGGTACGTTTGCTTCCGAAAGAGCTCAGGTTCGAACATGGACGCGCTAAACTTGCTTCTTTCCCCGGGAGCCACCTAACCTCGTTACGCTCGAGTGGCGCAACTAGAGATTTGAACGAGGAGTGGAAAGCTCAGCTGAAGTGGGCCCACTGACCACCGTGTGGAGCCCTAGCCAACACTCAGTAAAATTTGAGAAATGATAGTGAGTCCGGATGTGAATGTCTACACTAAAAACTTGAAATCAGCGGAAAACACCCCGAATATCGCAAAATAACAACTAACTACTGAAAACCAAAAGAATACTAAATACCAAAATATAAACTAGGTGGGACCCATTTTTTAGATTTAGCTTGCCCAGGGGCGGTTCACCCTCCTGCTCCCCCGTCACTTAAGCTGCTGACCATTTCATCACGATACACTATTTCAGAGTACAACATTTTCCCTACAATTATAACACGCCTACCATCGTAGATTTTAAATATGTTTGAAATCAAATTAAAAACGCCTTGATATATGTCCAAAAGCACCAATGACTTCGTTGCCATTTTATTTGGATCGTTTCAGGTGACATTAAAGAAAATGCAAAATGAAAACAAAAGGACATGTTTTGAACAATAAAAACTTGTGGAAGGATGAAGAGAACATTTAAGCTGGTATACGCTTAAAACGAGTCTATTGTCGAAAACCGTTCAGAAGAAATATCATTTCAGAAGGGTCGCATCAACTGCTTCTGAAAGCGCATTTAAAAATGAGCCCGCAGCCCAAGTTTTGCGCGCTACATCATCTCAGTTAAAACTTGGTTAATTTTTCTGCTTTGCCAGAAATTGATCTTTTTCAGTTTTTGCGATTTCTTGGGGCAACAAGGATATCAACTGCCATTCCCCGGAGCAACAAAACACTTTTGAACATACTACAAACCTTCACCATCTTTGACTTCTTCCTTTTCGTCTCCACGGAAAAAGATGCGGGCACTGCTTAGTGAGTAATACAGCAAGTCGAATTCCTAAAAAAAAATTGCTTGAGCATCATTCAAAAGAAAACTGAAAGATCAACGCTACTAGCACCTATTTGTCGCAGTTGTTCCATCAGTTTTTTTTCGCTGATACATTTCGGTCATATGTCCCATAATAGTATTAAAACTCGCCGTAAGAGCATTCACTAGCCTATATTTTCGGACATTATGACGGAATTGACTTAATTTTTTCGGTAATTTAAGAAGAAATTCGGTCTATGACTGAAAAACGACCGAAAAAATAAACCCAAGTTGTATCACCAGTTTTGAAAACTTGTCATTTTTGTGCAGGAACGGAAAAAAGGAAACCGTTTTTCTGGCGCAATTAGCATGTTTGACCTTTATCGAACTGTAACCGCAACTTCAAGCGTCACGGCAATAAAGAAAAGAAAATGACAAAACACTCCTTTACCCGCTGGTATATTCCGATTCTTTTCAGAGCAAGAGCTTTAGTTTGCGACAACTTTTCATCTTCAACCTCCTTGCTTTGTTTCTGCGGTTGCTGCTGCGACCTGATATCTGTCGCGTATTTACGACGAACGCTCTGGAACCAATGAAGAGCGTCGAAATCGGCGTATTGATCAAGCAGTTTCAGGATGTATGCCACGCCTGGAAACAGAGTAAAAACTTCTTGGCAACACGTATAATTGTAAATATTGCAAGAAGCAGAGGAGCTCTACATCAAGCTCAAAATTGTACTTTTCCATATGCATGAAATACGATCGATATCGCGAAACTCAGTGTTAAACCTGCTGATGTACGTCAAAAACTACACAGAAGTATTTCAAACTATTTTGCCATAACCAAGTGAATGTAAAAAATTCAGATAAAGACACAAGTACACTGCAAAGCTGGAAACAGAGCTCTCTAGAGTGGACATAAATGCACGATAACGAGCATTATGCAGCCCACATAACCGCAGAAGAAAAACTACAACGTAGAAATTGCAATCAATGTTCGTCTGTTAAACTATGATAATGTGATTGCTCAAATGACATAAAGGGCAAGGGATAAAAAAGGGTTAATAACAGATCGAAAGAAAACGCACAGGGAAGATGTAGGTGTGGACTGTAACCTTCACCAAAAATGTTTGCAGGCTTTTTTCCTTTATCAGAAACAAAACATAAGCTGCATGTTGGACACAATAATAATGTGGGGACAAAAATGTTATTGTCTCATCATGCAGTAATTGCGTGGCTCGAGTCAATGAAACGACCTAGATCTAACTCCAGTCACGTCTTGAGTCTAGTTTTCGGGCAATTCGGCTAAATTCACGATGTTTGACAGATTCGGGTCATTTTGTGAAAGTTTAAAGATCAGCTTCAAAGGAAAAGGTAACGACAATTGTATCTAACGCTAGGAATCCTTCAACAGCAATGAATCAGACATTATGATGTCTAGCAAGAAGATGTTTCGCTTAACAAGTAGGCATCTTAGGCTCTGATTCAAAATAGAAGAAACAAAGATATCTCACTCAAGCTGGAAACCATGACTTTCATTAACTCCAAAGACCCAAGGTTTTGTGACTCGACTCGTGACTTGAAGAACGCGACTCGCCCAAACAACTTTCACATGCAAAACAACATTCCTGATATAAAGCGCAAGCACTTCCATTAACACGAAGCGACAGTGAGGAAAACTCAAATCTGTATTTGTTTGCGCTGATGAAAAAATACCTGATTAAAACCCAACCACATGACTGGCCACCTGTGAATGTGCCAGTCATTGGAATTCGGCTATATCGCATAAACTTCACAGCGCCCGTCCAATTGAGAACATCTCCGTTATATCTGACAAACTTTCATTGATTGATCGGTTAAGGATAAATCAACCTTCCACTCACCCATGGCAAAACCGTCATCCGTAAACGCAGCTCCTTGTTTGTTCTTTTTGTTCATTTTTTCTTTGCAGCTAATAATATGCTCCACGAAGTTGATCGTCTGGCAAGATGAAAAAACGACTGTGACTTGCACAATTTTAATGCACAAAACATCATAAACTGTAGTTAGCTTAGGAAAAGATAGCTGTCGCCGTACTGCAACTGTACATTGTTAAAATGGGTGCAGAACATGTTTTTAGTTCTGGACAAATGTTGCATTGAAACACTTTTGCAACAACAAGCCAACGACATTCAACTTCGAATTATTGCATGCGATTCATGTGTCACACTTGCTGAAAATATATTGTTATCATTGCATTGCGAATAAAACTAACTGAATCCAATCATTGCCTCGTTTTACTAAAATGTCTTATTTGAAGAGTGTGCAGCAAATCTTCATCTCGAAGAAGTTGTATGAAACATGACGCTAAGCGTTGTTTTTACTCAGACTTTTCATTTCACACCACAACCACAGGGTTTTGATAAGTAACTCTTTTAACTGACAACCTGTAACGCAAGCAACATGCAAATCCAAAGACACATACACGAGTAAATTATAAGTTCCTAACTACTTCAATCAGGAATGGCAAGCGAAACAAATACACTGCCAGTACGCGAATACTTGCCATAGCTGGAATGATGGCGTAGAAATTCCGAAGATGCATGTTTTTCGAGCTTCGGAACTCCGGGGCAAAGACATCGACCAACATGCGCAAATAATCAGAACCTTCAGCAGCATTCTTGGCCAGTGAACCAATAACAGCATCAATATGTGCGAACGACGTTGTCACCTGGAAACAGAAGAATGAAGTTGGACACGATCGCGACGTGCCTGAAGGTGCAGCTGCCTTTTCTAACAAAAGGCTAACAATAGCAAAAGTGTACGTTTAAACTTATTTTGCTCAAACCGCAAGAAAGTAAAACAGTGCTTCGGATTTTTCTCGAAGCATTTGGCAAAAGAACTTGCAGGCATGATGGAATGAAACCTTCGCCATGGTTTCAAAGACAAAACTTCGTCATTTCGACAAATCGCCATCGGCAAAATTTGCAAGAGTCAGATTCGTCGTTGTTTTTCAAGCAGTCTGCCGACGGCGCGTGTTCGCACAGCTCATGAATGGCTCAGATGTCTACTTTTCCGTTTCCATCGGGAAACTAGTAACATGCTTGATTTCTCAAAACGCGTTAGCGCTGTAACCAATTTAAGCAGGTCCAGAAAGTCGTTGACGGTTGCAACGAAAGAGAAATAAGAACAATTGCATTTGATTTTTTACTTATTGAGTCGCATTATCTTTCACCAACAAGCCCAAACTTAACCTCTTCGCTGATGTTTTCCGCGCGGGCAAGTTCTTCAAAGCTGACGACATCTTCCACGTCAGGGACGAATCTAATGGCATTACTGCAACAGTGCAATCCGCCGGATCGCACCATCCGTATGTAACCCATCGCGTTGCCTGCAGGAAAGCGACGAGACATTGAACAAAACAAGAATGTGTGGCACTAAAATGTATTGTGTTAGTGAATCTTCAGAAACGGTTACATCCTGGGGTGTAGTGGCAATTGGGGCAAGTAGTGGCAAAGGTGCCGGAGCTCTGTTAGGCATGAAATTCCCTTGTAGGCAACGACCCATCATTCACTGGTAGAGGTGGCGGAGCTCCGGCAGCACAACACCATTGGTTACATCATCTGCTGAAATGACGTTATGCATGCAAAGCGATTTTAACAAGTTCAATAGAAACTTGTTCGTGAAAAAAATCTATACTATGTACGATGAGAAGGGTATGGACAAACAAATTGAAAGGCTGCTTGCTTGGATAACTTCATTTTGTCATGTCGGACAGCTGCCCACTGCACACCGAAGAAACGCATGACAGTCGTAACTACCATTGGGAAGGCAGCAAACACCCGAGTATATTTACCGATGTGTGAAACGAGAAGCCGGAACTGGTCCAGATAGCTGCTGCCATCTGGTGACAACCCAAGCTTGCGGATGCCTCTGTTGAACTTGTCGGCTTGCTCGAAGGGGTACTGCTGGTTGAGAGCTTCACAATTCTCGCGGAAATCGCGAATGTCCTGCGCAGAAAATCAAAAAAAGTAACGTTAAACATTCGTCAAAGTTTCGCAGCGCTCTTGGCTGCCGGTTTGAAAAGGCTGTCTACCTTTACGAGCCTGGATTTGATGTGTTCATCGAAAAGGAACTGCGAGAAAATGTAGAACTTCTTTTTCAGGAATTGGAAAGTGAAGTTCACCTGAAAAGAACACAAGCCACTCATGAACAACCATAGCATCCATTAAAGCTATACATGCAGAGATGCTGAGTGTTTTCTCTTCTCCTGTTGTTACGAACACCGTCAAGCAATTGCTAAATACCTAACTACTAGAGTTCCGTGCATGCGCATAGTAACTCATAAAATTGCTCTTGACAAGAATCACTGTACGTCTTCTGTGTAAAAAGCTAGTCACAAATTTGATATTTGATAGTTGTACCCACAATTTGTCTTTTAGCCACTTACTTGGTATTTTTAACGCTTTTACGCAACAGGCACTCGTACTTGCTAAACTACCTGGACCAACCGATGAGCAATATTATCACTGATTTTATTGTATGAGCTGCTAAAAGAAACGTCTTATTCATTCCATGCTTTGTCGCAGCCTTTGTCGGCTTTGCAAGAATAGCGATTGTGTAGATGAGTTACCTTACGATTAGTACCATGTTCTCTAAACGCGTTATCTGTTTTGTAAGCGCTACGCGGCATGACCAAATAACGTCGTTCGAAACCAACGCACAGTTGTGTTCATGATTCCAGTTCCGTGGGTTCGGATCGAGTTCGCAATGTGTCGAATGTTGATGGTGTTAAGATGTTTGTTATTGCTTGATCGTTCCACGAATATCTGCAGCAGCAAAATCTCAATAGCCAAATTATGCACAAACATATGCACAAACATGCAATCCGATATGCATCAACACAACAGCGCAGTTTTTCTTCAATCTACCTGGTTATTCAGGTTATAGAGGTACTTGGAGACAAAGACATGAATGTTTCTCATGATCTCCAGCACGTCCAACCCCTGCTCCAGCTGCTGATTTGGAAGATGAACCTGTTGAAGGAGATCGCGGTCTTTCGAATCAAAAGATATAAAACGCGATGGAGTTGAACATGTCGCTTTCAAGGTTACTTGGAAAAAAATTTATAATAAAACCTCAACTCGCGGAAAGCAACACGTACTTTGCACTTCACTAGGACACCTTAAATAGCACGGTTTTTCAAACAAGAGACAAACTGAACAACCTACTTCTTGCATTTCCAGTTGATACTTCTGCGCAGCCACGTTGCGCATCTCGGCGTAAGTTCTCCAGTCATGCAAAGCCACCGTGGTCAGGTTGTAAAATGTCTGGTCCAGATAGTGTGTTACATATGCTGCCATGGAAACAAGCAAGAAATAAGGTGTTAATTCCATTAAGTAAGTGCTTATCACACGAAAAATGCAAAGAGCCTTTTTGCTTTGACAACTAGAGAATAGAGATACACACAAATGCTTTTACCTTTGATATCCAAAAAGCTGCCCATGAACTTGACTGGCTTGATTCTAAGCAGCTGCCGCAACGATTTCACTCCCACACGAAACGGATTTCGGTCGTCTAGCTTCAAGTGGGTGTGCACTGACAGACGAAGGTCATTTTCGATGTCTGTCAAAAAATTTGCGTTGGAATGAACGTAACCACACAGAAAATGCGATATTTCATACGACACACTGACTTGAGTTAAATTCGAGCCAAGAACAACTCTTAACTGATGGTCATGGTTTCAGCCTTTTTTAAGCGTCTGTACCCCTTTTTAACGAGTGGGGGTCAAGACAAAACACAGAAAATACAATGACTCCTTTAACTACACTGAAGTTAATATGCTGTGCTACACAAAGTCACGTTGGAAAACATTATAAAATTGTCACACCCTTGCATATCCGGTCAAGCAAGTTCTGCCGCAGATAAAGATTGATCTCATCCTTGTAACTTTTAACGAGCTCGCTAGAGGAAGCAAGGTGCTTGCATCTTTCCAGACGAAAGACGCAGTCTTCCATGGCGTCCATGATGCACTGCAAGAGTATGTTTCCTGTTTTGCATTTATCACGTGTGGGGTTTCTTTAAAACATAATCTACTCGAGATCACGTCAAAAACATAGCCTGCAAAGTCATAAAATACCAGATCTCATTCACTCACCACTTTCTCACTGCTCTACGTCATAAAACTTTTACTGCGAGAAGCTAGCTACAAAATTTCCTGTCTATTAAGCACATATTACGCCCTTGTGAGCCTGTGTTATGTTGGTATTACGTTACAATACTTGTGACTGTAACCAAGCGGGAGCATACTGAGACGAGATGTGATATGGACGCATACAGTGCGTGAAAGATTTTGCAGTATAGCTTACTTAGTGATTGTACAATGAACTGGCAGATCTTTCTCATCGGGCATGGTCCACTGTACTGTCCAAGCTTAGCCGGTACACTAACTTGAGCGCAACACAAAGCAGTGACTGCTACTTGATTGGCCAACCCTTACAATGTGACTTCAACTTTGCCGCATCTCAAATGCGGAAGAACAGTCAGAAAATAATTGCTCAAAAACAAACATGCGCTAATTGGTATGGTAGGCTGGACACGCTGAAAGTAGCGTTGTTCAAGTCTTTGGCATGAATCGACTGGGAACTGAACCCAGCATACCAGCTTCGTCGTGAAGGCTAAACCTTCAGCACCACTCAACTGGTTTGTTTTTAAGCAGCCTTTGAACAGTGGCTTTTAGCCTTTTTGGGGGCAGATAACCTGGCAAGCTTCATTCGCGCATTTACCAAATCCTTCGCGATTGGAAAATGAGATACGATATCTTTTAAACGCAGGTACGTATTTTATTAACGCAAAAAGTGAACTATGGATCTGAACTACGCTGAACTCCAGAGACTGAGTCACCGAACACCCGGGCGTCGATCGAGCGTGGGTCACTGCTTTAGATGAACAGCGATTTACGTGTGCTGCTGCTATTCACAGCATTGTAATGAAACAGGTTTACGAGCCGGTTTGCTAATACAACGATGCTGGCATCTGTGCAAAACAACAACAAAGTTCCATTTAATGAGGTTTATTGCGCATCACAACAGGCTTCTTTAAGCGAACCTCGATCAAAAATGGAATAAAACGATGACTGCATGAAGTCATGGCACGTTGCACAACCTCCAGCACAGCATACGCTAATCGCAAGGCATCTAACACGTACATATTTCCTGGCGAGATCTTAAATACTAATCGTGCGGTGAAATGTTTTGGGATATGTGCCTACAAGGAATAAGAATCTAAACTTGCAGCATGGTTGTTGATACGAAGATGATTTTCTCCCAACCAATATTGGCCCTAAACTGCACCGCATCGGTGACCTACTGCACACAAGCAATCGTCTGAATCAGCCATATTTAAAAATTATATGTCGTGAAGATCTATAATAATTTATTTCGGGAAAATATTGATGCGGGATTTTGCGATCATCTGCTCCAAGAAACGCCATTTGTTTAACCAGAAAAGGACGAATTCCGCGAAACATCACCTGCAAACGAGCAGCGCAAGAAGGATCATCGCACAAGCCACCCAAGTACGTTTCAAACAACGCTCGATGCCAGTAAAAAGACGATTGGTCGGATGCAATCTTTGCAAACGTACACACGCCGTATGACCCAATCACACGCAGGTACTCCAACCAAGTGAGTACAGAAGCATGTTCTTCGTCCCGAATAACTTTCTGCGAAAGTAGAAAATTTTAGTATCAGCTGCAATTGGCAAAAAACTAAGCAGTAGTAAAAGGCAAGCCTGAGGTTTACGTCTACTACCTATCTTGCGACTAAAATCTTAGCGTAGCGATAGAAAGTTGGCCACGGATGAATGCAGTAACTTATTTGCATCGTCTTAAAGAAAGTGTCGGTGTGAACACTACGTGTGGAGCAGAAAGGAACATAATACTGTAGTTTTGTTTCCGCGGTAACGCAGCTCGTTGGACCATCTGCCCTGAGAGAATTAGAAATGTCCATGTCAGCCATTTCGATTCAGGTACATAAACATGGATGCATTGCAAGACACACCGATTGGTTTGCAACAGCGAGAGCAAGCTGGGCGACGATCAACCGTTGCGTGGTTGGACTTCCAGCAATGCAAGTCTCGCACTGAACCAATGCAGACAGGATGTCCAGTCTTCGGTCGCTGTATTTTTTATCCACCACAGCACGTTTCTTGAAAAACAACACAAAACCATGATCACTTATCTGTGCGGTGTTACTTTTGACAACACACTTAAAACAATAACGACATAATGGTTGGTCGCTCCAGCGGCGTCAGTTTGACAGAAGCTAAATAGTTCATCGCTGCCGCGCGGGTTGAAGGATCATAATGCAAGAATAGACAAAACACACCAAGAGCAGCATCCTGCGTGTATTGTGTGCGGCTACAAGTACCATCTGTTTTTTACGAAGCAACGGTCGCTTGCAAATTTCAGTATATTCTGAAACACCAAACACCGTTTGGTTCAACGACCTTAAGACTTGCAGTTGACCATTGAAAATAGTTTCAATGATACCAAAACGCTAATCTCACCTTAGCACCATAGAGTACGCCAAGGATTTGATACTGAAGATATTGCACAAGGTGACCACAGCAATCGGCAATTTGCATCGACAGCGACTGGAAGCCATCAGCAATTGCTTTTGATAATGCCATCATCCGAAACAAAGTCAGCACTTCAGTTTTGGTCATCGGCTTGTTTGTATTGACGTGCAAATTCATAACCGTCTCTACAGTGTGTCGTATACCGTAAGCGAGACACACGCCCTGTAACGACAGATCAAAAGTGCATGCTTTCTGGATATTTCTTTTGGCGATTTTGAAGATTTTGATTACTTTAAATCTATCTGCATAGCGACTGCAGTATTTTTATTTTTACGGGTTCGAAAACATTTACCTCAACAAATGTTTTGCACTTTGTAGACAAGTCTTTCAACGATTTATCTTGCTCGGGATTGGATGACATCTTTACCATCCAGGTATTCACCGCTGCACTGTACTGCTGGCAATCTCTGCAGAAAAATTACACTAACTGATGCAACTTCGTCGCCTTTGTGGCAGACTGGCTTATGTAAAAATCCTGGGCAATTGTGGGAGACTTTACGTAAAAATCCTGGGAAATTATGTAAATATCGGGGAAATTATGGGAGACTGCACGTAATAGAACACAATGGGAAAACATCATACTACATCGAAGGCTGGATCAGCCATGATACCGAAAGAGGGAGAGTTACTTGAATACAGGTATATGCAAGTTTGAATTATCGCAAACTGAAGAAAGCAGTGCCCACATTGACACTTGCAAGGGCAACGCAAGACACTCCGATAGTCCCCACAAATATAAGATTTAATTTTTATGGTCATATTATAAATGTAACAGTTAGTAATATAGTTGTACGTGTGGAAATTCCACTGTCTGAGTTGCGAGGCTCGACCTTGCAACTTGGGGGAAAGTCCTCGGAGACCGGGTAGAGAGTGCCTGAAGCGCAATGCTTCAAATTCAGATGCTATCCCACCCTCGGCATCGAGGTCGTGGCAAAGACGTCCGAACGGACTGAGCTGTGGGTAGCACCTGTCTATTCTCCAAGCATAGTCATGTAGGAAGCGTTCGCGTCAACACAACGGGGCTTACTCTCCACACGTCCAATTTTTGGAATGATTAATTCGAAATGTGCATGTGTTATTATTCTTCCTTGGCTATTTGAACATGACATACTCTTCACAAAATAAAAGTGCTGTTACGTCGTCTACTCCGTCGAACCACTTTGAGAAGGGTTTGCCCATCCACCCAAAACCACTGCAAGACGGGTCTGTTTTTTCGACTTGCAACCACCGCTTTCAACAATTCATGCGATTATGCATATGTGCTGTCCAATCCTACAGGAGCGAGCAAGTGTCAACGGATTGCGCATTAAGAGTTAACGAACAAGCGACAACGTAGCACTGATTATATATTGTGAAGAACATTCCGCATGCGTTATTTTTTTTTTTTTGCAACATACCGAAATATATTCTCGTGCCGCTGGACATTTTTCTTTCAATGGACAGATGCAGATGCACATACCTGGAGATGGATTGCATTTTAGTAGAAAGCCATGCAGATCGGTATGTAAGAGCTTGGTCTTGCATTTTATTTTCAATTACTTTGCTTGTAGCTGGCATGTTGGTTGCTAAAAATTCATCTGGAAACCACGTCACATTGCCCACAAGGCATACACACGGCAGCTGAAAAAATGTGGGAAAAGGAATCAAAAACAGTGCGGGGACTTTTCGTGAATGTTGAATAAAAAACTGTAGGAAACAACATGGTTTCAACAAAATTTTCACAAGACAGAAAAAGAGCACGTACCATAACGATAGGAAGAGAAGGTAGGCAGTTCGTGCAAAGGAAGTTCATGCGTTTTTCGTGCACTTGAAGCTATAGCTGTAGCTTAGGAACCAGCTCAATTAAATTAAAGTATCATCTAAAGCAGTGGTTCTCTAAGTGGTCGATATCGACCCCCAGAGGTCAATAGGACCATCCAAGGGGTCGATAAATAGTCACGGGGTCGAATGGGGGTCACTGAATGGCCAGGGGTCAATCAATAAGTGCAGGGGTCTAACTGGAGCAATGAAGCCTCCAATTCAAAATTTTTGTTAATGGGGCAAAGGAATGCAAACGGCGTTTTTCAACAAATCAAACAAAATTAAGAGAGCTAGTCAAATCTCAGCCACAGTAGTTTAAAAGTACATTCGTTTCGAATAGTTTTCTATTAAATCATCCGTTGTGATGACTTTATGAAAACTGTTATGTTTGCTACGTCACAAACAATTTTGTAGTGCATGCGTCGCAGTTGTTAGACTGGTGGTCAGTGGTGCCACTCCTGGCGTTTTTCCACTAGATCTAGTGTTTTTGCATTTCATCTAGTGTTATAGTGGTTTTTCATAGCTATCTAGTGATTTTTTATGAGTGAGCTGAATGTAATTCATTACACAATCTTGTGTAATTGTAACTGCAATTGAGACTTTTTGATTTTGTGCAATTGCCATTTGCTAAAAATTCTACGTAATTACATCTTAAATTACACAAGAGTATATAATCCATTTTGAGCCAAACCGCTACGAAGTTACTGCGGTCATTTGTTAAAAGTTTCAGTGACCTATACAAACAAACACAAGGGTTGAGGCTATTTCCCGATTTCTTTGTCTCTGGTTTACAACGAGTTGCGCAATGTCTTTTGCATTGCAACGCATTTTCTAGCAATTGTCATTATGTGTAAGTTTGCCTTTTGCTTGTACAGCTAACTTGCATTGAATTACTTTAGAAGACTAATCAAAAGTTCGCAATCTAGTGTTTTTTATGTAAACCTAGTGTTTTTAATCGTGAAATCTAGTACTTTTCCGTATCAAGAGTGGCAACACTGCTGGTGGTAGTACAGCAATAGGCTACGCAGTAGGACGGAGAACAATGGTTGTAAACCGAGTGATAACCTCCGTGTGCTTATTGAGTCCTATAAGGCACATCCTTCCCATTAATCAAGTTGAAAGTGAAGAAAATGGTGTGCTGCACTGACAGTAAATGGTTTATGTTATGCTTACATCTCTAGTTCTAAGCATATTTTTGGATTGTGTATTATTTTATCATTCATTTCAAGTGAAGAGTATTCACATTTATTTTGACCGGGGTTTTTTTAAGGAAAATGTTAGGTACTCGGTATGGACCTACAGCAGGGGTGACGAACATGCGGCCCGCAAAAGAACTTCGTGCGGTCCGCAAAGCATTCAAGCGATACCAGCCGTCTTGAACTTTCTTTGACCCGCTTCTAATCTTGTTTCTGTTGATGAACAATTTTTTTCGTATTTGACAGGTTTCATAGTATGACTAAAAAGTTGTGCGGCCCGCTTACTCAGCGGTAACTGACAAAATGGCCCGCGATACCAAATAGGTTCGTCACCCCTGACCTACAGGGACCCGATTTCTATGATTCTGGGGACCCGATTTTCTCTGATTCTAGGAACCCGATTATAATTTTCGCCGATTCTAGTGACCCGATTTTCAATTCTAGGGACGGGTCCCTAAAACACCTTTGAAAAAACCTGATTTTGACACATACTTTCCTCGTATCAGTCGTATCAGTAACTGTTGCGCGGCCGCGAGGCCACGGGGTCTACAGAAAATTGTATATTTTAATTGGGGGGCAACGTGCAGATAAGTTTGAGAACAACTGATCTAAAGTTACTCAAAGCAATTAGACTTTCTCTTCGCAGTATCATCGCAACACTGATCACGCACAAGCAACAATCTGAATTAACATTTCTTGAATTTTTCCCCTGGTAAGGGAATATATGCTCTTAAGGACCCTTCAAGCTTTTGCGATAATTCGCGAACCACTGAAACAACGTCGACAAGTAAGTAAGAAAGGTTTTTGAGCGATCTTTCCGATAATCTCCCAAAAAAGGCATGTTTGCATTTGAAAATTGAGGAAATTTCATTTTTTGTTTTTTCGTACGCGATTTTTGGCAATTTTTCTAACAAATTTTTTGGCTCAGCCACAATCGTTTTTTTTTAGGCCTGACGCCACAAATACACCATCAAGAACTCAGTAGATGCGCCGTCAAGATACCATCCTTGCAATGTCTTACGTGTCGACGTAGCTTCAGTGGTTCGCAAGTTATCGCAAAATCCGCGCCGAGAAGCCGATTTATAGGCTCCTGCGGCTCTTAAAGGGTCGAGACGTTAATTATCAAAAATTGTTAGGCATAAAAAATGGCGTATATCTTCATCACCTCTAGCCTTCAAGGTCAGTCGAGCCTCAAAAGCTACAAACTAAAATCCTGGTCTCAAGTTGCGTCTTTGCACTTGTACATTTTAAACGAATACGCGCTTTTAAAGCAAGCTTGCGCTACAAAACATATAAATGCTGTGGAGATTTTGTGTGTGGTCGTGTTGTCGTCTCGCCACCTTCATTGCGGAGACGCTGACTGATTGCTGGGGCGACAGGTTGGAGCGGTTGGCGCTCGCATATTGCTGCTAGGGTCGAACGTGCCGTCCTCAGTCATGCACTTTGATTACGGTGCAGAGTGTGTTGTTCTTGTTACCAACTTCTATGCGTTGCTCCGCAGATGGTGGTTAAGATTTTTGCTGGTTAAAGCCTAGCGTGCTCGAGTCGCCTCAATAGGTTTCGTACAGTATGTTACAAACGCAAGACAAGCATGGCTGAGAAATTGGTTTGAAGGAATGCAACAGTTACAATATTTAATTCTGCACATCAACAAAGACAAAAAGTTGTGTTTGAAACTTGTACCGGATCCACACTTAATGTTTGGAAGAAGCAATAGAAACTGGAGCTTAAGTACATCACCGAATTTGGTTAAGTCCAGTTTTTTTTCTAAGGAAAATGTTAGGCACCCGGTATGGACCTGTAGGGACCCGAAATCTCTGATTCTAGGGACCCGATTTTCAATTCTAGGGATCCGAATCTGGTTAAGTCCATCTCCAGAAGAAGCCATTTCATGACTTAAATGATACGAATGGACCGAATTGGTTCTCATAATTTTTCAATAAAAAGGAAAGTGAGGAGTAAACAACGTCATCCGAACGAAAATATCACCAACATGGCAGCGTTGTCCCTGTTTAGCCCCGCACAGTAAATTTACAAACGCTGCCCCTATTTGCATGTAACTTGCTCTTAAATGCGATAAGGGCGCCGTTTCGTATGGACACATGTCCGTTTGGAGGAATAATTACACAATGGTCCTCCCATAGAATTTGCCACTGTTTGGAGTTGGAACACAGGTGTGTAACAAGCACTTTTCTATCCAGGTGCACTAACACCCAAACACATTTCAAATGCATGGCAATAAGGTTGGACGTATTTTACAACACAATTTTGCACTTGGTGGTCAGCTGAAAAAGGTGTAAGGTGTAATCTGCACCAAATGGGTAAGTAACAAGCTGCTTTCCTACACCAACGCGCTTTATACAACTTACTGTTGCTTATTTCTATTATGGCAACGTCTTAGAGCAGGCGCATAGTTTATCATGGTTACCAGCAACATTGGGTGGAATGCTATTCCGTCATGTCAACTTTTTGCCAAAATGGAAAAAATCACTGGGCTCAGAAGGCTATGAGTTGGGTCAAGAATCTTGGGTAAGCGGATTACCGGTAGATTTGAAAATGGCTTGCTTGCAACCACAATGAACAACTCTACCTGGGCCTTTTAGAAATGACGCAACATAGACGCAAAATAATTTAGTCAAACAAGACCAATGCTCGTAAGATTTCCATTCTTTATTCTTTGACAGGAACTTTGGCCATGCGGTTACTATTGTCAGTGTTGGTTTCTAAATCTATGCAGTTTCATATCCAATCACGAGTTTGGCTTAGTAATTAATGACTCGGTTTCCTTGAGCATAAATTTTCCAAAATAAAAGAAGCAGACAATGCTTTCACGAGACTTTCTTGCTTCAGATTACGCAGGTGATAAGGTACGATCACCACTTCTAATGAGACTGGCAGAAAGGGGTTCACGATATATCACCAATCGTTAAACTGTGGTCAAAATGGAAAGGGTATAGAAGCAATGCAAATCAAATAAAATTCAAGCATACTTCGCGACAGTGGACGAAAATCAGTTTTCTGTCATCTTCGGATATTCATCAAAAAGTAGGTGTAGGTTAGGTAGAGACCGAAAAAGACACAGGATTGCGAAACCAAAACTATTGCTGGTTAAACAGTGGAGGACAAAACGTGGCATTTTATAGCTCAACCCGTTTGATACTACGTCGTTTGTACGGCAATTGCGTCAAAAAATATATCTGAAACGTCAGAAACTTGTTCAAAAGTTTGGGCCGAATTTTTGGCCCTTGAAATTGCTACAGAGTGCTATACTATTTTTACAAAACATATGTAGGGCCAAAAATCGCTTTACAGCAAACTAAATTTATATCAATATCTCAATAAAACATGTGGATTTTAACCAAACCATGGAATTTGACAACACGAAATATGTGCGTTGACGAAGATACAAAAATTTCTCTGCTTTACAACAATGCTATAAAAAGTATATCAGCGACGTTTGTGCAAACATAAACCTTTCTTTGTGCATCCCACACTTGACGAAAGACCTTCTTATCGATTGTGTGAAACATCCTGTACTGCAGCACAAAAAGTGCGCATAAATCAACATACTGTAGGCGGTGGTCTAATTCCGTTGAATCTCCTGTCAAAGAAAAAGACTGAAGGACGATCTGGGAAACATTGGTGTGCGTTGAATCATAACTTACCACGCTAACTTCGATAATACCCACAAACAAATCCATCAGCACGAAACTTAATGCAAAATCGTAGAGCCATACGTTTCATGGCACAACTATTAAAACTTATTTTAAAGACAAGCACAAAAACGCGAAGTGTTTGGCAGCTGGTCTAGTTTCAATTAGTTGCGTATGATTGTTTTTTCATTACATGATGAGCACCAGCTCAAAGGGTTTCAAAAGTAGAATATTAAACTTTTTACAGCAATTACAACTTAGAAACCAGCTATACATCATGAATTATATGGTGAAAATTGGACACATGGCTATCAACGATCATTTACATAATATATGATAATCGCGCATATTTATTGTAAAATGTCAATTCATTCCCTGCTGCGGGCAGCGTTATTTCCTTTCGATAAAAATGCGCGTAATGCTTGGATGTCAAACATTTTGTTAATGATATTAGCGACTTTGTTTATGGAAGCAGAAGGCAGGTTTATCTTCTTTTTCAGTGCGTGGGTCACGCGGTTACACGAGAAAGCAATACCAAATCTTTTAATTTGGTGAAGTACATAAACAAAACAGGTTTACCTGACCTTATCACTGGCGAAAATACAACATCAACAACATCTTTGGGATAGCTGACGTATGAGCGCACCTACCAGTAATAAAAGGCTAAGTTGCCATACCACCATCTACCGAAGAACAGCTCATTGATAGCATTTTCCAATCAACATTTTCCCAAAGGGCACAGATGAGTTCTGGCTGTCCACAAGTCGATCTTATCCAATGATCAGATCGAAAGACAAAGCTATCTAAATTAATTACCATTTGCATCTTCATGACTTTGAGAGTATTTTCAGCACTGACCGAAATTTGAAGGAAAAAAGAGACTTCTTGGTACAGACGATATTAATCAATTTGATTGCTTTCTAAAGCAGGCACAGCCATCGCTTAAAAGATTTAATTCTTAACGCACATTCACTGTATTAGCTGCGTGAAAGCAAACAAAAATGTTTTAGACTTTTGCAGTGTTCCGCAGCAGGGTTGTGAGTCAGAGGTAAAATGTCCGACTTCGACCTTTCCAAAATTTCCGACTCCTTAACACAACGTGAATGAAGCTTGGCTGTCAACAATTTTGAAGCAACTAGAAATCGATGGAAGTCGTGGTACACAGCGAGAATCCTTTGTTTCAATAAAAGTATCAAACAAAATTGCACCATTTCAACAGGTACGAGTTAGGGTTCCTAACTCAGGAGTGCGATGTAAAAAAACAATCAATTGGACTTACGGAGACTTCCGACCCTTAGTTTTATTAGGAATCTGACTTCACTAAAAGACCTCAGGCATCTTGCGACTCCGCAACCTTGTTCCGTAGCGTTAAAAAGGTGCACAAGCACTGCTGTACACCCTTAGTACTTTTTTGTGAGGAGCTGTTTACTTCCTACGATCTACAACAACTTCTGTCGCTTAACCGCCTCAAAAATCTTGACGCTAGCAGTTGGAGCCTTACTATACTGGTTTAATCTCGTTCACACTTGTGCAATCAAAAGTCAGGGCATGCGAAGTTATTCTTGAAAACGCTTGCAACATACACCTCCACACCGTGACTTAAGACACAGCAAAGTACACCCCAGTGCAGTTTTTTGTCATATTTTACTGACAAACCACGGTCTCCTAAGTTTTCTACATGAGCAGTCACTGTAATGATGAAGCCGGGATTTTGCTCAACGCACAAAAACGTACGAAATCGGTGTTACGCTCCTTCAACACAAACGCACGAAGAAATTGGATAAAGCTTTTCTTGTTCTACCATCAGATCAGTTTAATTGTCTTAGTTAGACGAAACCGCTGCTGCAATCACTACCGATCTTCGACTTTTTAGCAAACCATGTGCCGAAATGCAAACAACGCGACGTCGCACACATCAAGCGAATACCGTGGCCATCACACGGGATGGTCACCGTGCTGCGTTCTTTGCAGGGCCGGGTTACCCACAGAAAGTCCTACGTATAGGCGGCACATTAAAAATTGCCGGACCGTCCCAAACTTGGGATATTCATATTTCATTCGATAAATTTGGGGCAAAATAACTTTTGTTGCCCATTAATTTCCATGATATAAATTTTGCAAGCAGTCAACGAAAACAATCAGTGTTTCGGTGGTGCCAAAACGGTAGACAAGGTTTTCTCTTGTTGCCAACAGACGGCTCTCTTTCACATATCAAAAAGCCATTAAATGCAACAGTGAAATTTACGTGTATGTTGATGTATGACAGCCGAAACTCTGCAAAAATGGTTCACATCCAATTTCACACGAATCCACAGCAAACTTGCAAGAAAACAAAAGACAAGGTCTATCACATATTTTAAAAAACTACGTCATTTTTATAGACGACTGCGGGATTTCAGACCAAACCTGATATACTGCCTAGGTAACACAAAACGCATGACCTCGTTTGTCACACACTGAACGATAATGAAGTCTTCGCGGATAGCCAAAAGGAAATTTTCAACAATGAGGGACTGCGTGGTTTTCGAAAAGCAAAGTCACTTGAAACAAACTAAATAAGCACATGCTACATACTTGAAATTGCTAACTACCAGCACTACGAAACAATCACTTACCGAGTCTCGCATCAAGCCTGGTGAACATGAGCTTGATATTGTAAGTGTACTCTTCAGCGAAATACAAATTTTTTGCAACGGAGATTCCAGAATCATCAAAATCTTGGTTAAGACAACTCTGCAATCAATAATATAGGCGATCGTTCGACTGTTGGGTTCAACCATGGTTGAATAAACCTGCGTTACTCGACACAAATTTTATAGCTTTAATTTGTAACACAAATACGCTATGCACAACTTTCAACTTTTCCATAAATATAGTGATAGTCTCAACTTAACATCTACATAAGGTTCTTCAGAGTCTTGCGGCACTGACTCATTGACAAAGCATTATCAATGGAGTAAAATACAGCCCTGTAACAAATACACCAATATGTGTGTGTATCACTGAAAATGATAGCTGGGTTGATCAAAATGTCAAAACAACACAGGCATAAGGTGATATGACACGCCTGTCCGTTTTACAAACATTGCACTGAAGAACGGCTGAAATTTGTCTTTAGTAAAATCTTACAAACATTTGGCATGGGAATGCGGGACTCACTAAGAGAGTGAAACTCTCTGGACCTTTTAATTCGCAACTTGTTTGAAAATCAATTAATTTTAAGTTTATCACAGAAAGAAGAAACTACGCATTTGAGAACATTTTTGCAACATGAGTTTATGGTCAGGCATTGTGTTGCGTATACTCGTCCTATCCATTTAAACTTTCCAACTGTGATTTTGCGCTAATAGCTGCAAAACGGTAGTGTCCTTGTCTTTTTGAAGCAGTTGGAACACCAAGTTATGTAACAGCCAACTGCAATACCAAGTTAGTTTACCACGATATAAACTTTAAGACTATTTATTCTTTCAGGTTTTAAAGAAGTCGCATGTGTCCTACTGAATATGTCAACACTTCTAGTAAAGCTTTTTTTTAACCAATTACTAAAAAATAAAGTTCATAAAATAACTAATTTAATCGACTGCAAAACCTCCACAATTCTTATGCCTAACCCACGACAGCTAAACTGGGCACTGAACTGCACATTTTGAGTGTAAATATGGGAAACATTGCTTCTTGGAACAAGGAAAGAATGTGTAATCCAAGCATTTTTACTGGTATACGCAAGAACCAGTTATTTATAAGCTATGGCCTGAAAATTATGTACAGGGTGACACAAAAAAAACAGTCATCACCTAAACTTGAATAACTTTTGAAATGATTAATCAATTCTTTTTATTTTTCAGATATACCAAGTAGAATTAATGTTCTAAGAGTCAACCAAATTTGACCTTCGAGATGCCATGGACTATTAAGCAAAAGATATTTATAGTTGAGGCATATTTTCGGCAGAAGTCTATCCACGCAGCTCAATTACAATTCAAAGAACGGTTCGGATGTCGTGAATTTCCTGTCCACTCAATGATCTACAGATGAGCCAACAAGTTCAGAACCCATGGGACTGTGCATAACCTCAATCGTAAAGACACTAACAGACAATCACACTCTGGACGACCGAAATCATAAGGACACCACACAATGTTGCTGCTGTCAGAGATTCTGTTGTCCACAGCCCAAGCAAGTCTGTGCGTCGGCGAAGTCAGGAGCTTGGAATAAACCGGGAGTCCGTGCGGAGAATTTTGATCGCAGATCTCCACATGTATCCTTGCAGGATACAGATTAAACAAAAGCTTACACCTACGACATGAGGAAGCGAGTGATCATGTGCCAGTGGTTTTGCGACAAGATTGACGCTGTGCCAGACTTTGACAATGCCTGGTTTTCGGACGAGGCACATTTTCTGTTGTCAGGTCACGTGAACTTTAAGAACAACATCTGCTGGGGTAGCACACCCCCTGAGCATTGTCTGTAAAGGCCATTACACTCTGTGAAGTGCACTGCCTGGGTTGCCATCTCCAAACACGGCATCATTGGACCATTCTGGTTCGAGGACGACAACGAGCGGTCTGTGACAATCAACACCGAGCGATATGTCCAGG
>Ga0210059_1002047_pt1 | contig 31187 bp, 21 predicted proteins | sample Ectturendosymbi2_FD_188042 | JGI IMG/M metagenome (GOLD analysis project Ga0210059, IMG submission 188042) | Ecteinascidia turbinata endosymbiont from Florida, USA - Sample 2 (SPAdes) (version 2) | ecosystem: Host-associated > Tunicates > Ascidians > Unclassified | place: Key West, Florida... | reverse complement strand
GGTCAAGCAAACTTAGATTTGTGAATACCGTCCTTGCTACGTCTATGGTCGAACTCACGTAGGAACTTCGGATGTAGCTAAATGCGGCGAAGTTTAACCTAACAACTAAACTTTTCCGTAATACCCATGATACGGAAATTACTTCATTTCTTATAAATACGATTGGTTAATTTAGTAGGCGTATACATGCTGCTGGTCCACAGACCCAGGACAGTCTCAGCTGTATTTCACATCGTTGCGCAATAACGGAAATAGCTATCACGTTTTTGTCTAGGTTTCTTCTGAGACTGATCTTCTCTCTCTTTCGATAGAGAGAGAGAGAGAGTTTGCATGTTTGATTCTGCTTGTGATTTTTCCCACAAACAGTGGTGTATTTTATGTGCATATATACAGGTTATTTTGGTGTCTGTTGACTTTTTGAGAGAGCTCATTTGCATACTTGATTCCCAGCAAATGCGAGTTTTCTTTGTGAGAGAGTTTCTTTGCATGGCTGATTCCCAGCAAATGGGAGTTTTTATATGTCATGCATGTACAGACCATAAGGTGTCTGCTACAGTGGTAACTCCATAGGAAAGGTTGCTTTCCATCATTCAATTTTTTCTAAGGTGTTTCCAGTGGCGATTCTAGGATTGAAAAGTGTGGAGGGGCACTGCGGGGCCAAGAAAAAAGTAGGGGGGCCAACATAAATGTCTATCTTGCATGGTGATTTTTCGTTGTTTTGAAAATTAAGTTGCTATGATTAACCCTGTCAAACCCAATATAAGCTTGTGAATATCGTAAGATACGAACTAGCGTTAAAATATTCACTAGAGACACCTAAACGCCGCTGCAGATGCAATCACACACGTGTACTGCTATGCCGAATATTCTGTGCTAACCATGCAACTTCCACAGCACTGCACATGTAAAACGAAACACCATTTTCCGTACATAATTTTGCCGACCCACATGGACGAAAACAACTCCACGAAAGTGAATACAATTCACATGAAAGCGAAATGGTTCCACTTCCAACCACCTATTCCATATTGACACAGAGACAAGTAGGCTGTTAATAGCCAATTAATTTCGTCAAAATATTCATCTTACAAAACACATGAAAAATAAGCCATTTGCCAACGGATTGGTGACTACTGACTAATCCGTTTTTGTGGTAGCTTATGGACATTTTGCGATTGTGTTGATACCATAACAATGTTATGCAACTACTATTGCGAGTGCAATGCCCATCTGCAGCGTGGATAGGGTAAGGACTATTCAATGCAATATGCAGTTAACATCAGAGAGGTTTCGGCACCAGTGGCATCTAAAGCAGCGCCGCAGTAGGAATGTGTGTATCGGTTTTACGGGCATGTAGTCTACCTGATAGCAAAACGTAACAGCAGGCGAAAAACTTATTTAGCAGAATATTCCCAACAAAGTTGTTCATTTTAATATTCACACTGAGTAGTCTGTACCCACACATTACAGCAACTAAAACGATGTTTTCGAACGGCAGAAACACACAAGCGTTACGACCAGGGATGTGGAAGTGGAAGCGGTGGAAGCGGTCCTTTTTGTGTGGAAGCGGAAGCGCGAAAATTCTACCGCTTCCACATAGGTTATTTGACTTGCAGATTAACTTGGCGAAAAAGTTTTGTCCATTTCCCGATGTGGATTAAACGGAGAAGTTGCACTATAAGCAGGTCCGGATTTAACTGATGCGAGGCTCTAGGGTTATCCACTTGTGAGGCCCCCTCTCCCATTGTTGCGAGGAAAAAAATGGAAAGCGTTAATCAATTTGCGAAAATCCGAAAATGACGCTCTGAAAATGCGGTCATTGAAAATTATAAATCATTACTGGAGTGCCGACTACCCACGCTCACTGCGTTTGTTGCTGCCTTCGACGCCAAAGCGTTCAATTGCACGGATTTATTGAAATCCCACTTGGCTGGCGGGAACAGGATTATTAACGGCCACAGGCAAACCAACCGAAATCGCCACAATTGAAATATTTTACAAAACACATGGTCTGCGTTTTTTTTATAAGAATCACATCTGTTTTTTCTTATCTATGGCAAAAAAATCAAACACACTGCATTTATATAGCATGTGTAGTGGCATAAAGACTTTAAAGCACAACGTGAGGACCACGTTGCAACTCGCTTACCACGGCTGTAAAAATCTCACTCACACGAGCAAAATACGTCAGATAAAACGCAACCAAATGGTTGTTACTGTTAGGTTCACGATTCGCGTGTTTCTTACTTTTTCAGACTGGTAAGAATCGAATACAACTAAACTGTCGCGTGAGGAGATGTGAAGTTTGAAAGGCAGAACCGTCTTCAGAAGGTTTTGAATAGGGGATTTAAATTTGCACAAGGGGACTTGACATTCTGAATTTTTGATAAAATCTACTGATGTATAGTGTTTCATATTTAAGTTTCGAAGGGTTGAGCTCACCAATGCCCACCGTGGCGACTGGACTGATTTAAATTTCGCTTATGCTGTCATTATTGAAATAAGTACAAAGAAATAAAAAGCTACAATCATCGAATCAAGTAAGGCTGTAAACAATTAAAAAGGTTTTGTCCTGCCTTCTCCGTAACAAAATCATCTAAGAATTCGTTGCAATTTGTTTGCCTAAGCTTGTCACTTTTAATGTACGGAATGCACTTTTAATGTACCGAATGCGTAGTGTGGACAACCTCTCCTGGAACATTGCGGCCCTTCAATTCATTTTTAAATCTTTTGAATCTTGAAAAGGACCTTTCGCCTTAGCAATTAGTGGCCATCAAGCTAAGAAGTAATGCGTGGTTGCATAAACTAAGAACCACTAATCTAAGGCGTCAGACCCAAACGTGCCTTTGTCATTTTTTTGCTATTTCCCTGTCTTGCTGGAGGAAGAGTTCTGTTGTTGTCTGTTGGCAGAGTGGCTTCTGCTTGCTATTCAAGCTCATCAAGATCTTCTCTGAGTTGCTTAGCATGGGAGCAGTACAAACTTTCAAATGGAAAAAAATCTTCAAGAAAATTCAAATGGAAACAATCACATCTAAAAATACCAATCGAGCTTTACGCGACACAAACGCTGACAAAACTATTGTATTGCTCAGCCACCTAAGAAACAACTATGCTTTTATTGCAGGATACTGCTGCTAGCCTTACACATAGCTCTTATCTGTAGTACAACCTTGCTTTGATCAGGTACACTGACGTAACTAGAGGTTTGAGCCATGGGGAAACTTAGCTGAAGGGAGCCCACTGGCTAACAATAATTGAGAAACTGTAGCAAATCCGGTTTTGAACGGCTATTCAAAAATCCGAAATCACCGGAAAGCACCTCGAAAAACGCAATAAACATCTACTGAAACCAAAAGAATAGTAAATACCAAAATACAAGCTAGGTAGGAGCCCGGTTTTTACATTTAGCTTGGGAGGGAGGGCGGTTCGCACCCCTGCCACCCGTCAGTTATGCCACTGATCAGGTGCATTTCAAGCATGAAGAGCCACAAGTTCTTTTGATAGAGTCACACGTAACAATCGGTACGATTCAGCAAACGCAGGACGCAGCCAGCGTGCTTTGAAAATATTGACATAATAGTTGGCATGTGGCTTGACCAAACGTCATATTGATATTCATGGAAACTCGTTGGAAGACTTTGGCGTTATCACCACAAAAGTTCAATAAAACTAAATTTCGTGAATAATAATTAAGACCAGTTTTTATAAGGTATTTTAGGGACCCGATTCGGGTCCCCAACATTGGCACCTTTGGCACCCACCCCGTAGCCTTCCTCCCCAAGGACCCTTCAAAGAAGAGCCTGGGTCTGGCTTAACCATATCTGCCCCAGTGTCGGGCGTTTCTGCTCCTGCTTGTACAGATGGAGTATGGCCACCTTCTACGGCCTTTGAGGGTAACACAGAAGCTGAACAAACAGTTGACCGTTGTCCTCCCACGTCCAATCCATTGACCTCCTAATGGACTGCATGGCCTGACGGTCCTAATGGACTGCATGGCCTGACGAAACAATTGAATGGCTGCTCAACGCTGGCCCCGAGATCTACGCCTCTACGCCAACCAGTGGTTTGAAGAACTGTCTCAAAATTTTTCTTCTTGAGAAGAAGAATATTTTTAGTCTTAATGAAACTGTTAAATCTATCTCAGTTTTATGCTCTAAAGCAGGGGTGAGGAACCTGCTGCCCACAGGCCAAATGCGTCCAGCGTGATCATTTGATATGGCTCGCATTAGAATTTGCCTTACCCATGTTAGAACACAATATCGCGTCGAAACGAAGCTCCATGATAAGCAGATACTTAGATGTCAAGAGATGTCGCTCTACCTAATTAGATAAAGGTTGAATTTTAGATAAAATTAATTGATTTTGCGGCCCGCTAGCGTTAATGCACAATTCACGCTGCCCGTGATAGTAAATAAGTTCCCCAATCCTGTTCTAAGGAATCCGTTACTGTTTTTAAAAATTGGTTTTCGAAGGATTTATTGATTTTTCTTAGTTTTCGACTCTCCTCTTCATTTTTCAGGTCAATGCTGGAGTTTCAGATGGTTCATGTGAGTAATAGGAAAGGGTCAAAACTTTTCACAAGTAAATTTTTCTGATGGAATGTAGTATTTGAAAGGATGTTTCTGCTCACGAAAGTTCCACTTGCGTCCTCTTGTGGTGTTTCCGATTCGAACCGCCAGTTCAAAAAGGTACTGCTCAAATACAGGTTGCCAATTTGGCATTTTAGAAGCCAGATTTTGAAATTCTGGCTTTCTTCCAGTTCCAACGCAGTTCGATTTTTTAATAATCAAAAAACGCCAGACAAAATCTGCCTTTTTCTGACTTTTTTTCAGTGGGAAAGGCTTGGCTGTGGCAAAATTGTCTGAGCTGCATATTCTTTACAAATCTCTACTCTACTCTAGGCCTACAGACAGTACAGATCCGAATCTAGCATGCAGAGTGCAGAGAGAATATTGCAAAGGTTTTATTGCTGATCCAAAAATATTCGATGTATCTGATGAAAAAAAATGTATGGCAGTGTAACTATGGGAAAAGAAAATGCTTCCGTGTTTGTTTTTTGCGTGTTTTATAATATGTGTAGGCTTCAAACGACTGCTAGCCTATCTGGCTTGTTTTTGGCTTTTCTTGCGACAAGGTCTGGCTTCTTTTTGGTAAAGGCAGGTTGGCAACCCTGCTGAATTGTGTACATAAACCACTACTACTATATCAAACCAAAATGCTTTTGAGCCAAAAATAGTTATGCTGCTGTATACCACTGACTGAGGACTGCACATTGATTGAAAGACCTTCGTATTGTAACTTATTCTCAACAAACTAAAAATAAAATGTAAGCTTACGCTAATGAAAGCGTTCAAATTCTAATTGCAATGTTGATGGCCGTTAAGCACAGTTCTAATGGTCCATTGATAGTGATGACATAAGGAGGTTGATTGCCATTGGAACAACAGGTAAAAATATTCAGGATAGTGCCAATGGAACAACAGGAGTACAAATCAGAAAAACATTGAACTGAAGAGTCAGTGGATATATTTATAAAATCTATATTGACTGGAAATCTGTCGTGTATGCAGTACAGACATCAATAAAGTCAGTGGTACTGAGGTTGATTGGATCAAGAAATTATCAAAAAAAAGAATACTTTATACTACAGAGTCAGAGTGCAGTATTTCGAATACTACTGCAGTGTACACACTTATCATGAAACCTTCAACAAGTTTAATTGGGCTCATGTACATAACGTTTATTGAGTCACATGTTGTTCACAGGCTACAGCTTTGACGTAGCTGACAGTGTTGCCACTTTTGATGTTTAATGTCAGATCTGAAATTTTTGATGTCTGTTGTTTTGGTGACATGATATCTGATGTTGACTAAGCTGCTGTTTTTGTTTCCCACATTTCCTATCCTTCTACTTCTGGTCTAGGATGAAAGCATGTTAGATTCGTGATTTTTAAGTTTGTTTCATTAATTTCTCACCCTCATGTGCATTTAGTTATCATTCCAACCTGATAAAGCTTTTTTCATTGCGTTGGGAATAACATATACTGTACACTGTGCAATATGTGACTGTTTGATATGATGATGATGCTTAGCTCTATCTCGGACTCAGTGTCAATTATCGCACTTAAAGGTATTGGTAATACTGTAGAAGCATTTAGCTTACATTACACTGTAATGTAAAAGTCTGATGATGAAAAAGCTACAATTTGACGTTAACGAGCCTGACCCCAGTAGCAACACTGGTGACTGGCATAATGGTAGTGTACTCATTACTGCTTGGTGTGTGCTTGAGACAGGGTTGCCAATTTGGCTTTTTTTAAGGCAGTGGCTATAGATACTGTTGCAATCGAAAAGCCCGAGCGGCATGTGCGCAAAGCTTCGCACTGTGGCAGCAAGCAACAATAGAGATCATGCGCCGCAATCACTCTATTATTGCTTGTTCGCGCCACATATATGTATTATTGCTCTTCTGGCACATCCCCTTCATGTTGAATCACACATTCAACGCAATGCCATCGGAGAGGTTGCAACAATATCGCTTCCTTTTTACACGAACCACACCGATCGCACATTTTTTTGTGAAGGCTTCACACACTGTGACCTCCACAACATATCCTGGTCACAGCACCATTTTGTTGCGGTCGGAAATCCCGAGGGGCATGTGCGCAAAGCTTCGCACTGGCAGCAAGCAACAATAGAGATCATGCGCCGCAATCAATCTATTATTGGTTGTGCATGCCACATATGTATATTATTGCTTTTCGCGCACATCCCGTTCATGGTGAATCACACATTCAACCCAACGCCACCGGAGAGTTTGCAACAATACGCCTGTGGATCTTAAAATTTGAAAACTTATTCATATGCCACCTGTGACGTAACAGTAACACACGACGAGAGTGCAATAGGCTTGATAGAAACGAAGTAAACGTAAAAGATAAACACTAACCGTAGCTTTAACCTAACCCTAACCTAATGCTAACCAAAACCTTACACTAACACAGGGGTGTCAAACTCATTTGAGTTCAGGGGCCACTTCAGGCAAATTTAATCTCAAGCGGGCCGGACCAATGTAATCACTGTATAACACCCTGGTTATAAGTATTGACAACTTCCAACTGTTTTCATAACTTTAATGCAAAAAGTTCAAGCCAAGGGCGGATCCTGCCAGTGATTTTAGGAGGGGCGATTTCAGCAATATTCGACAGTCAAGGCTCATTATGCGTTCACTACTGTAAGGGAGATGAAGTATACTTCACAACACTGCTGTGACAAAACAATGGACGGCAAACTAGCCTTATATCGCGAATGCTGTTTTCCGAATTGTACAAAATTATAGCGAAAGAAGTTGCCTTCGTAGGTTTTAAGGGGGGCAATCTCTCCAATCGCCCCCCCCCTGGATCTGCCCCTGGTTCAAGCTCACCTGAAAATTATTATTAGCACATAAAGTTTTCAATTTTCCCATGTAAATAAAAAATGCCTTATCACTGAGAAGACTGTTGAATTGACAGTGATTAAGACCTGTGGCTCGGATGAAATTAACTGTCCGGACAACCACTTGCATGGTGTGGTCCATTTTTAATGATTTGCAACACAATGCCTCCTGGCACGAAATTCAGTAAAATGTCCAAAATTCACGTCCTCCACGTACGTTACAATCTGTACTTTTTCTCTAAATTTTGTCGCAACACCTGCTTTTTCCCCATCATTGATGACGTGTTATCTGTAGCAATACTGACAGCACAGGGCCAGTCTATTCCGACCCTATTAAGCACTCTAACAAGAGAGTTAAAAATATCCTTTGCTGTTGTGGTATCCATCATAGGCACCAACCCCAGGATCTCTTCAGTGACAGACAAAGCCTCATCAACGCCATGAATGAATATGGCTTGGCAAACTGTGTTGGAAAACTCTGCATTCTTTGTCAACGTTTCTCTGTTTCATTTTGGGAAACGAGGCTGAGCAATTTATGGAAAACCATAAGCCCAAATCCGAGCACGGAAAAGTTCTACATCTAACAATATGTCCTTATTATGCCACAATACAATTTCCTTATCTCTTATTTTCATGAAAACTACAAAGATGTTCTACCCGTTTTCACTCAAGGTTGACCAATTTTGGACAGGAAGTTGCTTGAATTGGTGGTTTTGATTAACATTTCTGTTTATTTTTTGAAACTAGAAATCCAGCGATGTCAATTTCGACATTTTTTATAATCCAATGCGGAATTTTCTGCGGTTGCTGCTTTTTACCGATTCTCAAATTTCACCCTGTTTAACAGATTTGTGTGCAGTTTTTTTCCAGTCAGTAATTGGAATAGAAGCTTTACGTAGCAAACTTTAGTTAGAGTTGTACCTAGAACTCCGAAGGTATCGACATCGCTAGAGCTCAAGGTATATTTTTTCCCAGAGTTCTAGTGTTAAACTTTATCAACAGTAGTTGTACTTTTGTATGTTCATACATACCTGTTTGAAAGTTCAAACCAGTGTGAACATGCAAAAAGAAATATGCAGAAAATGGGAAATTTTCACGTGAGAAAACAGTGGAAAACAATAAAATATATGCAATTGCGTTAAGGTTTCAAGTAATTGAAACCTAGTCACCAGTTATCGAAATACGACTGGATAAACTTCTCAAGCAAATAGAGAAGTTTTTACTTTACAAAATCATCACGCGGGCTGGATTTACCCTCGCAACGAGCCGGTTTTGGCCCGTGGGCTGTATGTTTGACACTCCTGCACTAACACGTAAAGGTAAAATGTAAGCCTAAAAAAAATTAAGAAAAAGAAGTACAGTTGACAAGGTGAGAGTTGAACCGAAAACCATTGGCATAGCAGCCATGACGCATAACTGTTACACCACGAGACCCACGCCGTTTGAGTGACAAACTGACCCTTTTGTTTGAATTGCGTCAGGCCAGGCATATCCATAGTCACTTCCTTTTTTTAAATAGCCAGACAAAATCTGGCTTTTTTAGTCAGAAAGGCTCGGCTCTAGCAAACATTGTCAAGTTTATGACCATGCAGGTGCAGGGTGCAATGAATGTTGCAAAGATTTAACTGTTGCCCTAATAATGTTTGATGTATTTAACAAGAAACAAATGTATAACAGTGTAATTACATGGAAACAAAATGCTTCAAAAGATTGCAATTGTATTATATCAATGTTTCTGATGAGTTTTAATATCCATTTTGTGTTTGGTTATGCATGTTTTATGTGTATATATGTCTTAAGACTGCCATCTGGTTATTTTGGGGACAATGTGAAAGGTCTGGTTTTTTTTGGTGAAGACAGGTTGGCAAATCTGGTTTGAGACATGTTTGCAATTTACTCAGTGTATCAAGACTTATATCAGAGTGTAACAAAGCTGATGGAAATTAATTTTGAGTTATTTTTATAACAGTGTGTGCTCTTGCATTGTAACTCGTCAAGCTGAAAAAAAAATTCAGTTCAACCATGCAGCCTTTTTTGTGCAAGTCAACCTGTCAAGATAAAGTAAATAAGCATTATGGCTTGTTATCTAGCAATATTTAAATTAATCATTTAAAATAGCTGTTTGACCAAAATGCTTTGCTGGGTCAAAATTATGTCACCATCTTCATGAGGACCACATATTCAATGACTTACTTTCATATGTTAACACATCAATGTTTAAAGCTGCTAAGAGAATTTTAATACCAACTGCAATGATAATGATCCTGTATTATGGTGTTTTTAATCACTCTCAAACTGTGGTGGCATAGGCAGATTTAGTGATAATGTGACAATCAGGGTATTGTTACAAATCAGTTTAGTGTGAGGAACACAGTAGACATCAGAAAATTAGAAATTAGTTTCGCACCGAGGTGTCAGTGGACACATGGAGAATGACCAGTGCGTAGTAACTGATAAACAGGCACTAAAGGCCATTACATAAATATGTTAAAGTTAAGATAATTAAAATAAAGACAGGCTGTCATTGTATTGTACATACTAGAATGGTACTGTCTAATATTCTTTGATCCTGGACTGGCCATAGACCACAAAATCCAACCCATTAACAGCCCGTGGACAAAAGACATTTTTATTTTTCGATGCGGCCCACCCATGATCTGTTAAACAATTATGTATACATTTTTCTTGCAACTATCAAACAAAAACAGTTTCACTGCTAAAACGATGGTGATTTGGTACTTATAAAAACACCTAAGGCAGTCTCCACAAAAACCAAGTGGTGTCCTCACTTTTCATGCTACCAGGTGCTATCTCCAGTACATTCACAAAAATGAAAAGCTTATTGAGCCACACAAAACTTTTAAATAGGCCGCATGCGGTCGTGGCATGCGAGTCATAGATTACAGCTGTTTCAAAGTGACTGAACTTAAGTACTTAGTTTAAAGTGTTTGCAATGCGAATCTTTAGGTCTTCCAGAAAGATAACTGAATATTAATTAACTCTTTGGCGTCTGCTAGGATTCGGGGATTTTCGGAAAAAAACGCCTAATCGCACGTGGCTTTGCGCAGGAATTTCTCTGGTCCGGTATGCTCTACAGACCCGGTAAAAGTCTCAAAAGATGCGGCAAGTCTTCTAGTCTGCACTCGAAAAAAATTTTTTTGCTTGGGTGGTGCTGGTTTTTTTGTGAGTTACGTCATAAGTGGAAGACTTTTAGGCCACCTTGGCCCACTTTGCCTGGCCCTGGATGCCAACCATTAGGCCAAAGTGTTTCGCTGAAGTTTTTACTGGAAACTAGGCTACAATCTGAGTCTTTTGATACTTTGGATGACCTGCTAGGGTTTCGGGTTAAAAAGTTATGATGTAAGTTAGTAAAAATATTTGACTAATTAGCTACTTACATATTTAATTTATTTGTTTATTTTAGATCATAACTTTTAAACCAGAAACGTTAGAACATCAATCAAAGGCTCAAAAGACTCGGACTCGAGCATAGTTTCCAATGAAAACTTCAGCTAAACACTTTGGCCTAGCGGTTGGGCCCTAGGCCAGGCAACATGAGCCAAAATGACCCTAAAACTACTTCACTTATGACATCAGTAACAAAAAATCCGTACCCCCAGCCAAAAAATTTTTTTTCGAGTGCAATCTACTAGACTGGCCGATCCGTTTGAGCCCTTGAACAGCTCTCTAGTGCAATCGGCGGAGGAGCTAAGGCGTTGGTAAGGCAACCGAAAACTGCTGTTTTTTAGGCCGAAATCTAAGTACGAATATATCGTAGACTGGTTCTCAAAGTGTTAACTCCTTTAAAAGTTATGCCTAAAAAACTAAATTTAGGTAAAAATTACCCAAAAAATTTCATTTACCTAAATTTTGGTCATTTTACCCTAACTTTTGAACCAGAAACCCTAGCATCAAAGGCTCAAAAGACTCAGATTTTAGCATAGTTTTCACTAAAAACTTCAGTGAAATACTTCCCTCTTGCAGTCCAGGCTTGGTAACTTGGGCCAAAATGGCCTAAAACCTATCCCACTTATGATATCACCCACAAAAAACCTGGAACTCAAAACTTAATTTTTTTTCATTGCAAACTAGAAGACTGGCCAAGTCTTTTGAGGGCTTGAACAGCTCTTTAGCAAAATGGACTGGTGAATTATGGACTTTTTAAAGTGGCACGAAAATAGCGGCTCAATGCATAATTTTGAAGTACTGTACAATACATCTGTACCCTGGCAGCTAACATGTTAAAAATATCTATTTTCCTGTTATGCCCTATGCGGGGTGTAGAACTAACAAGCTTTTGTGACTTTATTTTTCAGGTATTTTAGCCTGACTGGTTTTAGCATTGTTAAAAAGACAGTGTATCAATTCACTTAAAACTGTGATGCGTTCTTGTTCTCCAGTGCTTCAGCAAGGACGTCTCAGTCCAGCTGAAGAGTTACAAAATCGACGAAAAATACGTCTGACTCAAGTACGTCAACAAGAGCAGCTGATTGCTAAACGAATTCGTGATCAAGTAAAGCAAGAAAGACATAATGAATTGCATTCTGTTGCACAAAAATTAACTAAAGAGTTTGACGAAAATCGTTCTGTGAAATATGCATTTTCAAAACAAAAGTATGCTGCTGGACTATCAGACTTTGGAAAAGCACATGAAGATGCCTTAAGTTATTTCAGTGACCAAGCCTTATGTATGGCTATCTGGGAACAGCAGAAAAAAATTGCTAAGAAGCGTTTCAGTGAAGCCATAAACCGTGCTCGCTTTCTTAAAACTATTGAAGAACAAAATCAGATGGACATGACTAAAAGAAGGCAGCTTGTTGCCAAAAAAGAAAGAGTGCGAGCAAAGCAGATTGCGTTGTTACCTAAAAAACAAGACCTCTTGGAAACTCCTTCGGAGCAGATAATGAGTGAATCAACTATTGTTACCAATCAATCACAAACAGTAGTTGTAGAACGTGCACCAGTGGAAGAAAAACTATTGCAAGATGCAAAAGCTTCTGCTGTGCATGAGGAAATAAGAAACTTGGAAGCTCAAAATGACAAGGCCTGCAAGCTTTCTGAACAGATTGAAAGAGCACATGTTCGTCATTTGGCAGCTTTAAGAAAAACTAAAATGGCTAATGAGTACTTAAAGTTGGAAGCTGATATAAAGCAGCTTCAGAGGAAGGCTGCTTTGTCCACTAAATCCAGCATCAGCCTTTATCAAAAACCGTACAACTTTGCTCAGCCCTCAGAAACACAAATGCTTGAGACACTGGGAATTACACACAACTGGTTCGATGCAGACAAAGAAGCCCAACAGACTGAAGGTGAAAATACTGAAGCACTTTCGTCTGATTTTAGTGATAATTTCTCTACAGAACTTGTAAAGTCATCCTCAGTTGTTGACAGCACTTCAGAACAAACTATCACACAAACATCTGGACCACTGGATCCATTGTCACTTTCTTTTGAAAACGAATCTACATCCTTGGTTGATGGTGAATCTGAGGATGTTGCATGTGAATTCCTGCCTTCACCCAAATTTGTGCCCAGTGAAATACCTTCGAAACTTAAGCCCAATTTGATATGCAAAACTTCAAAAACAGGTTTGCATTACCCACAGAAAAGTATTGCATTTGACATTCCTGCAGATGAAGAAAGGGTATGTGTGTCAGAAACTCAAACAAAAGAACATCAGGATGCTCTGGGTTTTGTTGACAATTTTGTGAAGCATTTGTCTTCTGACGATTTAAGTAATGGACCACACTCAGAGATGTTACAACTTGAAGATTGTCTTGTCAAGGAACCTAATATTATAAGTGAAACTGCTGAACAGTCTGGTAATCATCAATCATTTCAACATTATACAGATGACAAGATAGGCAAAATCACTGAGTCTTTGGACAAAAAAATGTCTACAAGGGTTGATTCAACATACTTTGATCAAAAAACTTCCTTCATGAAAGATCCGAATAACCAAAAAGCAGATTGGGTAGATTCAGCTCTGCAAGCCAAGGATTTTCTTTCAGAAAAAGCAGTAGAAAAAGCACTGGAACATCCAGATGTCAAAGAATTTCAGAAAAAAATTCTTGAGTCATACACAAGTAAGAGCTCAAGTGAAAATAACTCATTGCAAGAATCACCTCAAACTTTTGATCAACCAACTGCATTTAGCATCTCTAATGGTTTGTCAAACCAATCACATTGTGCTCAGCTGTCATTGGATGAAAAAGTCACAACAGTGGATGCTTATTCAGCAGATGATTCGGTTGTGGTGCTGGAAGATGGATTGGAGAAAATAGCCTCTGGCATCAATAAACGAGAAGCAGAGCTGAAGCATCAGCAAGCATTACTCGAGGAATATAAAGTTCGTTTGATTCAGCAACAAAAACAACATGCAGCAATTGCTAGGCTGGCTTCTGCATGCAGAGACAAACCAACAATAGAACTGTTTGGTAGTTTAGGAGATAGAATTGGAAGTGGGCCTCTGCAATATGAAACTGATAAAATGCCTCAAACTGGTGAATATGGCATTGCAAATGACATATGTGCTACTGGAACTAGCAATATTGCTAAAGATCCTCAAGGCCTTGCATCAATTTCTGTTCCTAGCATGTTTTTAGGATCTGGTCCAAACCAACATTTCAATGTCTCTCAAACATCAGATTCTATTTCAGGCAATTCTAAAGAGCCTGTTAATAGCAGTTCAGAAGTAAGTGACATGAAAGTCCAAGAAATCAATTCTTTTTCATCACACAAATCATTGTCAACATCTGTTGGTACCCCAACCTCACCTATGGTGCTTGATCCAAGTCTAGTGCAAAAGTTGTCACAAATGCTGTCATCATCTGTTCCTGCATCAGAGCCAAAGGTTATTAGCAGTCCAGTGTCAAGTGTTGAAGTTCACAATCTTAGCTCAAGCAGTGGTAATAAGTCATCGTTAACCTGTGGTTCAGCTGCTATTGTGCATGAAAAACTGCCTGGTAGCTGCTCTAGCAGCAGAAGCAAAGGTAGCTTTTCGTTTGTTGAACTTAGTCCCAAAATTGAGACAGGCCATGAGAATATATCTCAAGAAGACACCAAACTGCTCCAAGAAGTATATGACCTTGAAAATGCCAGTAAAGATACTTTTGTTGAGCTGCAACCTCAATTGTCAACAGCAGAAATGGTAGGAAGTTGGGCTGACGAGCTTAATCCCAATACGACTTTGTTTACCGAATTAACACCCCATTTTAGTGACCTTGAAATAAAAGAAATGTCAACAACTCAATCGCGCTCAACAGCTGATATTTCCGAGCATCCACTGTCATCTCTTCATAGTGATACTTCATTACCATATCTGCCACTAGCTCCCACTGAGGACGCCGATAGCATTGAAATTCGTTCAGAGCCTGGAGAAATTCAGGTGGAAAATTCTGTGAAAGAAGCTACTTGGAAAACCCTGTTAGCAGAACCACTCTCCCCACATGATTCTGACAAGAGTGATGACGAGTTGTCAGTAGAATTTCAGCGTGATGATGGTGACATATTTGAGCAATTGGAGAACACATTATCTGCAGGAATTTTGGAAGAACCTGACCTTACTTTAGTTTCCATGAACTCAAGTGTTCTAGAGACAAATTTAAATTCTGAGCATATTTCATTTCCTACAAAGAGTGGTTGGTCTGATAGTACCTCATTTCACAATAACACAGCTATATTTATTGAAAAAGTTCCATCGTCATATCATGGTGGAGTTGATACTCACTTTGGATCGTCACCTCCAGCGCAAAGCTCTGATCAGTGCCTGAAAAAGCTACTATCATACCTTGTTGAGTTAAATGTTGAAAATGATTAAGATGTGGCGATTTTTCTTTCACATAATTGTTTGACTACAATTTTGCTCTGGTAACATGAATGCATGGATGTTTGCTCTGGTAACAAATTTAATGGTGCACCCAGCCTGCTGTAATTACAGCTTGCATTGACTCAACTTTTCAAAGTAAGCAGAGGCCCTGAGTGAAGCTAGTAAACATGATAATGCAAGTGCCATGCATGTAGTTCCTGCTATTTCATGTACTTACCTCATTTGCTATGGTCATGCGCACCTATTTTTGTTCTTTTTGGTTTAATGTGGTTTGCAAGCTAAGCAAATGCGTTGTGAACAAACACTTTTTAACATTTGACTGAATTGGTCTGTTGTTATTCTTGAACTCGGGCTGGTGTTGAATCTTTGTGCATCTGTTTTTCTTTCCATCAGCACATTTTCTGTGTGTGCGCGCGCACTTTCCTGAAGGTTGGCAAGTACCATTGATTCACTCAGCAGTAATTGTCATTGAAATAGTTTGTGAATTGTACATGTCTTGGTCCATACCATTTTAGGACACTTTTTGTGTTAAACTGTTTGGTGCTAGTTTCACTGCAAAAATTTTAAAAAATTCAAATTTTTGTAACTGATGTGAAGCACGTGCCCTTAATTGCATTTGAGTTTGTTGTAAGAAGATTAGGAAAACTGGGATACAAAAATTTTTGATTATGTCATTGAACTGTTAAAACTATATTTCTTATCAATTATTATGGCTTAGTGTGTGTATTGTTTTGATCCCCATTTATTGGTGTTGCACAATGTTTGCGTATGTTGTTTGTCGTTACATGCTTCACGATTTATTACATGTGAATTTAACTTTGTAATGCAAAACGTCTATTGTAGTACAAGACATTTGGTAGTGATTTCTTCTGCAGTGACAAATTGCAGTGTTCATTGCAAGTAGCTGCTGAGTTTTTGTCCCTCTTGTCTTGCTAAGACTTTTTTGTCACCATTTCTATGAAACAGATAACCTGGGTGTTTTTGTTTATTTTAGGTAGTATTCACAAAAAAAACTTAAAATGGAGTCATTTGAAGATGCTGTGGCTTCAGTTTTGCAGCATGGTTCAGCAGATTGGAATGACTGTATTATGTCAAAAAGCCTTCAGAAAGCAGTTTCTGTTGGAGAAAATGGCTTGAGCACTGATGCTGACCAGAGCATGGGTTGCGTCAAACTGTATTCAGTTCTTACCGGTTGTGACATACCATTTGTAAAAATGTATATTATGGCAAAAGCTGGGAATTCAAATGGTGAAACAACATTTATTGAAAATGAACCACTGCCTGCCAGTACACCTATTACGACCCTTAATGATTCCCATGTTAAAGTAAGGACACCTGCATCACTTTCAGTTGACCATCTTCTACCTTTGCCGGAAGCCCACAAAATTCTTTCCATGCTTGTTTATTGCTCACTAAATGCCAACGAAAAGCTCAACATGTTGCTGCCAGCTCTTGTATTTTGTGATGGTCATGTCAACAAACAAGGTACCTTTTTTCTAATGCTGCGTAAATCAAAGAGTAATGATTGTGAAATTGTGGTTGAAACCATCAATTGTGTTGGACCCTCTTCCAGTACATTTTGGCAGTCCCGAGAGAAGTATGTTTTGGAAAACATTAGCAAAACCCACATGGCTAGCAGGCAGAAGTTCAGCTCCTGTGATGATGGCAGGGCAACATACCGGACAATGTATGAATCATATGCGGAGTACAATATCTTTGGATCAAGCACATCAATGTCAAATATTTTGTTAAAGGAAGATCAAATTGCATCAAGCATAATTGCTATGTGTTGTAACGAGGTCAGTTTCTCATCCTCTAACCAAGTTTATTTAGTATGTGTAATTGCTGTTTGCTCGATAATTTTGGTCATTGAAACATATTTTGCTCAACTCATTGTCTTCAAAATAGAAGCATACTTTAAAACCCAAAAGAACTTACTGCTTTTGAACGACAGGTTTTCTGCTTGCTAGTTGCCAGTAGCAACAAAATTTATTGTTTTTTGTTATTTAACTCTCTTGATTGGAACTGATCAGTATACTTAGTGTTGTGATAAAAAGATCCACTGTTGTAGGTTCAAGTCTTTAAGACCATTATTGCTATCACAGGTATTTATCGCATACTTCTGACTTATGCATCTAGTTTCAACAGCTTACATATGTCTACCTTGCTGGGGCTCAATGCAATCAGTGAAAAAATTTGTATGCAACAGTTCATTTTCTCACCTTGTTCTTTTAATGTGTGTGATTATTTAAAGGTTTCTTCTGCAATGAAATTTAGCCCTGAATCAATTGCAAGCATCCACCTGAGCGTTAAACCTGTTCCTGGTCATCTGGGAAGCCATGTATATGGATTGTATAGGGAGATTGCTGCACTCGAAGGTATATATATGTTTTGTTCGAAGCTAGGTTTATTTTTTCAGTCACTGACAAATTTTTTTAATGATCGAAAAAATTAAAGTCAATGCAGTCATAATGCCGGAAAATATAGACTAGTGAATACTCTTACGGTGGGTTTTAATATTATGTTATGGGACAAATGACCAAAATGTCTCAGTCAAAAAAAGGAAGTTTGAAGTCTGCTGTTTATTCCAGAACAGCATAATCTTTAACATGTTAGTAGATTTGGTCGTGCAGTTTACTTATCTCTTATTTTTGTAGCGTAGGTGTAACTACCTGTGTTGTCCAAACATTATTTCTCAGGCCTTTGATGAAAAGGAAATTGATATCTTTCAAGCCATGTTCTACATTTGTTCCAATAAATACTTCACATGTGCTATGTCTTCATGACTGTGTTATTTCTGGTTATGGTTCATGTTGTGCTTCAGGCAGTTGACTTCGCTATTTTTGTAAGGTTTGCTAAGTGCATTTGGTCCGAAGAAAGAAATAAAATGGACAGATTGGGAAGATAATATGCATAATAAGGTATTCTGTAAATGCTGCAATCATCCTTTAAACAACTGTTAATGTAACTCTTGGTTGATATTTGTAGTAAATGCAAGTGTCCTGGTGTTTACTTCAGCAGGAAACCTTCAGTCATTTTTATTATCTCTTAATTATTGGAAAATTTTGGTACAACGAATGCTTTAGTGCAGGGCTGGACAAACCTCGATCTCTATAGGTCACATTTTCAGGTGGCATTGGCAGATGGGCCATACGTCAGCTTATGTAAAATACAATGACATTTATCCACCTGCTATGCTTTACTGGTAGTAATGCTACTGTAGTCCATCAGATGGAGGTCAAAGATAAAATAATGTAGTACACATTACATACGCTGTTAATAAACATTTTTTGCGGAATAAACTTTTGTATAGCCAAACATTTATCTACAAGGCATCATACGCAGGCCCAGGGGCCACAGGTTACCCACAGGGCCAGACTTTGCCCGTCCCTGCGTTAATGCGCTGCAGAAAACAACGCCAATAGTATACTCTGGAACAAAGCTTGGAAGTCCGTCGTGACAATTTTCTGTTGTGTGCTTCGAGGTCTCACATGCTTTTCAATCATAAGCTTTTGTTATTAGGATATTGTCACCGAATTCCAGGCAACTCTTGTCTCGTTCAACAACCTTTTAAAGTCGTCCATACGCAAGATGTCCGATGCAAAGCAAGGTAAAGTGCCGCGATTCTCATGTTTTTCCTTGGGCTGTATTTTAAAGTTGCACGCTGCGGGTCCGCGCACTATTCAGCAGCATTTATCACAGCTTTGTGGAGTACCACTGTGCATCGTCAGTCCTTACATCTGCAAGCAATGCAAACAGGTGAAACGTTGAAAGGCTAAAATAAGAGCAGAGAAGGCAAACAACCTCAAGCCTGAAGTGAATAAATCACAACACCAACTGCGACAACTAGAACTCAAAAATGCGTCTTACTCAAATTGCATTCACTGGACTGGAGCTTCAAAACTTGCTGCCAAAGTAACATGAACTTAACAAATCACAACACAAGCTGCAATGATTAACACTATTACAATACGTCGTTCTCAGAAAAAATATTAAAACTTTAAATAGACGCGTTGCCTTGCTCAATGATGCGTAATTCAAGTGAATGCGTTTTTCTGAGAACGATGTATTTTATAGTGTTAATTATCGCAGCTTGTGTTGTGGTTTATTAAGTTCATGTTACTTTTGGAGAAACTTTTGAAGCTCCAGTGAATGCAATTTGAGTAAGATGCATTTTTGAATTTAAATTGTCGCGGTTGGTGTTGTGCGATGGGAAGAAAAATGTAAGATTTTGTCTAAAAATTGGTTTTGGTAATATTTTTATTCTTTGCCTCCACTTCTTCAACCAAGAATTCTGATTTCAAGCAAGTTTCTGCCTTGTGAACAAGTGGGCTTCGATTCAGGGATCGTTTTTCGCGGCAAGAAGTGTTGTAGCTGTCAGTCAAAGTACGCGTGTTTTTGTTTAAGGTTGTGAGGATGAAACTAACGTCCAAGAAAATTTAATTGCGTCCAGAAAAGAGCTGGATTTTACCGAGAAGTTATGGGATGTGCTAAAGGTACGGCCAATGTTGTCTTTCATCGAGTGAAAAGTGTCGCTGGATGAATTTCAGATGTCTGAGATTGCTGATTTTTGCGTGGTACTTCTCCTGTAGCAGTTCGGGGTATTTGTTGGGAAACGCCATGTCATGGTTGGGTAGAAGTTTGTGTTTGTTGCCTTTGTTGGGTTCCACACTATCTGGAGCATCCACGTCAACGCAATTCTTTTTTTTCCGTTATTATCTATTGGTTTTAAACTTCTTCAGTTAATGGCATTACGTGCAAGTGCTTATCTTGAACATGTTAAATTCACTCACTTGTTTCATTGCACCATGGAAATAAACGACCTCCATGGTATAAGATGTGGTGTATCACAAGCATTTAAACCTGTTACAGTACCGGGTACCTTCGGTTTTGTCAACGCGAACTTTTCCAGGTGGTGAACAGTGTGGCCGCTCTGCGTGATGGTTTGGCGTACATAATGCAACAAATCGTTAGTGGGAAAACCGCGCGGTTTTGGCTTCATGATGATAGCAACTCCACTGTGGCGCAAATTGTACGGCAGTCGTACCAGGTTAGTGTGCCTCATCTTAAACCCCAATTGAAAAGTTATTGGGTTTGTTTTTTTCGCTGAAAGTAATAGTAGTACCTGTGGGTTGTTGCCGTTGGCAATATGATTTGTTGTAATAATTTTCTTGCTGATGTCTATTTGCGAAAGCTGAATCTACACGTCTTTTTAATGGTATTCTGTTTTTTTTTAAAAAGACACTTGTTATGGCCTAACCTAAAGTTCTGTGGTGACACGCATAACAGTATGAGGCAAAAAGAATAATGTGCGTTATTGACAATGCTAGAGTGCATTTGTGTAACTGATTGTAGTACTTTATTTAAAGATCTAATAAAGCGACATTTGTTTGGGCGAGATTATGCTTTGGACTGAATGTGCATCATGTATGTCATCGTTTCTTCCACAAATGTTGGATTGCAGCATTTTGTTGTTTTATGATTTGTATTTTTACAGTTCGTGAACACGAAACGAACGCGTTCTGTCACGATTCTGAAAAAGAAGGAAAATTTGCATTTTGTATTTTTTTGAAGGGCAAACCTGTCGTGCCCCAATTAACTGGTTCTGTCCCGATAAAACTGGTTGCGGAGATTGCTGTGGAAAAACTGCGCCGAGACTACCTCGCCTTCTTCTTGGACAACCATCCATCCACTCTGAGACAAGTCGAACGGCTTGTTGCGTCACCTAGCGGCGCAAGCGACGAAGAAACATTGCTATCCAGGTTTGACGGACTTCTGAAGCTTCATCACGTGGTCGAGCTGGCTGTCCACTGCTCGTCATCGCTTAACCTACCCAGAGCCAAAGTTTTACCAGTCGTCAGGTGAGTCAGCGAAGCGCCATAGATGAAACGTTTGCTCTTTCCAAACAACTCCTCGTCTGTATTGCATTGTTTCTACACCTGGCCAGTTCCGGGCGATGTACAACTGCCAAGGTTTCAATGCAGTAGTAAAAATGTTTTTGTTTAAAAATGACAATTAAAAGCTCTAGGTTTGCTGCAAGCTTTCGAGGACTCAGCTGACTGGGTTCTGTTTTCATAACTTGCGGTGATTGGGACTTGATACAATGCGTGTGGTAAGAAAGCGATGAAAATTATTGGCAAAGCTGGATTGATTAGACTGCGTCACCTTTGTGGAAACTTGTAGCTTGTGTCAAAATGAGCAAATTTTCGTTGCAAGGTTTCGTGCTGTGTGCCTGATACGCTAAATATAATGCTTGAAATTTTGAACCACACTGCCCGCCTGCAATGCAGATCGTTTGTTCTCCGTGTAAAACCTCTTGTTTCACCGCCACGGCGCTCTATTTTTCAACCCTCCCCTTATAGTGGTGTTCTATTAGAGGTGACGTTCAATTAGAGGGTGGCGCTCTATTTTTCGGTTAGCTGGTCAGAATTTTGAGATACAATTTATTAACGAAAAGAAAAAACATCCAACACATTTACATAATTATCAAAAGACACGAATACAGGATGATTACTGGTAAGTAATCACAGATTCACTGGTGAAAATCAAGTGAAACGTCGCTGTTGAAACCGTCCTCGTCATTTTCAATACTTTCCGCATCAATATCAAGTTGCTGAATAAGTTCACGTTTACCGGTAATGTCGGTATTGCCCCACGCTTGCTTGAGAAGTTCCTGTCCAGTCTGAATCGGGCCGTCTGACCTGAAACAGTGGATCTTGCAATCCTCAGAGCCGTCTAGAGTGTTGGCCAGTCCGCATCCCTTGAACGATTTGATGATCAGATCCTTCGGCAGCTGATCCCAAGCATCGACTATCCACTTCAAATAAACTTCCATTGATGGTGCTCGCATGTTTCCGGATTTGGTGTAGCTCTTTTCGCCGTGCATTGCACTTTCGCGCTATCGACTAGGTCTTATTTTAAAGGTAGGGCTTATATTAAAATCATTCTGGAAATTCAGGCGGGGTCTTATTTTTAGGGCAGGTCTTATTTTTGGAGAAACACGGTAGAAAGGAGATTTCAGAGATTTCAGCCGTAACTATTTCCAAAATAGAAGAAATTATCAAAGTGGCGTTCAATTAGAGGGTGGCGCTCTACTTTTCAACCCTTAATTTGTAGTGGCGTTCTATTATAGGTGGCGCTCAAATAGAGGTTTTACGGTATCCGGACTGTGCGCAGGTCGGCGTTGCAATACTACGTGGAAAACCCGGTCGACTTCAACCGAACTTTCACCTTCCCTGTTCAATACAACGATATCAAGATGTTCATCGACGGAAGAGAGCCGCATTTATGGAGACTGCGTTTGAACAACAACACTCCTTGCCGCGGAGAGGTATGGCTTTTCGTGCATTTAATGACCACCCTACTTTCAGAACTGCTGTAAAATTAAGCACACCATTGTGAGCTTTGTGATTGCTTGCTTGTTCTTAAGTAAGTTTTGTTTTAATTGGCGGGGTGTTCGTTTGTGTGCATAACCCTGCGCGATCGGTCCGTCAAATGCCGTAACGAGAAATCGATGCTAGGCTTCAGACCCGCAGCGAAGGAGGGCAAACCGGGAAATTTAACTTCCTGAAAATCTTTATGAAAACTTTTAGGTTTTACAAAATGGTGTCCAACATTTCATGTCGGATTTCAGTAAGGAATTTGTATAAAGTGCTTTCCAGAGTACTTCCGGCTCGTTTTTTGAGCGAGAGCCACCCGAAAAGCCACTTTCGATGTCCGAATAGAGAAAGCGTTGTGGTTTTGCAGGGACTCGCCAGCACGATAACATATAAAAAAAACGGATACTAGAAAACCACAAGAATGTGATTTGTATTTTTGTTGGTGGTCATTAGATCGTTCCTGCGATACTGTGGATGGCCGCTTCGTGTACTGTATTACCAAAAACCGAAACCTGAAACCCTTCAGTGTAAGTTCCAAAAAAGTATGCATTTCTTTTTCAGAGTATATGCAGTGTATGTTGGAGCGTCGACAACCCACTTATTGAATTAATAAATGACTTCCAACCGGATTCATCGCTACTGCATCGAAGCGAAGACGGAAAGGAAGAAGAGGAAAGTATGCAGTATTACGTCACTGTCAAGACTGAGACCGTTTTATGATAAAGAAGCCATTGCGCATCCGTGAAACTGCCTCCGGAAACGTTTATACACTTTCTTAAAATAGTTCTTCCGATTGTCTGCTTGCACTTCTTGCAATGCGTTTTGTGTTTTCATAGTATGACTGGTTCAATTGCTTCTATTGAAGTGTTTACAGCGCGTTTAATCGTCAGCTCACAGATAGCGTGGAAAGATGCTGCACGCTTTCAAGCTTGGGCAACAGACGGTTTTTTCTCGGTCATGAGAGGTGAAAAAACCCAGAGAATAGAGATATCAAAATCCCTAACATCCAACATTTTTGGTTTTCCAAACGGGTTTCGACAGATTTTTGTGGAAAATCGTACCGTACGCAAAAGTATTGTAATGGAACGTAAGGTCAGAAACCTTTACCTCTAATCGTGCGGTGCCTGGGTCATCAACATCGCGTTCATAGCAATTTTAGTTCATCGACGGCTGCTGCTATTAATGTGTGGGAATTGACATTTGAAGGCTTACGAATTATGAAAAGTATTATGCCAATCCGTAATTTAAACGTGTAACTCGTAACTACACGAAGGGGCTGAAAGGTTTTTATTTCTGAACCCACAGCGGTCTGTGTAAGTGCTGGGCTTATTTTTTTGCTAATTTTTCGGTTATAGACCGAATTTATTTTGAAATGACCAAAAAAATTGAGACATTTCGGTCATAATGTGTGAAAAATTAGGCGAGTGAAAACTGTTTCGGCAAGTTTTAATACTATTACAGGATAAATGGCCAAAATGTACCTGTGTAAAAGAAAACCCAGTGTAAGTGCGTCGTGAAGTTTCTCAACAGTCCAGTTGGTTTGGAAAATATTGTCTTTCTTTTAAAAGGAACTAGTTCAATATCCTTGTTTCGCAACAAAGCGTCCTTGTTGCGTTTTCTCAGGATGATTTTGTAAACGTCTGCATTGTGTAATGTCTTCACTCCCACACGCAGCGGGCGAGACTTAAGCATACATCGCAATGACAAAGCACACAAAATTACATGAATGAACACGAAGATATATACGTGGCGGTACAAGAAAATTATACGCTTGATGGTTACTTCGATGAAATACAAGCATAAAAGGCATAGGAATGAATGACGCCATCTCGATTATTATAATGTTTTGCTGCGATGACCTCCAAGTACACCAACATATAAAAATGCATGGGGGGAGTGGGAGGCTGCGAAGGACCAAGGGTCATTTAGACTGTAGACCTCCCAAGCACGAAGCTACTTACAGTGTAAAGGGAACAGTTTATAGCATTAAGTTAAAGTCTTGCTCTGAGTATAAAGTTTAATATGCGGTTATGTGGTTCATTGAAGCAAAATGCGTTACAGGCACGGTCAAATCACCAGAAGAAAATAGTTTAACGTTGTCACATTGCACATTTCCTATTTTCACATATATTTAAAAATTTCTGATAACTAAAGAGGAAATGCGTCAAAAGTTGTAAACTAGTGCAGCACTGCAATGGTGTCACGGAATTTAAGCAGGTTGAGAACTGAGCTTCCAAACGTGTATTACAGCAAAGAATTCTCAGTCCATATCACGAGTCGTGCATGGGAACGGAAATTCGCTTGCAGTTTGTGGGATTTGCGTTTGTAGACTAAAGGCATTCCACTGCCTACTTCATGCAAGGGTTCGATGAGACCAATTTTAGTGTGTGTACCAGAAAACAACTGAGTAAGATATAACTGCGATACTTCACGATTCGACTATTTCCATTGTAACAGCGTTAAACAGATAAATCAATGCACTTGTTTTATGTACACCAATAAAAAAAACAAAATATGTTTCTAGTAGCTGAGTAATACATATTTTTTATATTCCGCTGAAAAAAGTACCAAACATGGTTTATTTTTTCTTTCAAAAGGAATTTTTGACTACATTTCTATTGCACTGTATTTTATGATTTTACTGCCTGAGTTTGAATGTGCTTTTGGAGCAAAATGTCGGGTTTTGATTTGTCGTGTATTTACGGATGAACATCTGTAATGAGTTTAAAATAATTGTTAAACGTAGCTGAAAGCTGGTGTATTTATATATGAATTTGCTTACTTCAAGATTGTATATATCAGTGGTGGGCAAACTGTCGCTCTGCTCGCCGACATGTTTTGTGTGGCTGTTCCAGCTGAATAGCAATATCTCAAGTAATAGCGAGTTGTCGCCTCGTATTTAATGTTTGTTTCATTTATCAATATGTTTACACGAGTTCGTAAAGTTAGTTACCAGCAAGCCTACGCGATTTGATAACAAAGACAGTGCACGTCAAGCTCAAGTTAGGCTACTTTTTTTCAAAGAGACATTGTCAAAAACGTTCCGTCGTTTTCCTAGTATCAGAATGAGAGGCAATTGCAGACCAAAGAATGGAAGAATACAAAAACAAATTGCAAGGGCTATTGGAGGAGCTCCCAGCCAAACTTGACTATCTGCAGGAGTTAAAATCATGCTTCCTTGTAAATCTATTCAATGTCAGTGTCGCCAGTGATGACTGCCCAGTTCGCCAACCGTTTGTCACAAACTTGTCTGCTGTAGAAATGAAACTGACTGAAATCCAAGAATATCTTTGAATATTTTTTTAATGCAAGGCTTTAAATAATCTCAATCAATGCCACCCTGCAGTTGACTTCTGGCGGCAGCTTCCAGACAGCAATTACCAGAATTTAAAAGACCAGTGCACCACTAATTTCTGTATTTAGCACAACATATTGCTGTGAATTTTTATTCTCCGTTATGAAGTTCGTAAAATCAAACCATCGTGCAACCCTAACAAATGGGAGAATGAATTCGCACAGCTTTATCATAGTATTGTCAAGATTTGTGGAGAGTGGCAAATCAAACAGAAACCTAAAATTGATAAATAATGTGTTTGTTGTATTTCAATAACTTTAGATCATTTTATGTAAAAATTGCATGTTTACGGTATTTGTATCAACACTACAAACTGATTTTGCGGCTCGCTGGTGTTTTTGGTTTTCTGTAAATGACTCTCCCATTGAGCAAATTCGCCCACCCCTGGTATGTATCTTTTAGTTGGAGAATTTTCTGCGTTTTTATAAATGGTAGTAACTTTGCCAGTCACAGGTTCATTTGTGTTTGTTCATCTCATGGCGCGATTTAAAACAACCGATATTGGTTGTAGATGACATGAAGCTGCTCTTCCCCAAGTGATAATTCCACACTGTGCTCTTGAGTGTATTAAACTGTGATACAACATACGTAATGCTTGGTTATTAAAATTATGCTTAACTTTATATATGACACCAGCGTATTTGGATATAGTACAACACAACTGTTTACAGTGCTCTTTCCAAGCTAGTTTTTCATCTACAATTACACCAAAGTACTTGTAAGTCAAAGTTCTTTCCAATACGATTACCGTTTACATTTATTGCAAAGGATTCTGTGCTTGCATGTTTATTTGTGATTAACACATATTTTGTTTTGGAAATATTTAACGAGAGTTTGTGTGCAGTTAGCCAATCCATTGCCTTTGTTACTTCACAATTAACCGAGTTTTACAATTATCCCAGATTATTGTCACTCTGAACAAAAACTGCATCACCAGCGAAAAGTTTAGTTTTCATAAAATTTGAATTTGTAAAGTTATTTATAAATAATAAAAAGACCAAAGGGCCTAAAACCGAGCCTTGGGGGACACCAGAAATAATTGAATTTAAAGATGATTTCGTGTTTCCTTCTTCTTCAACAGTTGCTGTGCAGGAAGCTCCAGAACGGCGACATTTTTATATTGTTTTCCTAAGATTGTACGTTAAAAAAGGAAGATGTGAGGCAGGTCTGGTTCTTGTGGATCTTACTGCGGACTATGACACTCTGGCATCAGGGCTTGGCATTGAAGCTACACTCCAGACCATCCCCGATCGACACCTAGTCCGCTTCATCGTCGAAATTATCTCAAACCGCAACTTCATCCTCAAAACTAGCGATGGGCAATGCAGCCGCCTCCGACGTTTGAAGAACGGAGTGCCTCAAGTGTCAACGCTCGCACCTATGCTTTTTAACATCTATATCAGTGACATCCCCGACACCGTGTCCACTCTCTGGCTATGCTGATGACCTGGCCCTCTTGTTTTCTCACAAGTGCTGGAATGAGGTGGAAGATGTCCTTTCCTTGGACATGCAAAGAATTGCTGCTTACCTATCTGCATGGAAGCTCAGGCTGAGCACGGCCAAAACTACATGCACTGTATTCCACCTGAATAATAGGAATCCAGCCGTGAACTTGCGGTCACCGTCAATGGTAGGCCTACCACCATCCCCTACAGGAAGGATCCAATTTACCTCGGAGTCACGCTTGACCGCCAACTCACCTTCAGGCAACACTTGGAAGGCCTCTGTGGCAAAGTCAGAGCCCGTAATTACCTCTTAGGTCTCCTGGCTGACTCAACATGGGGTGCCCACGCCTCTGTTCTGCGAACGTCAGCGCTGGCCCTGGTCTACAGTGCCGTGGAATACACCGCCCCAGCTTGGTGCCGCAGCACCCACGCTAAGAAGCTAGATGTTGCGTTAAACAACACATTGCGCATCATCTCTGCATGCCTGAAACCGACCCGTAAGGAGCTGTTACCTGTACTCACGGGCATTCCACCGGCCCATCTGAGTAGGGAACACTCCACTTTCAAGCTGTTGCTCCAGGCACAGCTGAATACTAACCACCCCTTCACACCCTTGTCCATAGTGCACAGTCCCTCGGCACACAGCGCCTGCATTCACGACGCCCCTTCCGCCGCCATGCTGCAGCGCTGGTGAACTCCAGCTTCAATCTCCTGGAGTCATCGAGAGCGGCATGGGAAAGTGCCAGAACACTGGCCCAGTATCTAGTGTAGTTAGTTACCCCTGCCGTTTGCCTCGCTCAGAGCTTCCCCGGAGTCTGTGGGTAGCATTGAATAGACTGAGAACTGGCGTCGGCCGCTTTGGTACATGCTAGATACACCAAAATGCATCCATAGGTGTAGGAGCAGGCACATTTTGGGAGGTGCGAAGAGTTTTTGCCCAAATATCAGCAAACTTGCCCGAAAAAAATCCAAAGATAATGCAGTCGTTGTCACTGGGTGCAAGGCGGTTCAAGCACCATTTTTGGCCAAATTGCACCCTAGCCTGCCCAAATTTGTCCTAACTTGCCCGAAACCAGCTAAATTAAAATATGACCTAAAACGTCTTCACTTTCATTTTGGGTGCCATTTTTGCAAAATAAACGCACACACAGCGATTTTGCGAAGGTTTACACATATTTTGCCCAAATGTCTTCACATTTTGCGGGGATTTTGTCCGGATTTTCATCAAGTCAAAAATTTTGGGGGTGCGCTTGCACCCACGCCTCCTGCACCACTGAATGCATCTGTGGCGCTGAGGAGCAATTGGCCAGTCATATAATGTTCGTCTGTGACATCCTTTGTCTTCCGAATTGCCTGGAAGACCTGCTGTTTCCTAACATTAACAACACTAAAGGCCTTGAGGACCTTGTGAATTTTGTTTTTCATAACAGACAATGTTCATCACTTATGAACTATCGGCTCGATTGGTCCACTCCCACAGGTTGCAGTGAACTTGATGAAGTATGTCTTGCAGAGCATGCTTGGATGGCCCTGACAGCACCGTGTTATTAGACTTGTCAGTAACCTACTAGAAAACCATTCCACGCCCACACCTCGCATAGAAAGATCCTTATTCAAAATATCATTACTTTGCCAGGCAGCCGGCTAGTTCGCCTGATGGTGGCGCCGACACTGATTGTGATGCATAGCCTACATGGATGCACAGCAGGAACGAAAAAGTACGTTTTTCACTGCGTTCGAACATCGGGAAAACGAAGCTCGCAGCTTGTTTGCTGTGCAATATTGATATTGCAGTTGTCTCTAAATGAGTTTGTCATCTGAAAGCTCAGTATCTGCTGGTACAATCCAGAATCGTCGCAAGAAAGTATAGTTAATAGGGGGGCTTTGGGTTAGTGCAGGGGTGCTTGACATTCTAAAACTTTACAAAAACTCCGCAGATAATAGTATATCATATTTCGATTTGGTGGGCTTGGAGCTTCGTCTGGGGTGTTAAGCCCACCAAAGGCCCCCCGTGGGGACGGGACTGGTACAATCCCCAAATGTTTGTAGTGGGTAACAGATTTTACACTTGTCCACCCAGTGTCAGCAACGGGATGACTGCGCTTTTTGCGCTCTTATTCTTGAACATCATACAAACAGTTTTGCTACTTTAACCCATAGGTGTACGGGAGTGCCTATTTTTGGTGATGCAAAAATTTTTTGCTCAAATGTGAACTTGTTCCCAAATAACGTACAAAAAAGTCTTAATGTTAAGGCTAAAGCGTACCATTGTAAGCAAATCAAGGTGTCTGCATGTCTAATTACCGTGCATTCGTTAAATATCAGCAACAAATCAATTTGAACGTTTAGTCGTGCTTCTGCAACTTTTCATGTACAAATTTAATCCAAGGCGACAACGTATTGCCATGCAAGGTTGTTGATGTGGTCATCTCCATCTCGTTGATGATTTACAAACTGACAGATTTCTCAGCCCTTAGTTTGAAATTACTATTGTTTATGCACCTCTATATTACCAAATATAAATAACGAGGTAGGCTAAATAAATGCAATCCTGAAAAGAGTGTGTCACTGTGGGGATCAAAATCTTATGCCCACAACTAGCAATCATTCTTTTTCATTAGGCCTACAGCTTCTAATCAAGACTACAAGTTCTAAAGTCACGTTATGAAAACCAAAAAAAACACTGCACTAAACACAGCATCACATGAAGAAATAGCAATATGGAACTGATTCAGACATCAGTACTGCAGCGTATATGATCAACTACCAAGGAATGTGTACAAAAGCGCGTTTCCAATGATAAATGACTTATAAGAGGGCGGGCAACCTTTTTCGGTTTGCGTGCCGAAATCGGCTAATTCTATGACAGAATTCTTCCGCGTGCCAACCAAAATTTGTGAGAACATGGTTCTTGACATCCTTAAAGGTGTACGTGAAAAGCCTTGAAGAAATGATACAAATTCACCCAAACAGTGAAAACACAATATAGCATTTTGAAAGCACAATATTTGTTCCCCTGCTGCTTTTTAACACATAATGGTCTATATGACGCAACACAGTACGATTGCCCTAAATTGCATCCTTATTTTTCCCTTTAACTGTCGCATTTCATTTATTCCTGATGATGGCTTACGCATAAGCGGCTAAGCCGAAACGTCGAATAAAACAATGTTTTCGATTATTGTGGTTGTTTTATTTGTCATAAAAATCTACAGCAACTCTGTGCATAGTTTACCAAAACAATATAACAGGTTGCGAAACTTTGTAGTGGATTGCTGTACTCTTGGTCTTTATTGCGTAACAATAACACGGCAACAAATGTTCACTTCAAGTTACGGTAGTAGGCCTTTTTTGCATGTGACCAGGGCTCCCACTGAGTTTTTTCCATCCAGATTTTTGATTTGTTATTTTTAGTGTACCTGGGTGTCATGGTTTAATTATGAAAAATCGACTTAAATGTGGGTTTTTTGAAGTGATAACTTCATCAGCAACTTCAATGTGTTCAATAATATAAAGATAACTTCATATTACAGTGTTTACATGTGCACATCAGGTGAGAAAGTACGCATATCGGATGAAGCAGAACGTGTTCTACCGGTTTCATATTCTCACATACGATCATTGTCAGGGTTATACACAGGGGTGTATTTAAGGGAAGGCAAACTAGGCACTTGCCTCGGTCCCCCTTTTTAGAGCCCCCTCAGGTATTTCCGACCACATCGCAATTCAGTACTCTGCCTTCTAAGG
>Ga0210059_1002046_pt1 | contig 31190 bp, 15 predicted proteins | sample Ectturendosymbi2_FD_188042 | JGI IMG/M metagenome (GOLD analysis project Ga0210059, IMG submission 188042) | Ecteinascidia turbinata endosymbiont from Florida, USA - Sample 2 (SPAdes) (version 2) | ecosystem: Host-associated > Tunicates > Ascidians > Unclassified | place: Key West, Florida... | reverse complement strand
ACTAATTACTTTCACGAAAGAAAACATATTTACGCTCATTGCGTTAAACTAGTGATTTTCGACCGGTGTTCGATGGAACACTAGTCAAACTTATCAAATTTCCTGCGGAACACCTGGCGATCTTTCATGGAACACTAGTTTTCCGCGGAACACCGGTTGAAAATCACTGGTTTAGTACACTGACACCAGCAACTGAATTATAACGAAACAGTCCTTGTCGATAAATGCACTGAATGCAAACCACTTTGATGCTTCTACTATTATTTTTTTTTAATTGTAAATCAGGAAACCACGACACGGTAACTCTTTTACGAAAAAATAGAGCTTCAATAAAGGAAATGTGACGTCACACAGGCAGAAAGCGAGCCAAAATTATACTGACCCTAACCAGTGGCGTAACTAGAGGTTTGAGCCAGGGGGGGTGAAACTTAGCTGAAGGGGGCCACTAGCCAACACTCAGAAAAAAAGTTAAAAAACGATAGTGAATCCGGATGTTGTGGATGTCTATACTAGCTAAAAAAACAAAAACACCCCGAAACACGCAAAAACAACAAACTACTGTAAACCAAAATAATACTAAATATCAACATTTTAGCTAAAGGGGGCCCAGTTTTTACATTTAGCTTGCCTCCCTGGCCCCTTCACTTATGCCACTGACCCTAACAAGCAACAAGTTTTATGCATTGCCGATGCGTTGGAAGCACAAATTGGGGTGGGAGTGAAGCTCGTTTGCAAGACTCCGTAAAATGGAAATATTCCTTCAACTGTAAAGTTGAAATCAATTAATCCAGGGGTTCCCAAACTCTCTCTGATTATGCACCCGTTTATAATTTCGACAAACAAGCACGTACCCCTAAAATTTATCATGACAAAATATTTTATCGTGACCAATCATAGATAACCTATATTTAACAATAAGCATATAATGATTTTTGAAAATAGTATTCACTGACATGTGTATAAATATTTGGAAATAAATAATACTGTATATAGATATATTAATCCCTTCTACTGCTAACCTTAAATGTACCCTTTCAGACAGGCAAATGTACCCCCCTAGGGGTACATGTACCCGACGTTGGGAACCTTTGGCTTAATCGGTAGTTACAACAGAGTTGCTAACATCGTGTCATTTAATCAGGTCTTTCCATGGCTTTGAAACAGTGGTTCCCAATCTGTGGATATGCCTACCAATAGGATTAGTGGTACGCGAAGGCCTTTGGTGGTATGCGAGTAGGCCTATCTTCTCTTTAAAAAAACTGTATTTACAGTTTTTAACTATCGAGTTCTGTTTGTTCTTGTATTTGTGTGCATTTTTCTATGTTTTTTAACAAGGTCCGTTATGTTTCTCACCGCCATTTTATACATGCCACTTTGGTGTAAAGTCTAGTTTTCTAAACATTTCGTCGAATGATATTTGGTTGAATGAGCGGTGATAATTCCGGACCCCCAAGTTCCCAAGTGTACGCGATCAGAGTAATGTTGGGAACCACTGCTTTAAAACCTCTATGTGCTGTTTTCTTGGTACTCTTGCGACGGGGTCCGATGTCACCAAATTCGTAACAAAAAATAATAAACTAAAATGATGGTCTAGTTTAGGGGTAATCTGTAGGGCTTAGTCGGTGACGTGAGGTAGAATTACTCACTAAAAACGGCTTGAAAACGACCCCACATATTTGCGCAGCTATTGATTAAAAAACGCATTTAAAGTCAAACAAACACGAATTGAAAAAAGTGAAATCTTATATCAAAGACGGCACAAGGGCTTCTTCGCCCCCTAAATTACGCAACTGCAACGCACAAAGTCTTGTAACGCAATTTACGTTTATGTTGTATTTTAAAGCAGAACGAGAGCCTGAATGCTACTTTGCCATTCACTTAAAGTTAAACCAATGGCCTACAGGGGCCGGCAAACGTTTGAACGCAGTGTGTCAGTTTGCGAACTATGTCAAAATGCTCACGACTTCGCTTGCCAAACATTTTTGTGTGCGCAGAACAGTGTCGTCCTTACTAAAAAAAAATCCCGGCCAACTAAAAACCAACTCAAAAATTCCAAGTAAAAATCCTGGTCACAATAGTGCGGGGTCCAGTGGTTCTAGGGACCTCACAAATAAAATAAAATCCTCTGGAGATTACGGTAACTGCAGCACGGTGATCTGATTGTGAAAACTAGCTGGATTTGCGGCCTTGCTTTCTACAGGGCTATTAAAATGACCCTACTGTATTTGTTGAGCATGGTCAGAGTCTTAACCAGCTAGCCTCAAACTTAGCTCTTAAATCAACAGACCTCATTTAGACTAAGCACATGATGGGAGCGATTACAGCTTAAGACAGGCATAATTTTTGTTCAGGAACTGCGTAATCCACACGGCGAATCGAACTCATCGAAGCAGATTCATGTAGCTGTAGGAATAAATTCGATAGAATTTCATTTGAATGTTAAATCCTTAGGCGTGCCAATGGTAATCACCTCGCGTGCTACTTACGGCACACGTGACAGGGCACTGCCAATCCTGCCTTAAAATAGTGAACGAACTGCTTTCTGTAATGCCTGGTACTGACGGTTTGTTGCCACTTACGCACTAACAAACCAATCATTGACTTTACTTGTGTCATCAAAAGATTTGCTACCTCCTTATCAGTCAAGCAACCTTTGCTCTGCTTTTTGTAACAGAGTTGGGAATAAAATTTGAAAATGTAGGGAATTGTTTTACCCATTTGTTATATCGCCAATGCCACGAAAAGTACACGTGGAACGTCACTCGCAAAAAACTGTCGCTTTGCAGGGATTTCCCCCTGGCACCCTGAGGCGAAGCTGGCTCGACGACAAAGTTGCATTACCGATTACTACCTGGGGGTCTGATTTGCAACGCCGTCCTCATCGAATTATCAGATAAGCGGAAAAACAAAGGCGCAATCATTTCGACTGGTGTGAGAAGAGCGCAGCTGGACCTTTGCTGTCTGGGCCTCGCGCTGGTTCTTCCTTTGTTAGCGTCGTGGGAACCGATGCTCCCGGATACCGGGCAAAACGCCAGAACGCGCCGGCGCCCGCTCGCACCAGCACAAACAACAAAGTTGTGGCGCAGACGCGCTCAGAGGAACATGAGCGAGGAGCAGGAAGGTGTAGTGGACGCTGGGGGGTTTCACTTTTCAAATGCTGAAGATAGCGGGGTAAGGCCGGACAGAAGCAAAGGAGAGTGTTTTATGTTAAATCGTGTTTCGTGCGTAACGTGCAGGTCCGCGTTGACAGTAAAAGAAGCTGTTTGAAGTTGCGTGCCAGGGCAACTAAACGACGCGCAAAGAGTGCTTTGCCGGCCCATCGTTTCCATAGTGGAAGCAAAGCAATAAAATCTACCCGGTTTCTGTTGGTGCATGGGCGGCAATACTAAAAGAGTATGACTTTTAGGTTAAATTTATGCTTGCACCAAAAAGATTTGCTTAACTTTTCGAAAAGTATGTCTTAAGGTTGAAAAGTGAAAATTGTGAGTTTCAAAAACATTAAATGCGTCTCTGCGACATGAACCCTTTGGCAGTTTTAGAATATTAGCAATTAATGCCGTGTTAAGAAAATCAGTTAAAATTTACGTGGTGTTAACGTGTTATCTATGACTCAAATTAAAATTTGAAGCGTCCGGGACGTCACCCACAGAAAATGTCAATTTGAAAGCCTAACCGATTCTTCAGCAATTTCCTGCCAAATTTAGAACCGGATGACTTATGTTGAGGATGAAATTTGAGTGGTATAAATGATTGAAGTCGACAAGCGCAGAAAGTTAGTTGCACGGCAGGCGCAGCTGCACAGGAAACGCTGGGGGCACAACCAGCCACATTAGGTGCTTTAGGCCTTTAGGGATAGTTTTGACAGCGAAACGCAAAGCAGTTGGACTCTTGCTGGCAGGAGAACCTACGACGGGTGAACTGCTGTTTAAATTATTAGTTATTCCTGGTGAAGCGAAGTTCTGGAGACCTGCAAAAACCATCGCAATTAGCGCATGCCTGACAGCCAACACACCGACTGGTGATGTGGTCTGACATCTTCTGCTGAGAAATTCTAATCTGAGGTTGTAGCTGTACATACCAACGAAGTACGAACGCCATTTGACGTGTCTTGCAAAGCCGAAGCAGTTTGTTGTATTTTTTGTTTTGCTTTTTTTTGCTGTTTTTAAACAAGCTGAAGATTATGTCTGTGTTGTTTCCAGTTTTGTCATTAAATGAAAGCTGTTTTTCGGAAGAAAGGATTCGCAAAAAGTCGAACTTTGCCATGGATCACGATCAGGCAAAGTTGAGTCAAAGTCCTGAAAAGCTTTTGTTCCAGTTGTCACTGCTGCAGCTGGACGACTGGCCTGGCTGTGAGCTTCTTTGCAAGGAGATAAAAAGCGAATGTGTCGCTCTGCTGTCCAGACTGAACGACCTAGCGCCTGGTCTGAAAGAGGATACTTCAAGAGATCCGAACGTACTGAATATCGTGCGTCGTTCAATACTTTACATCCGCGACTTACAACGAACGCTGCGCAACGAAGCAGTCCATGCAGGAAATAACTCCACAGCGGAAAATCGCCACTGCTCCACAAGCGTCGATTCGACGTGATTGATATTCACACGAAATAAATATCTAGGTAAGTTTCCTTTTTGTGTGCAACGTAGCTTGCTCTCAGTTTTCGTAGGTTTGATAAAAATGAAATACAGGATTTTGTGTTGTATGGAATCGAAAACTGCCTCCTAGAGCAAGGATCAAAGTTTTTTCTTTCATAAAAATTGGGAACATACATTTGGCGACTTTTTGTCAGCTCAACAATAACGAGCGCCATAGTTTAATTTGCAATGTGAAGAAGCACTTCATGTCTCTCCTGCTGCGATTGACACATTATGCATTTCGTATATCATTTTTCGAATTTATCAACCGTCGCTCTGGGAAAATTTGCACAAGTATAGATCAACATTTGTTCATTAGGGTTAAGCTGCGCAGGTGCAGTTCGCTGTAGCGACGACCATTGGTTGCTGTAATCACAAACACTTGATACCAGGTAGGTCACAGGGCTATAATCAACGGAAAAGTCGGGTCATTTGGTCGAAGTGGTCATTTTACTGACTGAAATTACAACACAATGCTATTAAACTAACAGCTTTGTTTTCTGACAGCGACCTTCATTTCCATCACTGGTTCTCAACCTTTTTTGGCCCATGGACCATCTTTTAAAAAAATCCGATGGACCATTTTGCATAACACGTGACTTTCATAAAACTGCAAACACAAGAACCTGAGAAAAGGACCTACATAATTCATTGCACAGCAATTTTCAGGAACGTTTTATCAAGAGATTTATGGAACTCTCTGCGACCACTAGAAATTCCAGGTTGTCCAGCGGTGGTCCACCTGGACCACGTTGAGAATCACTGATTTAAGTAATCTAAGAAAAGCCCCAGCAAATTTTGTTCTTAGCCTTAAATGACACAAGAAAGGCACTAAGTGCGAGCGTGTTTCATCACCAATCGCAAATATCTAAAACATGCAATGTTGTTTTACTTTATCCTTTGCTCATTTTTTTAAAGATTTATTGTTATGCGAAGAGGCAAGGTTGCCTATGAAGACATTGTCCACTGGGAAGGAAGCACGCATAGACGCGCGTGACAACGATTCTTTTGCGAAGGTTGATTTTTCGTCAAAGAACTGGCGAAGAAAACCGGAACTTGCTTTTTTTTGTAATATTCGTTGCTGAAATCTCCCCCTTCCGGTCCAAACCGAATTGAACTTGGGCGTCGACAGATCATTGTACACGCTGATAGCCTGTCTTGCCTCTGTGATCTTACACTCTTCATTGTCATAAATGAGTTTACTTTTGCTGTGCGGTTGCGCAAAACACTGTCGTACATTTGCTTCATGATTTGTTATCGTTTGCCTTTTTCACACAAAGCACGTTGAAATTATGCAAGGTGCTGATTACTTGCAAACGTCCGAAAGTCAACACGGGGAAATTTAATCTTAAAGGGCGTGGCAGTTGAGCCATTTGAAGCCTTCGGTTGGCTTGTTATGCCTTCTTGCTTGGAAGACACATACTACGCAATCGGTGAAAACCTTTGCTGATTATAAGACAAGTATTGGAAGTGCAGAGCAGCTATACGACTGCAGCTGGATCTGCGCAAAGGTATAAAGATCAAGTTGCTCCCTTTTCAAAAACAGCAAAAACAGAGGACACTGAGGACCTTTGCAGTTGCGAAGGTGCCGGCTGCTTCAAATGCATGCAAGACACATGATCAACAGGAATAAGGAATGCCAACAACTGTCGTTTATTAACGACCAATAACATCTGTCAGTACCCTCCATTACTTACCATCTGGTTGGCGGGTCACAGCAGTAAGAGCTAAAAACATCATGTGTTCAACATCTGCCTCACGAAATAGCAGAAAAACTTCCACTGCCCGTCTTTTGAACCGCGTAGAAGAAAAAATTGCGCCAGACATTCGTCAACAATCTTTTTGCTTTGCCAGTGCCTCGAAATACTGATCTGATCATAACAGCGATCGGGAATACTTCAGGCTGTGCGAATGATTTTACGCATCAGCTGCAAGAATTTTTCAACACTGAGTTTTCCTTCTAGGTACGTTCCAGTGTCCAGTTCACGTTATACAAATGGCTGTGTTGGACGGTATGGCACGAACTGAGTATACTTATGCTGAAAGTGTTTTGTTTTCTCATTTTTGTTTTTTCGTGTTTTGAGATCACGCGATATTTGTGTGAACGTTATAAACGTGCGAACGCTTATACCACTTTACTGAAATGTACCAACATTTGACTTAAAAAACATCACCGAACTTGAGTTTGGGCCACAAATGCCTCGACAGTGTCCAGATAGACAGAGCCTACAGTGTTGGTCATACTTGCGGCAATCGTGATACTGGACCATGAAAACGTTAGCAGTTGACGCACTCAGTGTGAAAATACGTCCCGCGTAAAGAATACTGCGTTCTATTTAACTAGATTTTACAAGCAACAGCCTCCTTTGCGAGTTTGATGCAGAAGCAGCCGCTCAAACAGTTTTGCACCGCCATGCGGCGGGTATGGCAAAAAATTTTAAAAGATGTCAGTTCAGTAACTTTTCATCACCTGAAACCTTCTGACACGATCTTCCTTTGAAAATCATAAGGAGGTTCTCGTTTTCCGGACAGTGTCATCGAAGTTATTTATACTCGTGGGATGCGGGTACTTCTAAGTGTCCCTTCTGTCAGGGGGTTTCAGGGTCAGTGGGTGCAACTCTGCTTCTAACTCCTTGTGTGTGTGGGGCTTGTTGCGAAGAGCTATAATGGAAGAGCAGATCTATAGAAGATCGTTTACCAAAACTCATAAAAATAAAATAAAAACTGAAAAGCTTTGTAATAACTGTAATCTGCAACTCAACTGCTTTAGGGAATAAAAACTTTCTCCCAATTGTGTATGGTAAGTTTGAGATTGCAAAAAACTTTAAAGACAAGGCGCTGTGGGAATTGTGTCGCTGTGATTTGGATTCTCTTTTAAGCTCAGCAGTGCACACCGTTGGCGAACTGTAGGTTTTAATAAAAATGTTTAGAGTTAGGCGTTTCCGGTGGTTGTAACACATTGGTTATATATTATCTCATGCATAGCATCTGACTGTCACATTAGAAATGCAATTATGCTTTATCGTAAATGCAACAATGGTGAGCTTTGAGTTTGAGATTCTGCATGTTGCCATGACGCCGGAACAATGACAGGTCAAAGTGGAAAAAACATTAAGTGCATAGTCAGAAGGGGACACAAACTGTTTGTGGGGAAAGGAAACTTGTTTTCAGGGCAATGACGGTTTTTGCTCTTTGTTACGCGTAATTGGTCTTTGTTGCACTGAGCAAACACAGTAAATGTCAAAGTGTTGTGTGTAAAGCGCCCAAGTAAACAATGTTTTGTCACTGACTTCAGCATTTGTTAGTCATGGTTTTACGCAATTTTCAAGATTACCCTGAAAACATGTGACATTTTCCAGTGTAATTTCACCTCTTTGTTTGATGCTCTCTTACCCCAGAAACCTTTAGAGAAAAATTGTACATGGCTCACCAGTGACCCAGTTGCGTAATAATGATTGGGGATCAGCGTGTTTTTCGCGATGCTTTTTCTTCGTGAAAAATGATTTGCCAAAATATTTCTAACACGTTTTTAAAAGTCGTAGTGCTGTTTTCTTATCGCAACAAAACATTCTCTAAAATAAAATTTATCATATGAATTTAAATATTGTTGTGCTGTTTACTCATCGTGAAGTTGAAATATTGCAGTGAATTTAATTTCTAACTATCATGTTTCTGTTGATTTAACTTCATCTGCAAACCTTTCCTGTGTTTTTAATTGAACTCGATTCATTCAGGAAACTAGCACACGACAACGCGTCAGGTTTTGCAATTTAGCGATGAAAAGCTGTCAAATCCTTCATATTTCTTTAACCAAAACAAGGCGGTCGCACGGCAAGATGCACCAGTCGAACAAACAGACCTTACTCTTAGTCTAAGTCTATGCACTTTTTAGGCTTCTTGTTTCAGTTAAACGAACTACATAATTTTCGTTTTCCAATCAAACGATTTTAGTCTTGAAAAGCTAAAGTGTTTGAAAACCGTGAAAAGCATAATTTTTTCTGTTTTCATTATCCTTTGTTTTTTTCGTAGTTACTTAAAAAAGAGGTCACAAACCCAGCGATAAAATTTTTTCAACGGTACTGAAACGAAGTTTGTGCTTAACAAAAATCGATGTGCACAGCAACGTTGAATAAAAAGCACAAGGTTCACTATGCGATGTCAATCGTGAGCAACATAATCTTTGCGATTGCAGATATCCAATGGTGTTTCTCAACTAACAACCAGTTGTTGCGCTATGCGTTTTGCACAGATTGAAATGGTTTTGATGTTACGCTTCAACAGTCTCACCACATGTTTCTCGCACGATAACTTCAACGTTGCGACAACAAGCCCAGGTTGGTGAGAAACGACCTCGTCACGATTTCGGAACGTAGCAACACTTAAGGTTCGCGGCACGGCGTTGACAACAAAAACGACTTGCACAATGTAATGTCAGTCGTGAGCACTGTAATCTCTGCAGTTAAATTCGTGTATTTATGTTTCTCAAAAAACACAATCATTTTTTTCGCTGCACATATTGTCAAAGTTCCAGTGCTTGTAAATGATGATGGTTCGCTTCAACCGTGTCACTGGATGCTGCTCACACAAAAAGCAAAACGCACTGAAAAAAAACGAGACCCCTGTGAAATGACCACTTCAGGTTCGCTACGCACGTCTCTTTCATTTTTAGTCCCCTAAATTGATAAAATTGTGTTTGAAATATAAGCATTTTTGTTGTTCAGTAAAAGTGTGACAAAATTCTGTTTTCTTTGCTTTTAATTGCATCTATTATTTGTGTTTCGCCTCAGTTTATCTTACTTTTTTCGTAGTTAGTATCATATGATCACCGACATTCTTGCAAAGGAAGAAAGCCGTTCCATAATTGTATGAAAATTGTGCAGATGGTTTCTGTTCATTTAAGATAAACCAAGAAGCAGTCACTGCGGTTATGCTTATAAAGAGAACATTAACTGCGTATGTGAAACGCACGTTATGCTATAAAACGCCTAATGAAAAGAACAAGTGTTGAAGAATAAAAAGCAATATATGACTGTCAAAATAAGTTGCAAAAATTCGATCCTGTTGTTTTAAACGGAATGAAACGCGTCTAGGCAGATTTCAAACAGCAATTCTGTCCAAAGTCAAACAGCAACAGACTTGAATACATTTGCCATGGAGCAAACGAACCTTTAACGCAGAATCGCTCTTGTTGTAAGAGATGTTCACAGACAGCAAGGACACTTGCTTATCAGATGTGTCCACGGATCCGGAGTGCCGGAGTCCACTTCGGCAGGATTCTGCGTTTTCCTTTCGAACCCGGATCCAGAGCCGAAGTTAAAGACATGTGAAAAACCGGACCTGGATCCGGAGTCACTTCTTATTTTCGGCAGTAGCAGGAATCTGCGTGGGCTTTACATGTAATTTTTAAGTAAAAACATTGCTGAATTTCGGATGTATCGATGTTAGCCGGAGTGTGAACAGAAGTCGGATTGTCAAAGAAAAGAAAATTTTGGATCCGGATTCAACAGTTTTGGAACAGGAGCAGAGTCGGAGTCAATTTTCGAAATGTGACTCCGACCACCTCTGTTGCTTATGCGAGTTGTGAGCGACACCATGCTGCTGCTGAGAGACAAGATATATCTGATTTTGTTCCACATTCGCAACTTGGTCCGGCAAAACAATCGATGGCTTTGCGCTTATGTATCTCTTAAATTAAATATCAGTTGGAACAGTTTTGGACTGAGGCCTCCGTGATGGACATCACGCCATCACGTTCTATCACTGTGGCCTCTGTTGCAATAGCCACACAATTTTAACTGGTAAGCAGAGTGCCTAACGCAAGATAACAACTCCAGCATGAAAATATTTGCGTAATGTAAAGTTATTTTGAAAACAGTGTCAATGTCTTTCGGTGGCAGAATACATTCGCAGTCTAGCGAAATAAAATAACCTTCCGACTTTGACGAAGCGTCAGGTCTGTTTGTTCATCTCGTGCTTCTAGCCGCGCGACCGGCTTGTTGTTGGTTAAAGCGTTGTGAAGGTTTTGTTAGCATGCATGCGCCGGTTGACTTTGCAGAACCAAGCAAGTTGTTGTGTGCCAGTTTGTTGATCGATTCATATTCAATTGAAAACGCCTGAAAGGTTTGCAAATCAAGCGCAGTCTACGGAAACACGAGAGTAGGCTGCACACTATTTACCTATTTTACACGCAACAAATATACCAACCACATAGAAATGATCTTCACTGCGTTGGTTCAACTTCACGATGAGAAAACAGCACAATTACCCCTAGAAACCTGTCAGAAACTTTTTGGAGAAATGTCTTTTCATGAAAAAGCAACGCAAAGATTTTAGTAAACGTGCAAAAGTAATTTCTAGTCTTTTTTATTCCTAGCTGCAGTGGACACATGGAATAGAAATCTACCAGTAAGTAGTACAGACGTAATAAAATGATGTGCTGAATACATCGCATCAAAAATGTGAAATTTAAGTTTTTCAAAATGAGAAAAAGTAGTATACTTTACAGAAATACACAACAACGAAATCCTTCAATTGGCCGCACAAAACATTCGACTGGGTAGGGCGTTGGACAAAGCTGCTTCAGGATAATTCTTTTAAATGCTTTTTGTAAATATAAAAGATTATTGGGGACGCCAAGAGTGATCTCATTGCCTCTGCCACGTGTGAAAAATATACGTTAGTTTTTGCTGCAAAGTTTTTAGCCCCAGTGCAAGTGCCCTTGACCCCGCTAAGCGAGCACCTGCCCCCGATAAGACTTTTGGTGCATGAAAGACCTAGGAGTAAAGTCGTCCCATACTGTAACCTAACAGCTGAATTGACGACATGAGAAACTGAACTATCAGGCTAAAGCCACCACATTAATCAGAGCCAGCGTGTTTCAACGGTTTCTTACTGCACAAGTATTTTATTCGCTCGGGTGTCAAAAAATAAGCGCTGTTTTAATTGCGCAAAAACAGTTGCGAAGATAAATGTCATGTGAAAATCATAAACGTGTTTATTTCTGGGTTCATGACATTACTTTCTTTCGCCTGGTTAAACCACCAGAAGCAGAACACAGAATCTAAAAACCTGACGATTGTTCCGCAGAGCTTTCTGAGATTCTGGGGTGAATTACGTTCATGTGTATGGGATCCTGTCCTTCCTCGATCAGTTCGCAGTTAATTAACGTCAGCAGGGCCCTCGCCTGTCCTCGGCAAGGCACCCTCAAAGCATCAAGGGGTCTGCTCAACGTATCTTTGCTCGTTCTGGGTCAAAGACACGTCGAGTCTGGCTGAGACTTTTATCTTCAGCATCTCTGTTTTGCGACTCAGGCAGTTTGCGCACGCCGCCCGCAAAACACAAGAAAGCCATTCCATCGAAAAGTTTTTCTGTAAGTCAGGAACTCGACTACAGTTTACCCAAGTGAATCCGACCCCAATAAAAGGCTCTTCGAATGTCAGCAGGAACGCGATCTCAGCCGAATCCGACTACCATGCCCAATCGAAAACAAATCGCTCAGGACATCAGATTTTATGTTAGAGCTTTCATTAGCGGGCGTCTTAAAAAAGCTAAGAATTGCGCTTCTTCTTTTGAAGCAGTTCTTCAAACCACTGATTGGCCGCACTAGATCTTGGGGCAGATGTTGAGCAGCCATTCAGTTGTCTCATCGTCCAGAACCGTCAGGCCATGCAGTCCATGGGGAGGTCGATGCATTGGACATTGGAGGACAACATGGTCGACGATTTGTTCTTCTGCGCCACACTCACAGGCTGCAGAGGAGGCCGTACCCCATTTGTACAAGCAGGAGCGGGAAAGTCCGACACCGGTGCGGAGGCGGTTAAGCCTGACCCAGGTTCGTCTTGGGAGGGTCATTCCGGGGGGATGGGTGCCGGTGTCAGGAATGAAACTGCGGAGTCTTGTGGGGTTGTCCGCCCACTCCGCATTCTATTGATGATCCTCCCAGAACCGTTGCCAGAAAGTTTTCAGTAGGGGGGCTTTGCATTTCTGCGGAGGGGCTTGGGGTTTGTGCGGGGGGGCATGACACTTAAAAAATCAACAAAAACTCAACTGATTTATAGTGTTTCATGTTTCAATTTGGGGGGTCTTGGAACTTCGTTTGGGGGGCTTAGCCCCCAAAATCCCCCCCATGGCGACGGGACTGGATCCGCCTACTGCGCCGTACGTATGTTGTTGTTGTCAGATGAACTGATGAGATGTTGTGCGGCGCGTACAAATGGGTGTCTCGATTTGAGACGCCGTGCGTCTGCACTTGATGGACAAGTGAGCTCTGAGTGGAGCAGATGTCCAGGTTCCATGGCACGGCGTCCTAGAGACAGTGTGGCTCCATTGCGACGAAACTCAGCAGGTTGGATGCCTGCGAGTTTTGGAAGGTTGTCCGCTGGTGTAAGGCGCAAGCAACCAGCCACAATTCGCAAGGCGTCGTTGATGGCGGGGTCGATGAGGCGGGTGTGAGCACTGCCGTACCAGGCAGGAGCGCAGTACTCTGCGGTTGAATGCACCAGGGCTAAGGTGGCTGTTCGCAGAGTTGTTGCTCCAGCACCCAACCGGAGCCAGCAAGCCACCTCAGGAGCGCGACGCGTGAATTGCGCTGAATTTCTGGAAAAGGACACATGTTTACCTTCATACAAATTTTCCTGGCATCGCAACATGTGAACTTCACTGCATGAAACAAATGTAAAATGCGAAACTTTACAGACTTAAATCGCAGTTACAGTAATACCACACAACATAATGCAGCTGCATTTACTTAATTCTGTTCATGAACACTTCACAGCAACAGATTCACACTTGTAAGCGCCACATCATCAAGCAAGCTTGAAACACGAAAACGTCACAGTAATACAGTATATGAGAGCTATAGTACACTATTTCCACAAAAAAATTTACACAGGCACGCTAAGTACTATGTCCAATGAAATGTTCAGAGTATACAGTAGAATCACAGCGACATTATTCACAAAAATTAATTCGCAGCTGAATTCTGGTACTATTGAAAGCATTACAGCAACAAACTTAACCTTAAAAACTTCACAGCATGAAATAGACCTGAAACATGACAACTTCACAGTATCAAATCACATCATTTACAGCAACATTTTGGTTGCTATAGCTCAAAAACACTTAACAGCATAAACAATGTGACGCTTACAAAAAGTGGGGTAAGTTGAAATGGTGTGTAAGTTGAAAAAGTAAATGATCCTAATTTCAAAATATTTCTGACTCTACCCGAAATTGAATAAGACTGTCTCGTTTTACTCATATTTGGTTTAGGCTGTTGGAATTTACCCAAATGTTTATAATATACCCAAATATGAATGAATCTCTTCTAATTTACCCAGGTGTTTCCAATTCTACCCAAATTTGAATGAAGCTGTTTCAATCACCCAAATATGATTGAGGATGTTGGAATTTACCCAAATGTTTCCAGTTGTACTCAATTTTCAACGAAGCTGTTGTATATTACCCAAATTTGAAAATTTGAATTCCACTTAGCTCAAATTTGAATTCCACTTAGCTCAAATTTGAAAGAAACTAGTTGCAATTTTCTCGAAGTTGATTTGGTCAGTTGGAATTCACCACGTGTTTCCAATTTATGGAAATATTTCTAATTTCACCCAAATTTGAATGAAGTTTTTCTAATTTGACCAAAATTGAATGAAGCTGTTGGACTTTTCTCAAATGCTTCTAATTTACCCAAATGTTTGCAATTGTACCCAAACTTTCAATAAAGCTTTTATTTTGCCCAAATTTGTTTTTAGGCTATTGGAATTTATCTAAATGATTCCAGTTTACCGAAATGTGAATGAAGCTTTTCAATTTGCCCAAATATTGAAATTTTTTTCCCGAATAATTGCTAATTTTCAGGCGTTGGGGATGCGACCGCATCCCCTGCATTCCCATGCCGTACGCTTATGGACAAAGCAATGAATGGCAAAATGGCCTTATATCGTTAATGCTCTTTTTTGAATTCTGCAAAAGCATAGTGAATGAAGTTACTTTTGTAGATTTCAGAGGGGCGATCGCCCCAATCGCACCCCTCTGGATCTGCCCCTGTACAGAAACCTTAAAGATTTCGACAAAGTTTCCCTTCAGAGTTTGAACTTGATGCCTGTCAACAAGTGGATCAGAAGTGTAGGTCATTTTGTCCTTTTTGTGATAATCAAGATTGTTACGCTTCAATGTGTGTTGCATTATTATGTAACAATTTCAATTCTGCAAGTAAAAGATGTACAGTCCTGAAGGGGAAAATTCATGCGTAAATACATTAAATCACAGCTACCGGCTGCATTTAGGGACGTGTCAAGCTCATCACAGATATCCATCTGCTTACATAAATGGGGTATGGCCCTTTCTGCGGATTGTTAGTGTGGTGCAGAGGAACAGACCGTTGACCATGTTGATGTTGTCCTTCACTGTCCAATCCATCGACCTCCTTATATGGAGTGCATGGCCGGACAGTTTTGGATGACGAGACAATCGAATGGCTGCTCAACACCTGACCCGAGATCTATTGCGGCCGAGCCGTGGATTACAAGAACTCCCTCAAACGATGAAGAAGAATTCGTATAATACGAGACAAACTAAACCTCGGTAATTTGCAGTTCCAAAAGCATACGCAAACTCAGGTGCGAAAATATTGATGGACAGTGCAACAAAAGTTGGTCACAAAATTCTTGTGGAAATAAAAAATAAAGGATGTTTGGAACTTTTTACAGTCCAATATAAAAGTTTGTTACTCAGGTACTAAAAAGATTGTTGGCATTCTTCCTTTTTTGTTTGTGTGTATCAACTAAGCGCAGTGATGTTGTAATGCTGCTACTTAGCAGTTCCATGTGAGGTATTGGCGTTTGCTTTTGTTGCGTTCACTAGAGATCGATCCCATTTTCTGCATTAAAATCTCATATAATGTGGTGGAATGCCTTTAGTCTTCAACAGCACTGCGATCATTGCAAATCGTGTACAGTACATACTGAGTAGCAAACGAATTTCCGTTTCCATGCATGAACTACCACATCCAATTAAAAATGAATTTCCCGAACAAACGATTAATTGCACGCCTCGTTCTCAACCTGCTTAAATTTTGTGACACCATTGCAGCGCTCCGCTAGTCCATAATTATCGTAATGCATTTCCATCTTTAGCTATCACGAATATTTACAAGATACGCAAATATTGCAAATATTTTAATTGGACAAGTTCACCGATTTCTTCTGTAGGCTTAAAATTGCCTACAATGTCATCTTGCTTTCATTAATCTTATAAACGCATTGGGCATAATACCGTGTACTCAGACCAACAGACATTTTCTTACTTCTATTAACCAACTTTTCCCTTTACACTTTACACTCTACGTGGCTTCGTCCTGGTGGGGTCTGCAGCTTAAATGGCGCCATCTATGTTTGTGTTCTTTCAAAGTAACCGTGTTGGCGCCATCTACGCGTGTGTTTTTTATTACAGCCACGTATCGATGTTCGTGTACCTTCATGTATCGGTATGTTGCTTGTTAGTGCCATGTGTACTTAAGTTCTTGTGTACTTGTGCCATGTACTTAAGTTACGTGTAGGTAAACAACCCTAAAACTGTTCACCCCGTCATATCTAACGCATAAGCGCGTGCATATCGGGGGTGATTGTTGCTTTTACATGCCGTGCACAATTTCGACCCAAAAATAATGGTAGTTAAACCCTTTGGATATTTGGCGGTGCTTCGCGCACTGCCATTTATTTGTTGGAAGTCAGCACAATATTGCCAATTATCATGTTCAAGAAAGGACACTTTCACCTCCTCTGCCTTTCTGCGTAAAAGCGCAGGGGCAATGCATGGCGTCCCGTCGTTCTGCCTGTTTCGACTGGTATTAAAACATCCACTCTCAAAATGCAAATTTACAACACAATTGCCTATGAGGTAATCGCTCCAACACAGGACGCCATCATGTGGACTGCTGTCAAGGCCACAAAAGCGCCACCCGATCGCACTAACACCTGCTGACGAGGGAACCCAAATCCTGCAAACATATAGATGTGTTCAAGCTTTTAGTAAACAATTTCTCATTTTTTAAGACTTTTACAAGTGCATGCCAAAAATTGATGCTTTTTGTTTGTTCTTTTTCCAGCAGATCTCGGATGTTCAAGTTATGGAGTATCGCCACAAAGGACAACCCTCCGCGGCGTTAATAAAATCAACCAAACCCAGAAGTTCCTTCAGTTAGTTATTCCAGCATTTTGTATGACTAAGTAAGGCTGCCCGTTAAAGCCTGTCATGCTGAGGTGCTGGGTCAGTTTCGATCAAGAACCAGTTTAAAGTAAGTATATTTCGTCATTTCAAATCATCAAACTACATCATCTAAGTCGATACTCTACCTCACATGTTAACTGCATCAGTTGACATTTTTAGGCTGATATAATCTGATGTTTGATGCCGGCTTAGGTAGGTTTAATTTGTCGACATATTTTTTTAGTTTAACCCTTAAAGGCTACATAACAATGCCGGCTGTAATAACGGCAAACAAATTAAAGCATAACCATAATATAATTTCTCATCTTTTTTCAGAGAGAAACCACCTGCTTTTATTTTTCTAAAGAATAAACTTTTTCGGAAGACGCTTTTGTAGATATTCAGTTTTTATTTTAAGCTGAGCTTTAAATGTTTTTAAAACTAAATTTGAGACGTATCGAAAATCTCTATTCCGCAGCGTGTGGCCGCAATGAGAAAAGCGAAGTGGATCTATGATTATTGAACAGGTCAGCAGCTCAACTCAACTTTCTCGGTGTATTTTCGATTTGTCACAGTGGAAAATACACCTTAAAGCAGAAGTGGGCAAATAGCGGCCCGCGGGCCAAATGTGGCCCGCCATAGCATTTTCAGTGGCCCGCACAAGCATTCACGAAAATCTTCAAATCTGAAATATCCTCCAACTCAACACAGCAAACGTTAGTGCTGAGGCTAACTTGAACAGAGATTTGTTTCTATTTCCAGATGTTATGGCCCTCCGCTGATTGCGGCCTACTCAAAGTTGCCCCCAAGCCAAATCAACTGCCCACCCCTGCCTTGAACGGTCAGTACGCTATTTTCATCAAGTTCTTGCATCTGGCTAACGCTGATTTTTTTGCCATGACAAGAAACAAATCTAAAGTTGATGTGAAGAATTCACCATTCTGCTTCAAATTTACTGAATTAAAAGTAAGAGTGCTTTGAGATAATTCCTTAGGCTAATTCCAAAACTGCTATCAGTTTTTGTCAATCACCTTGCGTTCAGCCGCAATCGAAGGATTTTCGCTCAGCTAGTTCTGCATATTGCATATCTACGTTAGTTCTATTCCCGCTTTTATTGGTCACCCCGGTTCTGTTCACAGATGGTTAGTAAAATTTTTTGAATACCAAAAAATGCAACATTACTTGTTGTATCAACCTAATATTATCAGTGGCGATTATAGAATTAAGAAAGTGGGGGGGTGCACTGTGGGGCCAGGAAAAGAAGTAGGGGGCCAACATAAATGTCTATCTTGCATAGTGATTTTTCGTTGTTTTCAAGTTTAAGTTGCTATGATCAACCCTGTGAAACCCAATATAGGCTTGAATATCGTTAAATATGAACTAACGTTATTATTCACTAGAGACAGCTAAGCGCCACTCCAGATGCCATCATACACGTGTACTGCTATGCCGAATATTCTGTGCTAGCCATGCAACTTCCACTGCACATGTAAAACGAGACACCATTTCCATACACAATTGTGCCGATCCCACATGAACGGAAACAGCTCCACGAAAGTGAATACAATTCACATGAAAGCGAAATGGTTCCACTTCCAACCACTATTCGATATTGACACAGAGACAAGTAGGCTGTTGATAGCCAACTGTTTGCGTCAAAGTATCCTTACTACAAAACACGTAAAAAATAGGCCATTTGCCAACGGATTGGTGACTACTAACTAATCCATTTTTGTGGTAGCTTATGGACATTTTGTGATTGTGGTGTAACCATAACAATGTTATGCAACGACTATTGCGAGTGTAATGCCCATCTGCAGCGTGGATAGGGTGAGGACTATTTAATGCAGTTAACTTCAGAGAGGTTTCGGCACCAGTGGCACCTAAAGTAGCATAGCAGCGCCGCAGTAGGAATGTGTGTATCGGTTTTATGGGCGTTTACCTGATAGCAAAACGTAACAGCAGGCGCAAAGCTTATTTTGCAGAATATTCCCAACTAAGTTCTTCATTTTAATATTCACACTGAATTTTCCTCTGGCTGACCCTCAAAAGCTGACTTTTCAACCCTGCGTTGATTTATGACTGTCTTGCCATGAGCAAAACACGCACTAACTCTAAAAAGATTCAGACAAATTGACAATGAACAATATGATTCTCACACAGATCCCTGCACAGTCTACGTTAGAATTTTATATCATCATCACCTCCTCGTAAACAAATCCTTCGATTGTCATGTCGACTGTCAAATTCATCAGCAAAATCATCTAAATCTATTTTTCAGATCGTACCTTTCACCTGAAAGTAGATCAGTGTTACCAGATCTTTCACTGGCCATGGAATTTCTGGGGAATGTTTTCACTAGTTTCATTTTTGAATAAATTTCTCTCGCATGAAGTGCTGGTGACGGGAAGAGTTACAGCTGCCAGTAACAATAAAACGCAGCTTTGTAAGTAGCTGTAAATTAAAAAAATTGTTCGAGCGATATAGGCAGCTTCGACTCCTTCGGAAGCAAATTCTTTGCCAAAGTTAATTTCATATTTTAATCATTTTTACCAAATGAATATGATTTGCGAGTTCTTTCAAGTGTTTTTCTAACAGAAATGTTTGACCTCCGAGGCAATGAGCTGAAATACGCAAAATAATTGCTTCTGAATCATTATAGAAAATCCGTACAAATTCTATGAGGTTGCAGGACATGTGTGGGTAGAGTTAAAACCGCAGTCACGAACCACTTGTAGCGATTTCTCGCTACTGGCTATGGCCGGGTCGGAAATTGCAGATCGCCTCACTGATTCCGCACTGACTTACGAACCCACAGCTGGGCAACTGGTCTGTCTACGGCCAAATACTAAACCGCTCCTGAGAAAGCCTGCCTGTTGAACGCAACTTTGAGGAACCCCCTTGGTTCACACACTGATGCCTAACACGTGCTAGTCTGTACCCACACGTTACAGAAACTAAAACGATATTTTCGACCGGCAGAAACACACAAGCGTTACGACTACAACAGTTCACACGTACGATCTCAACATTTCGCAACAGAGCAGTGGCAATCGGCTGTAAACCAAACACAAAGCTTGCAGAGGTGGGTTGAACCCAATCAACGCAGTGTCCCGAATCAATGTAGCAATATCAGGAGTTTTTTCTGTTACCAGTCTATCAGCGTAGGCCTATGCGAAATTCGACCAACCACGCCATCCAAAACCACGTGTATTGGCAAGACAGGATTTTTACTTCAGGAGCGCTAGAATCGTTATCGTCACTCACAGGTCAGCAAATAAAAAAGAGAGTGCAGGCCGCCTCGGCTCCCCAGGGTTGCCAGATTTGATTTCTTGACGCCAGATTTCACAAATTTGACAATTTTTAGAGACAGTTGGCGTTAAAAAGATTGTTCGTTTTTTCACAATATTTGGCTTTTTTTGGAGGCAGTTGGCACATGCTAACAGACTGGTGTCTTCGCTTTTTAAATATCTTGCTGAAAAGTGTTATTAGGATTTTTTAGACAGTGCTTTGTGTATTTTCTCAAATGTTATCTGGCAACCCATAGAAGAATAAAGTTGTCGCATATCTGGCAACCCATAATGCCAAACGTTCGTGTGGAAAATGTGGAAGATGAAGAATGCTGCAACTTTGTTCTTTTAAAATATCCTACAATTAATAAAGAATTTTAAATTTCATGTTGTTCAACAATTTGGCTTTTTTTGCTCGGATTGGCTTTTTTAGACGTGGTGTGACTTCTTTCTCAAAAGGTGTCTGGCAACCCTGCGGGCTGCCAACATTCTTACTGCCAAAGGCAAAAATTGCTCTGCGGATGACATCAGCGTCGAACTACTATCGCTTTATGAATCTAACACCACTTAACGTAAGATGTTTCGAAGTCATATACACAAGGCAGCAGAGCGCAATACTGCAGCCACAATAGATTCGTATAAATTAACTGAAACCAATTCTTAATGCTTTCACACATCTTTATCTACTGGGACAAGCAACAATTTGCTGAAAGTAATACTGTATAACCCAGTTCTATCTCACACTGAAATGCACCAAAGATCAATCTTCCCATTTCTGTGACTGTGTCGTAGTTTTCAAATGAATATTTCAACACCACGACCGCGGTCTGACTAAATTTCTCTCAGGATCTGAGCAACTACTGCTGTGTGTCGTCATAAACAACCCTAGTATCCCGACGGTCAAAAACAACAACGCAGCTTATCATGCATTTGGAAAGTATTGAATGCAGGCTAGAGGGTTTCTAAATTATCGTTTAAAATATTGCTGGCCGAAAGTTATCTACTGTATATGTCTACCAAACTACATTGAACGCGAAATTAAGAAAAAAATTGGGGGGCCAAGCAAAAATCTGGGAGGGCCATGGCCCACCCAGGCCCCCTCTTAGAATCGCCACTGAATATTATGTCTTAATTTGTAATGCGGGCTTTCTAGTTTTTATAACCAAATAAATTCGTGGTATTTTTTGTCAGTGTTTTGTTGTTCACTACATAGAACACCAAGAGATCGCCATTTCACCTTGTAGCATGACTGGTTAAGCGATACTTCAAAGTTCTTTCTTTGAGTGATTATATAGTATTGTACTGTTTGTGTCACTTTGAAGAACTAATAAGCTAATTTTGTTATTAAAAGCTGTTAGTACGCCCAAATTATGTTGTGTTAAACTACTTAACTGCATATAGGCAAATCTAGTATGCTATTTTATATTCTTTTTGTAAAGAATTCTGCAAATCACTGTTACTAATTTGTTAGGTTATTTGTACACCTGTTGCAAATGGCCAGTACTTCTGCTAGAAGGTGAAGGTGTACAGTACACCCGGATATTTTGCGTGATAGAAAAATCTGACGCTTGGAAACAGCGCTCTAAAATTTGCGAAATTCAGTCCTGCTTTTCAAATCAATAAAAAATATTTTCATATGCATACAGTGGTACAATCATATCTTGACAGCTGAAAGTAACGAAAGCATAAGGTGTGGACTGCTTAATGATTTTTGAAACAAAATCAGGCTGAGAATCCTTCTTGACAAAGTGTGATTACTGATAGATTTTTCAATTTTCCAAAATGAGTGTGATATGAATGTTTTGACCGCTTTAAACGCTAAATGGTTACAATGTGTGATAGCAGTTGCAATTCTTAGCGAACGAGAAGTGAGAGTGAAAAACACTTACATGGTAAATTATTAGTTGATTCAACATGAGATTTGAAGTTGTTGCTTATCTGTCAGATATTTTAGCTCATTTTCAGCAGCTTGCTTACTGACGTTTTTATCGCCAATTTTTCCTGACGTAAAACTAAAAACGCCCCAAATTAAAAAAATATTGTTCTTGCTGCTGTTATGACAAGTTTATTCGTCCACTTGGCGGGGTAGATTGCATGGTAATTTGAGCAGCGCGTTGTCAGGTTTTAAATGTGAATCGCGGTGATAATTGCGTGAAAATGCAGTCGCTTCTGGGGGCAACTCTATATTGCCTTCTTGGTGAGCTTGACACAGAGCGGTAGTTTCAGTGAGGCTTCAGCCTGAATCGCCAAATTCGTTTGAATCACTCGTTACAGCGAAGTGTAGTGACCTTGAATTACTATTTGTTCTTCAGAGTAGCGTTACAACAGAGGCAGCTGTGCGGTTTTGCTCTGTAATACCACGACGATTTGATTCGTTTTGGTTCGCTGAACCACGCTGAGATCATTGACGTTGTCCACTAAAGTGCTGAGGTCAAGAGTTTAGTAAAATTTTGTTGATTTGTGTTCATTTTTCTTTTTTGGCATTGATTTCAATGTTACTTGGTTTCGTTTGATTTGTTTCCTTCATTTATTAAAAAGGCCTCATATATCACTTGCCGTAACAGCTACTATTTAGGAAAAGGCGAACGAATTTGAAAAGCGCCTTCCAAGATGTTTGTAAAACTATTTTATTATTTGAGGAGCATCAAGTGCTTTCTCAATATTGGTGTACGCCGTATATATAGCTATAGACAGATAAGAACGTGATGAACTAAATACTTGTTCCTGTGAGCTGCCCGTATTGCTTGCAAATTCCTGCAAGAAAATATTTGTTTCAAACTTTTCGAATATATTATACCTTTTTTTCGTAAGACGAAGATGTACAGTGGGTTGCGTACGCTCTACTAGAGCTGACAATTGTGGGATCGATTCCCCGGCGGGGCATATTGATGGCTTGAGACACGGTGTGCAGCATTTACTACGAAAGCAGCCGCGTTGCCCCCGGCGAAGATGGGTGCCGCTGATCACTCGTGGCACTCCACAGAGAGTAGTGAGTACAGCTTATTAGCGCGCTCTTGAAAATATTAAGAAGAGAAATATTCGTACTTTAGATGTAAAGCACTGTCCTGTATCGTTTAAGTATCCAAAGGTCGATGAGCTTCAACGCTTTGCCGTGGTGTTTGAAATAGGCCACGATTGGGAGAACGTCGGTTTGAAGTATTGATTTGTTGCGTCTCTCGACGTATGCAGTTTCAAAACGCTCCAAGTTGATCAATTGTCATATTTTTGTCTGTTTGACATTGTCAGATTACTGCCTCTTAAACGGCGCAATGTGCAGTCGTGCAAGACTGGCCATTCAGCGCGAGTGATGGGAGAACATACGAACTAGCAAGCCGTTTTGTAAAAGCCTGAATTTCTGTCTCCCTAGAGTGAAAGTCGAGCCGGGTTTTTTGGGTCGGGGCGGGTTTCGGGCCGGGTTCGAGATTAAGTATGTGAAAATGTTTCGCGCCGATTTTGGACCTGCCTACAATTTTTTGCGCAACGACGGACACTTTTATCGCTATTTACTGATGAAGCAATCGAGTTGATTAACTTAATTGATGATTATTTAGTCATGTTTACTTTGCTACGCCACCAATACCCCGCAGTTGCGCATATCTTGACTCATTCGGTAAATTTGGCTTTCGGGCCTAAATCGGTCTTCAAAAATAAATGTCGGTTTCGGGCCGGGTTCGGCTTCAAATGAGGCCCGTTTGCAGCTCTGTGGCTCTCTGTTGGCAGCGTGCAGCTACCAGCGCATATTTAGAAGCAGCACGTGCTTCGTAAGCACCGAGATAGCTTCCATCGCATTTCCCCCCCAAGTTTCGATCTGTAAGATGTCGATTTTCTTGTAATCATCCAAAAGAAGCTTTCGCACCTATGTAGCTTCTCTCAACAGGATAAAACCCAAGTCACTTGAACGTCAACTCCTGGTTTGATTCTGCGATGCGATGACGTATTCAAGGCCGTGACTCCGGCACCTGTGTTTTCGCGGCCCTAGATGCGCGGCTCATGTGGCTTTCTGCACATCTATTCCGGCAAATACAAAAAATGCGGTAGATGTATGTCCGTTCCAAAATGCATGTGGTTATGTTTCTCGCTTTCGCTTCAACAGCACTGTCGGTGGGCGATGCAGCGATTTGCTCAGCAGCTTTACAACGTCTTGCTTTAACGCATTCTAATGTAACCGAGGGTTAGGCAATTCGAGTTGAATTGCCGTGGATGGTCATTGATACGCGCGTTTGATGGCGCCATGCGGGCATTTAGAAACGAAGCATGTGACGCTAAGGTGCACATAACAAGAATCGAAATCATAAGCTTAGTAAATCCACTCAACAGTACTGCTCGTTGCTGTTTATACAGCCTGATATCTTAGCCGTTGTCATTTTCAACTGTAGGATTTGCATGAGAGGAATGCCCGTTTATTGTCTTAGCGAAAATGGGAATGAAAAGGTGACAGCGTTTGCGTGTTACATACGGAAAGAGGGGTTCGATCGTAGGAAAGGAGCAACACGCTAGTTTTCTTTTCAAGAAAATTCAGATTACTGTAGGAAGAGGCTGCACAGCAGAAAACACGATGTTTGTTCCAGTCCAACATCCCTCTCATTTCTACGTTTCTACTTTCTGCAGGAGCTTGGATTTCTCAAAACCTGAAAAAAGCGAACGTTCGCGATGTGAGACATTTAAAATCGGACGGCAGCAATTTGTTCTTCATGATTTTTCTTTCAACAAGACGACACGTATGCTTAGTAAGCAAAGCGTACAGTAGATTAGCACATTTTATGGGCAATTGTTGATCTTAGGTTTTGCAGCTAGAGAAAGCACAAGCACACAAAACAGAAGCCTACCGTTTGAATTGTTATTGTTATTCGTGGAACTCAAAAGAGGAAAGTGGAAATGAAGCAAATACAGCTTGCGTCAGGTTTTAGGCCAGAACAGAACGCTTTTGTTAAGTACTATCTCAACAGTGGGACCTGTTGTTTAGATGCGCCATCTCTCAAGTATTTTAGGCAAAAGACTTTCAAAACAAACTGTAAACGTTAAATCTTGCAGCAGCCCGGAACCGTGCAAAGCATATGGAATGAGATCCAATATGACGGATTTTCCCTCGGCACGCTACCAAATGCCAGGAAAATGCTTCATGCTGTTGTGCGCTGGACTACTCAGAACACTTACAGGGGATGGAAGACATTGCACTTATTATCTTTCCAGAAGCGCAAAACTAAACAACTTTTACCGCAACAACTGATTCAGAACGACTTCAAAATCAATCATACACTAACGTTGTTTCTTTTCTAAGGCGTCCGCGCCATGGCTTAGGAAACATATGCCATCGCCGGGCAAACGTGGATCACGTTTGCATTGCTTTTTTGTAAGTTCTGAAGTTAAAATGGCTCCGCATTAAATATGTATGTCAGAAAGTATTTGTAGTGCATTTACTTCGAAAAAGCTGAAAATTAAGGTCGATGAAACAGTATCAGTTTCAGTGCAAGGCACCGGTTTAGAAGTCCAGACTAACAACAAGTAGAGTCGACTATTGCTCTGTGTCCTAATATATTTACCTAATCTACTTCCGCTCTCCTCGCTGCAGACTCCGATTCCCGTTTAACAATCTGGTGATATTGGTGATGGGAGTGGAGGGACGTCGATGGTTGAGTCCGGTGCTGGTGATGGGAGTGGTGGGACGTCGATGGGTGAGTCCGGTGCTGGTGATGGGAGTGGAGGGACGACTGGGTCATCAGGGGTTGTGCAGGGATCCTCTGGAACTTTTGGAGTCAGACCAAAACCGGATTTGAATGGCGAGCAAGGGAAATTGACTGAAAAAGCAAGGGTAAAAATGATTATTTCGAATACTTAAAGCTGGTAGAGAAACACCGGTAGCCCTATTGTGCATCAACTTCATCAAGCTATCTCAATGATTCCAGTCAGTGGAAATGAAAAAAACAGCTACATCAGTAGCAACAACAACCATAAATACCCAATAAAACGTTTATCAAAATCTGTGTGGTGCGGCCATAAGCAGCTGACGGAAAGCTGACAAGGTTAGTGGAGAGTGAACAAAGAACAATTATCCTTTTGTAACGGGAACAAAAATTTTCAAGGCTCATTTCTGTTGTACCACTTTGGCAGACTTCAAGCAATGTGCTTTTCCAGGATAATAGAGCGCCCCACCGGGAAACGACCCATAAACAGGGACTTATGGTCAACGTGTACTTTTACCACAGCTCTAAAAATTTTTGATATATTTGACATTAATAATGTGACTCAGTTTGCTAAAAACAAACTGCAGGTTTTTCTAATCTTTCACATGGGGTGCTCCGTTACTATAAGAGTTCGTTTGTCTTGTTGATTATTTTTTTCAAGCAAGACAAAATAAGTGTACAATCAAGACCTTTGAAAATGGTCTAATGACGGTTCAGCCATTTTTTCATGCGCTCGAAAATGGTGCTACAAGCGTAGAAGGCATGGAACTACTGATCTCACAGATCAGGGTAAGGTCAAATAAAATATTTTTTGGTCATAGTGTGTTCTTGCAATTAGTTATCCCGGCCACAGCATGTAGTGTGTTTGGCGTGGTAAACACCTAGAAAAGAGTAACACTTACATGTGCTCTTAGGCATGCAGTCGTTGAAAAAATCTGGAAAGCATGGCGTCCTCTTTTGTGGAAAACATGGTTGTCGATAGGTTGGGAAGCATGGTTGTCGATAGGTTGGGTAGCATGGTTGTCGATAGGTTGGGAAGCATGGACTTCGTGGGTAACCGAAGCAGCTGGAGTCTGCGCATTAATGAAAACTAAGAACAAGGATGAAAGCCTCGTACAAAGAATATGAAAGCTATCTAAGGGCAGATGCCTTTTTTCAATCGAAGAATCTGTCCCATAGGATGCCAAGTAGGAAATTTTTTCTCTTTGTTAAAGTGTATGTCGTTGCTTCAGAGATAAATCAACGGCTGTTATGAAACTCCTCTGATAATTTTTGTATAGGCATATTCCAACGTCATCACCCTGAAGCAGCAGCCCGTGTATCGTTGTTGGCCACTGGCTGTAAATCGGAATGACCCATGTTCTAACCTTGTACACGGCATACTTAAACGGACAACATCCTTTACGGACTAAATTTATAAAAAAAACGAGAGATTCCAAGTTTTAGCAAAAGCGTTTTTTTGCAATGGAATAATTTGTAGCGCTGACCTCCTGCAATATGTCAAACAAACAAAACCAACCCATGAGACAGCCGGGTTGTAATTGAAGGAAACAACATTAAGTGTAGCGACAAAATTTAAGATGTGAGAACACGGCAATAAAATCCGTTGGATTGCTGTGGCAAAAAATAATATTTCAAGGAACAATAAGCAAGAATCGGTTAAAATAAGAGTACAGGTCTAAGCGATGAATGCGCAATTCAGTAATCTTGATAACCACATTTGTATCATGCGATTTGCATTGAACCATTTTATTCCTTTTTGCTGTTTTTTCATTATTTCATGTTAAAACATTGTTCTCAATGAATCAATTGTCATTGTAGCCAACTTGCAAAATACATTTTTTAAATTAAGTTTTATCAATTGTTAAATACTGCGATTTTGCCACTGCAGCAACACGGTAACATTTTAACCTACAGTATTTGTTTTTTGGATTGGTTGCAAATGGTCTCTCAAAGAGAAACCGTTTTTTCCAAAAAATTTCATTGGCAATACATTCTGTTCTGTCGAACCGCTAACGAACGTCTGAATAAAATGTGTCTGAGAAAACAATTACACGACCTTGCAAAACACACTTTTAATCCACATCGACGATGCTAATACAACATTTCCACCAAATCTACGCCTTGGACGAATTTGATATCCCTAGTGTGTTGCATCTGCCTTTACATTGACACTCACAAATTTATTTAAAACCATCTATCATTTCACCAGGAAAATGGACTAGAATTGGATGAAAGTGGTGTTATCGTTGACAATAACGCCTGTGCAGTCATAAAGAAAAACGGTTTGGAAAAGCGTGGTTTCACATTGCATAGCCAGCTTTAAAACAAAACAGCAAAGCGTTTTCACTATAGTCATTGAAACATCAAAGTTTTCACGCTGAAAAATGCGGATATCAATACAGAAAATTCCTTCTCCGAAAAAATTGTGTTCCCGATTGATTAATCTGATTCCTGTTGATATATTTTCTATTTCCCAACAAGTGACATTACACACAAGAGTTGGTCAAACCTTAATTAAGAGCTTTAAAATTTAAATGTGTATTAACATCCATTGTGGATTGACTGGTTTATGAACTTGGCCCACACAAAATCCTTCTGGGCATAAAGTAATCAGTAAAGAGGTTCCTAGTACAGTTTTAGCAAAAATAGCAAGTACAAGACTTCTTATCAACGCAAAACTAGTAACAATAACCACACGTACCTTTGTAGATGGATACAGCCGAAGCTGCGCCGATCAGGAAGAAGAGGATCAACAGTTTCATCTTGTAGAGTTCGATTGGTCGTGCCTGTAAAGGTTTGAGATGGAGCTAACTAGAGTCAGGTGCTTATATAGGCTGTGCCTTGCTGTAACATCCTGTTGATGGGCACTGTCATAGAGTTTGGAACTCTTGATGCCACCTGTCAGAGTGAAGGGGTGCTTTGCCACTCGTGGCACCCTTCATATATTTGCTAACCTGCATAGGTGCACTAGATCTTCGCTTGCAGTAGGCAGAAAAACGTTTTACTCGTCGCTGTGAGTGTACTCCAGCTTGGCCACGTTTGTTGCCTCTGGTGTTCAATGCCAAAATCGACAGACTGCATTGATCGATGAACAGATGAGCAAACAAAAGTATATCTTTCGTGCGAAAACTCTGCCACTGAGATTTGTATGATTTGTTGACACTTTAGGCAGAGAAAGGCTTATGACAAAAATAATAAGATGATCCTCTTTCTGTGTTGACACAGATGAAGTTCTGCTCATCGGCAGTCATACTGGGCATGATGGGTCGATCTTGTTGCAATGGATATGCAGATCTGTCCAACATCGCTTGTCGAACTTAAGGGCTTCCTCTGTGCATTGCTAACACTTTGTTTTTACAGATGACAAGGCAGCCGTCTAGCTAGTGGTTATGTGTACTGTAAAAACCTGATCATTTTAATCTGAAATTGAAGTTGTTGAAGCTTTTGCTTATTATTTAAATGTTGAAATAATTTCTGCATGGAAAAGAAATTTGTGTTCGCAATTTGAACTGCAACGAACAGCTCCTCTTTCAAATATAATTTTCATTGCTTCTTGCTTTTACTTATTTGCTTCATTCGAGGCAGACAGTTGCCTATCGTTGATTGCAATTGGTTCGCTCTTTGTGCCGCTTTTACACTCGATCTGTTGCAGGTCTTGTGCTTTTTCTTTTGCTTGTCTTTGGGATATAATCACAAACTTCCATTGTCTTTCTCTTTGTTCTTTTCAAGGGTTGGCTGACTTGTTGATCTCGCGGTCATTTCGCCAAACCTCGTAGTCTTTTTGTTGAACCATGCATTTTTTCTACCTCGCGAAAAATACAGTTGATTGATTGCGTCTTCTTCACTCATGCATTGCGTCTTGTTCACTCATGCATTGCGTCTTGTTCACTCATGCCGGTTCTGAAAACAAAAAAAAGCGCACATCATGACTCAACATTTCAAGTTTTTTTAAAAAGAATCTTCTTTCAACATTTTTCACAGATTTTTCTTACAAAATCGTACAAACGTGGCACTGTTTTATTTTTATGACATGACTGCTTGTATAAAATGAAAAATAATAATTCTTCTACTTGGGCGTTGTTTAGTTGAATCAAAGTTACACGACGATTACAAATTGCGTCACGTTTTAAAAGAGTTAATGCCTGACGGAGCAGCAAATGTTATTTTTAGAAAAATTTTGGCATGCCTTTAATTGATCAATTCAAAACGTTTACACACATGCGAAAAGATGTGCTTAATCTCTCATTGTTTTCAAACCTGTTCCGTCAACACTCGCGAGAGCATAAAGGATCTCGTTCTCCTGTCCATAACCTCAGTGAACATTTTGCAAATAATTACGCAAAAGCTTGTGCAGTGCCATACGAACTTCCTGACAATAAAGAAACACCTCATTTATGGTTGCAGCTTCAAAACAAACGTCGATTCCACTGCGTCTTTCTCACAGGCGCATGCTTTAAAGCTTATTTGAACAATAAATTTTCTTTATCAAAACTTGTGCTTGCTTCCAATAAAAAAACAGCTCGACATATGGATCACATACAAAATTTTAAATATGCGAAAGTCAAGATTCAGTTACACATTTAGCGAAAGCTGTTGTAGCAGGAATGTGCAAATCCAACTGTGATGGCTGGCAAGATTGTCAGGTCAAACAGACAGGGTCAGAGAGCGATATTACACCAGACCAACAATAAAATAATGTTTGTGAAAATAGGTTATAATTGCAATTTGGTGAATTGTAGGACCTACTGTTCATACAGTCGTGGCCAAAAGTTTAAGACCAAAGTTGATTTTTGTGTGCGAAACTACTTGTTCCGCAGTATTGCATCAGAAATCATTCGCGATTGCATCATCCTTTCTGGTGAGCGAGAGTGTGACGCAAGAGACGGTTTCCAGTCATAAACAGTCAATCATTCAGCAGTGAGGTTTTTTTTTTGTTTTTTTGTCATTATTTTCTTGCCTCAGAATGGGTAAGAAACGGTCTCTCTCTGAGGCACAACAGGCTCAGATCGTGATTCTACGCCAGGAAGGATACACTGAACGCGCAATAAGTGAACGCCTTGCAGTCAGTAAAACAGCAGTGCATCAGGCAGTGGTCAAGTTCAAGAATTGTGGATCTTATTCAGATTGTAAAAGGAGCGGTTGTCCACGGAAAACCACCCGACGAAACGGTATTTTGATAAAAAGATGTGTCGTGAAGTCTCCTACGTGTTCAGCTAAAAAGATTCCAGCGGAACGTGGGGAAACGGGTTCGAGAATCAGCAGAAAAACCATCAGTCGCCGTTTAACCGACGAATTCGGCCTCAAATCACGGAAACCGGCTAGAAAACCGAGACTGACCCCTGCAATGAAGTTGAAGCGCTTGCAGTTTGCG
>Ga0210059_1002045_pt1 | contig 31193 bp, 18 predicted proteins | sample Ectturendosymbi2_FD_188042 | JGI IMG/M metagenome (GOLD analysis project Ga0210059, IMG submission 188042) | Ecteinascidia turbinata endosymbiont from Florida, USA - Sample 2 (SPAdes) (version 2) | ecosystem: Host-associated > Tunicates > Ascidians > Unclassified | place: Key West, Florida... | reverse complement strand
CCATATATTCAGAACAGAAAAAGCATTCCAACATATAAAATTAATACACTTACGTATGCATTTTGCTTCTGGCAGTTTGTTGTTCAAGTATAAATAGTCGCTTGCACTGAATGTTTTGTTTCAGAATTCACGGAAGGTAATATCTTTGCGGTAGAGTTAGATGCTAAGTATTTTGTCACAGCCCATCTGTTTAAAATCAACATCAATTCCGTGTTTGAAGAGATCATCAGGTGAAGTGACGGTGACCCATTTGTCAGTTGTCTTGAGCTTAGCTTTTATGTTGCCATTTCGAGTGTAGCAAGAGGTAAACGTATCAGAACAGGATTTTTGCATGTACTTCAGTAGCTTGTATCGTAGAGGTGTGAGATCTTCACAAACGAAGACATGCTGTCTTCCTTCAATATTTTTGAGTTCCCGTTTGTTAGTAAGAAACTCGTTTCTTTTTTTGTATGACACAAATCTTGCAATGATTGGGCGTGGATTCCCATTGTTTCTTCTTTTTTGTCCTAGTCGATGTACTCTCTGTATTTCATTGTCTTCGAGATTGATTTCGAGCTCATCTGCTATTTTGAACAAGACCTTTTCCCCATCATCGTTGTCTTCTTTATTTTCTTCTACTCCATAAATAAGAATATTTTCTCTTCTAATGTATTGTTCTTGTCTGTCAAGTTGGAAGACAAGCAGATTTGTTTTCTGAACCATCTTATTGCATAGTTGTTCTTTATCTTCTTCAAGCTGTTTTAACTTATTTTCATACTCAACCATCTTTTGCTGTATTCCATTTAGCTTGTTCTCAATAGTTGTTAGCTTATCCAGTTTTTTATTCTGGATGAGCATTGTTTCTTTCAATTCTGTAATGCCTTTCCAGAGTTGATTGAATTTTTCATCTTTTGAACTCGATTTTGACCATGTAGCCTCATTTATCATGTTTGGTTTCTTTATATCCAATATCAATAGATCAGTAATAAGCAGCAAATCAGCAGCAAGTTGCAATTGTTTGATACAGTATTAAGTTAGCTTATTACACACACTATTACAACACTATCCCCTGTCTTATTCAAATAGAATGTTGCTTGATCATATTAGACAAACCGTTGCTTGATCATATTTTGCAAAAGTGAGAGATGAACGTGCATGCACATCGTTTTAAATCAAGTTCCCGTATTCTTGGAAAGTGCAGTTAGGGTTTATGAACTCATCCGAAAAGAATTCTCTGTAAGTAACTAATACAGCTGAAGGTCGGAGTTGGTCCGGAGTCGGAGTCGAAGTTAGAGTCGGATAATCGAAATTGCCCGGAGTCAGAGTCGGAGTCAAGTGTTGGGACTTTCGACACCACAGTCCTGGTGCTGCTTAAGGTGAGTAAACATGACCTGGCGCGTATGGTTCCCCGTCACAGTTTTGCTGACTGACAGTTGTTGAGTGGACATTGCACCTCTTAACTTTGCCTGGCATGAAGCCATACTGATTACAGTGGACCTCGAAAGCGATGGAATGAGTGTGGAACAAACAGTTGTAACCGTGCTGGTTCTTAGAATGGTTGTATTTTGGGTGTTGAAACAAAATTAAAAGGTTTATCATGATGTACACCATGATGGATTCACCATGATGGACGCTTCATCGAAGGACGCTTCATCGAAAATTTGGAAAAAGTCAGAAAACAATACACGTCTCACAAAAACAACCCATGCTTTTCATGAGCATCATGTATACACGTTCATGCTATATTCAAAATGTTTACAATACGGAAAATGTTTGTAGCAAAAATGCGTTCTTCCGCAGATAAAAGTTTGACTGGCAGTAAATTAAAAGCTCTGACACACCACAAGTTGAAATTGCTGCAACTTGCTTTCTAAAAGCAACGACATTTCAAAAGCTCGAAGCAATGACGCGCTCACATACACCAGAAACAATTGAAAATATTTCGAGATAAATAAGTCACACGTGAAGCACAAATTCGACTTAAGCTGACACAACTTTGATAGGAGGAAGGAAATGACGCTGATTTTATTTTGGTGCGCACAAGTATAGACCACCCTCTGACAAACTCGCGCAGGACTCTTGGTGACGTCTGCAATTGCTAAGCTGGGAGCATCAAGAAATGGCAGCTTGTGACGCGTTTTCTGTAGGATCTGTAATATTGGGTTCATGGTGATATTGCAGTTTTCGGATCCTTTTATTTTACAACTGCAAGCATGAACTATAACTTTTTGGTACAGCGTTTTTGAAATCAAAGTCAAAATACTTCACGCCAAACACATCATTACGGCAAGTTATTGCATGTGCATGGTGTGTGGGATCATAGTTATTTCTACACAGATTGTTGGTTTGAGTTACATACGTCAATGATTTGGGATTTGTTCAGTGCGAATGTAAGATAAAATTTATTTCTCTACATCCCAATGAAGCAAGCATCAGATTCCTTTCAAGGGTTGCAGAACAAAAGAATCGCCAGTAATGTGATTGCGCATAAAAAATGTATCATTTACTTTATTAATTGTTACTTACAAAACCGTAATTTCCGAAAGAGCCTGCCACTTTGAGGAGCAAAATTGAAAAAATCACCATTTTGAAGAGAACAAAAAGTTATTGTAGAATTCCAGATAGTTAGAGTTGAGGTTAAAATTTTTTTAAACTCTGTTTCAGGCTTCTTTTCCAAGCTTGTGCGCATGTGGGCGGGTGTGACACTTGCGTCTAGTTTTAAGCACCTACATGAAATATCCCAGAATAACTAATACATCCTATGATAAACAATAGCTGTTTCTTATATTAGACAGGCATGTTTACGTATTAACGCATTGCTTTTTTATAAAAGACGCAATCTTTCGGACTTGTGCTAAAGGTTTGTCAGTCAGTGTTTTTCTGCAATTCTGTCGAATTTAGAAGCAAAAGGTTTTATGCAGCTTTTTTGTGTTATTTGTGACAGACCGCAGCTTTAAGCGAACATATAACTTGCACTGATTGTAGTAAGAGTGTAGGTTTATAGATTAAAGGCAGCTCCTGACGTTTAGTTTTAATTAGCGCATATATGCCCACTTTCAGGCCAAACTTTGAAGCTTAAGCTTACGAGCAATGCCTGCTTCTCCAAATCAAAGCAGTAGCCATCTGGAAAAAACGAATGATCACCTCTAAACAGTGAAATCCACCCTTTCAATGACACTTTGTACGAACAAGAGGATTTGCATCTCGGTTTAGCTGCAATGACAGGCACAGGCGGCTAGATGACCTTTCACCAGCATGATATTTTGATGATTGGGCGACTTCATTCTTTTGTCTAACTCAATTTGTATTAAGTAAAATTGGTTGCAGGGCACAAAAAATTTAGAAAGAGTGTTTCCACCAAGGCGTGTACTTCACGAGCAATCGTCCAAAAAAAACGAAATGTGTTTTTGAGTTCACCAACGGCACAAGTTCAGCAAAGCATAGCTGTGATTTCCGCGTTGGTGCAGAGCGAAATGCTTTTCCTCCACATTCAGCGACGGTTGAAACAACCTCTGCCCCGAGAAAACACGCTTGAATACGACAGTTATGTGTGTGTTTGTTTCTGAACCAGTCATGACAACGAATGCTCACCATTTATCAGCAGTATCAACACGACATAAGCGGCGCTTTCCCAACAGTTAAACATTGCCATATTGGATACATCTTTAGCTTAAACTTCGTCTAGAGTCAACAAAAAGTGTTTAAACCAACAAGATAAAAGTTGTCTGCAACTCTCACATAGAGTTTAAACGTTTGTTTGTGTTGAGGACTCTACATTGCGCTTGACGTCTTCCGTAGGCAACCTTAGCTTATTTGGCTCATAAGACCTTGAAGTCTAAGATCGTTTGCAATGTTCTGACATATCACAATTGCAAACACCCAAAAAAGGTGTAGCAGGAACTTCAAAACAGGCCTTATTGTTAGAGGAATAAAATGTAATGAATAATTGGCAATTTCAAATTGATAAAGCTGACTTTGCAACATAACACAATAAGGCACACAAAATGAATGAAACGTTTCGAAGTCAACCCATTTGTGTAAATTTTAGGAAAGATTGTCTTAAAAATTTGTAATGAAAAAATCAGGCTATATACATGGGCCTCGTGAGATTTTTTCCATGGGGGTATAGTTTTCCAGAGGGGCCCAGCAGTAGCGAAATTTCATTTGACGAAACTAGGAGAAAGCATTTTTCTACTACATTTGTAGGCATAGAAGAACAGGTGTATTGCTCAGGGATACAAAATCATGTACATCGTCGTCAACCGAGGTTTACGGAAGCTTTTTAGGTGCACAGGCGCGCATTTGAACAACTCTGCAACTGTTCTTGAGCTCACCTGGCCCTAAAATTTAACTTGTTGCATGTCGAATAAATTATATTATTTCAAAACCAAATATAAATCTCTCCAAAAAAACGCGGATAACACGATTCGAATAGATACAAATGAAACATTAAATATTCCGAAATTTTACCAGTAGCTTTTATTGTCTGTAAAAGATCCATGTCGTGATGTAGTCGAAGATGACGACATCAAATTCTAAAAGAGTGAATTGGTTTGAGACGGAAACGTGTTATTTTTAGGAAATTTGTGTTAGTTTTTGCACATACTGTAAAGTCCATTCATCCAAACGGGCACATTCTGTTACAATACCTGGGAATCTGCGGCACAGTATCGATCACAAAAAGTCAAAACAACGTGATTTCACACTTGAAGCGGGGGAAAGGCTTGTTCTGAATTTTGGTGTATGGTTCTACAGCTCTAGTCTGTGGGGCAAGCGACTTCTACAAATGTTAGAATTGTTTTCAGTTTTCATTGGGCCAAATCAATTGAGTCAGAACCGAAATAAAAACTTTCAGATGTTGGAGCGGGAGTAGGAGCTGGATCAAAATATTTTAATATCTGGAGCTGGATACAAAACCGGCCCGTGAAATTTGAGTTCGTTTCACAGCCCTTGTGGTTGGTGGACAGCACAGCAGGAGGCAATATCGTATTGGAAAGATACATTAACAGCAGCGAGGTTTCGGCACCAGTTGCACCTATAGTAGCATAGCAGCGCTGCAGATAGGTGTTCATCGACGTTTAGGGTGTGTACCTGATAGCAAGATGTACAGCAGGCGTAAAACTCATTTTGCAGAATATTCCCAACAAATTCGTTCATTTTAATATTAACACTGAATTTTCCTCTGACTGATGCTCATAAGCTGACTTTTTAACCTTGCGTTGATTTATGACTGTCTTGTCATTAGCCAAACACGCACGACGTCTAAACCTAAAAAAATTCAGACCAATAGACAATGAGAAATATAATTCTCACACGAATACCTGCACAGTCTACGATTGAATTTTCATCATCATCATCATCATCATAACTTAATCCTTCGATTATCATGTCGACTGTCAAATCCATTAACGAACTCATCTTAATCTGTTTTTCTGCTAGTACGCTGTAATTTAAAGTAGATAAATGTCACCCAATCTTTCACTCATCATGGAATTTCCAGAAAAATTGTCCACAAATTTCATTTTTGCAAAACTTGTAGCACCCAGGAGGAGACCCTGGTTTCCACTGAGATAGAGTTCGATATCAGCCTGGCACTCAAAAAGTCCTGTCTCCGAAAACTTGCGACCAGTCCTAGAAAGCTGTTGTATTGCCTTGCGGCGTTACGTTCACTGATAGTTGCCGATAAAGCATGGACAGTCGATAAACAACTAGTTACAGATTTAAGGAAAACAAGCTTTCAGAAAAATGTCCGTACAGGACCAAGCAGTTACGAATAAATTCCTGGCGAACACAAATTCAATCAGGAACAACGGAATGCTACAAGCCAAAAAGAACTTCAACTGCGTGACAACGCGCTTTTAAAGTCAAGACAACGTGGCGAGCTGCTATCAAATGCGTTGCACCAATCAACGCGTGAGGAATGCGCGAAACTCGACTAGAGGAATTGCTTGGACGTAACAAAACTTCTCTCGTATGAAGCGTCGGTGACGGGAAGAGTTACAGCTACCAGTAGCAATCAAACGCAGCTTTTTTAGTAGCTATAAATGAAAAAAAATGTTCGAGCGACATAGACAGCTTCGACTCCTTCAGAAGCAAATTCTTTGCCGAAGTTATTTCACGTTTTAAATCATTTTCTCTACAAGAATATGATTTGTGAATTATTTCACGTGTTTTTCTGATAGAAATGTTTGACCTTCTGGGAATAGAATTTAAATACGCGAAAGAATTGCTTCTGAATCATTATAGAAAATCCATACAAAGATCTATGTGGTTGCAGGAGATATGGGTAGAGTTAAAACTGTAGTCACGAACCACTTACGTAAGATGTTTCGAAGTCGTGTGCACAAAGCAGCAGAATGCAATACTGCAGCCAGGATAAATTCAGATAAATTAACCCACCCCAGTTCTTAATGCTTTCACAAACCTTTTGCTACTGGGACAAGCAACAATTTGTTGACAGGAATATAATCCAGCTCCATCTCACACCAAAATATACGAAAGATCAATCTTCCCACTTCTGCGACTGTTTCTTAGTTTGGCAATTAATTTTTCAACACCACGACCCCGGTCTGACTAAACTTCACGCAAGATCCGGCAAACACGGGTGTGTGTCGTCATAAACAACTCTAGTTACCCGACCGTGAAAAACAACAACACAGCTAATCATGCATTTGGGAAATTTGGAATGCAGGCTAGATGGTTTCTAAAGTATCGTTTAAAATATTGCTGGCCGAAAATTATCTACTGTATATGTGAACCAAACGAACTTAAACGGGAAATCAAGAAAAAAACTGGGGGACGTAACGGGGGGTCAACCAAAAATTGGGGGGGCATGGCCCACCCAGGCCTCCTGTTGGAATCGCCACAGACCGGACATTCATAAGCTTCTACACAGATGCTCAAACAAAACAGGGCACACTTGATCTGATAGGAGTCGTTGAAAAGATGTGAAATAGTAATGCAACCAGTTACTCATGGCAACCACTAATGTGTTACACATTACAGTATTCATACAAGGTACATGTATACAATAGACTTCACTTATATGCCATACAGAAATTCTGCTCACAAGATACCCGCATACCACTGTTTGTGCATCAATGAGTTTCCATCATAAGTAAGTTCAAATAAAAGCCGCTTATTGCTATTAAAAAGCTGTGCTTCATGAAATAAAAATGAATTTGGAGAAAACGGCTGGCTGCTTATTGTCAAAGTACTTGCGCGTGCCAAGAACTGTGGCACCAATCGTCTTCAATCATTCTTGTGATTTTTATGGTTCATTCACCAGGAGCAGGGAGTTATAGTTTCAAGTGAAACCACTGACCAATTCACGACACTTTTTATGCAAATGTCGCAATGCCAAAAAACTCGAGTTATTAAATAGCAACACGAGGGCAGATCCAGGGGGGCGATTGGGGCATAAAATTCGGAAAAAGAAGCATTCGGGATTTAACGCCATTTTCTCATCCATTGTTTCCGCACAGCAGTGTTTAGACTATACTACAAAATATTACTGAAATCACCTCCCCCCTAATTTTGCTGGCTGGATGCGCCCTTGAGCTAGCAGTATATTTTAGAATCACGAACTACATTATAATATGATAGAAGGTGATCAACATCCAAGCAAAGCAAATTTACCTGTTGTTGCTTGATTTTGCGTAACAGCAACCAATACCATCTCACTTGCTGTGCTTACGAACAGTTGCTTCCCCTGTGTTCCTAGAAACTCTAGTTTGTATTGGCCAAACAAAGGTCAGGTTTGACTGAACTTTGGAGAAACGTGAGTGCTCAATACAGCGGTGCAACGTACACTGTGTTGCTTCAATCATGATCTAAGTAAGTCGTTTTAGTTTCAGCGTGTTTTTATTTTTGGCGTGATATTTCAATAACGTAATAAGTATGATTTTGCAAAACTGGTATCGTTTGGCACGAATGGTTAAACGGTATATTTGTTTGAGCGCGCGCCACCAAAGCTGGTAAGCGGGGTTCGGTCCTCTGTGGGTAATCTGAATTCTTGAAACAGTGCTTACGCCCTGTCCATACTCGTGCTCGGCCGTGCAAGGGAACAGTTCACGCGCAATGCTGCTATGAACTCGCCAACAGTGCAGCGTTCACTGCGAAGGTAGCCGCGTGGACCACGGCCGGGCGCAAGCAAGCGGAGATGGGCGCTGGATGCCACTCGTGACACTTTGAAAGGAGAACATAAGCGAGTTTAAACACAACTGAAATTGCACGTTGCAGCTTGATTAAAAGGGAAAAACAAATTTCATTCGATGTCTACAGAAAAACGAAAAAAGGAAAATTTTCATTTCAGAAGCAATCATTTCAAAATGTTTTTGATTAATGTTTTATCAATTTGTATAATGTTCAGACGAAGCACACAAGCAAGCTCTTGCGGAATGTTAATATTGTTTGGGTTGTGCACTCTGGGTTCGCCAATTATCTTCCCTTATTTTACACATTTGTTCAGATATCGAGCCATTCAAAGCGTTGTTGATTCGCCAAAGTTTACGTTGACACTTGGCTCGCTACATGCGCTAACATGTGAAAAAGCAAATACGCCATTCCTAAACGGTATGTCCTGCGTGGTTTGGATATCATATAATACGCCATCAGCAGTCATTATAATGATGCACTATAAAAATAAATTTAAAATAATTCTTTAGTACTGCTAAGCAACAAATGCATTCCTTTCATCTGCTGTGGCAGTGATGACTGTTGGTAAAAGTCAGTGCGACAGGAAACATTTGCATTTGGCAAAATAATAAAACTGGCTAAGGCAAGGTTTTTCAATCGGTGCTCCATGACCCGTTTGGTGGGGGGCATTCAAGAATCGTATCTTACCTCTTGTGGGGCCACAGGGCATTTTTGGAGGGTCACGAGCAGACCTCGGCTCATGGCCCCGTTTCTTTTAGATGATTTTTTGAGTCAAATGTAGGATTTTTATTGGTGGAGTATGGGGACCACGGGAGTTGTGTGTTTTTGAAAGGGGCTACAAAGCATGGAATGTTGCAGAACACTAGGCTAAGGCATTTCCCCAATTTGGCATTTTCCACAAAGAGAGAATAAACTTCTTTTTCGACCTAGCAAAGAACTTTCGCGCATATGCAAGTGCAGTTTATAAAGTCCGGACAGCAGGCGGTATCAAGGTGCGAAATGGTCGGTGGGCATTATACCTGTAACGGAAAATCAGCCCAGATCACGTTTTGCAGGTGTTGATGAGTTCATATAATTTTGTGTGATGACACTATTAGCAACTGTATAATAACTATGAAAAATTGCTTTTCGCAAAGCTCTCATTGTGTGTGGCGTAGTTCTTCCACAACCCATGAAAATAATGACGGAACAACCTGCGATTTTTTGTGCAACACCAGTGGAGATTCAGCTCAACTTATTACCCATTTAAGTCATGTATTTCCGTTAAAGTCACTGCACTGTTTTGTACCCGCGTATAAGTGGTACCGTTTAAAAAACACAGAAAAACGTAACGAAGCAAGACGATAAATCTGAGTGAGTAACCGATGAGCAGGTGAGAAATAATATTCTAACACGGCAACACCTGCAGCTGAGCCTCAGCCAATGTACTGGCCACGTCTTTTCTTGGGACTCTTTGATGGATGCAAATTGTGTTTACTGGCGACTGCGCAAAACGCAGTGACCATCACACTTGTCTGTGCTCGATTTGGAAGCTTTCTTTGGGATCATCATCTGTGGTAGAGAACTTACTATTCACACATACACTTAAATACACATTTCCGTGATGTGAAAAGCAAATGCGATACAACGGAACGTGTGTTTTAATTTGTTTGTTTATTAGCGTGTTTGATTCAGACTCATGGTATATTTGACGCAAGTAATCGAATAACACAAAAACACGGAAATGGCTAGTCATATCACATTACAGAGTAAGTATCAGTTTGAAAACAAAGTCATCACTGAGAGAGGAACAAAACACCAAAATATCGCAAGAGTCATTCTTGCATTCGCTCATCATCATACACAATTACGGCAGTGAGAGAGAAAGGAAGGCATTCTAAAATCAGGTGTTGAAGTAAACGGCTAACGAAAAGTCAGATGCGGGTGATCAGGTCGCACAAAAGCGTGTGAGTAGTTTGGATAAAGGTTTCAAATATTTTTGCAAGATATTTCGTTTGCGACTGACAGCCGTTTGTTTCACTAATTTTGTTTTAACAAAAGTAAAGCACGATATGGCGGCTGGTATTTGACTATTTTTGTATATTCACTTCTTTACGTGTTTAGCTTGAACAAAACGCAGACATGGTGGAGGTGATAGCGGTGTAATGGTACACGTGCCATCACATGCGGAAATACCCTGGACTTGATGACTTCCTGAATTGATCATTTGAAACGGGCGCGAGTAAAGAGAATACGATAATATGTCATGAAGCCCTGGTTGAGCGTAACACATAAGAGGCCTTGAGAATCTACGGCCAAGACGGGGGAAGAACAATCAGTTAAAGGAGGGAGTGATGTAATGGAACACATAACATCACACGCGGAAATCCCCAGAAAAATGATGATATGGCGTGTGCAAGGGAATCACCTGATAAAGAGAAATGCACCAAAAATAAATATCGAGGATAGCTGAAACGTATATAATACCGGGCAGACCTAAGCAGCATAGAGTGATCATGGCATGTGATCTCTATTGCTGCTCTATCGTGGAAGGATTTCCCCGCGTAGCGCTTGCCGCAAAAGCGGAATGGCAAGAAAGTACACAAATTACGAAGCACACGGAAAGGTTTGGTCGCCACGCAAAGGGAATACTGATGAGACGCATACATGCAGTGAACCAAAGCAACAGCAACTACTTCAGTTAGGAAGCAATACGTAGAATATATTTATAAATTGTATTAGATAGTTCAACAGGTTTGGCGGAATTCACCAACGGGTTATGGCCACCATTAAAATTGTTAATTGCTAGACTAGCCTTGACAAGTCAAAACAGGTAATTTCAACCCCTTAAGGTATATTTTTTCATAATTTTTTTCTGTTTGTTGAAACCGTCTAATTTTTTGCATAGCTTCCTCTCTTGGAAGGATAAATATGTGGTAAATTGGTGAAGGTTGTTGAAGTAGTCATTCTTCAGTGAGATGGGATTTATATTTTCTTCGGATCATTTTGACTCATTTTTCATTTTGACACTTCGAATGTTATAAAAATTTTAGATAGGAAAATCAATTCGTAAAACACAAAATGTTCAAAACTGATCTGCAAGCTGCAACAGGACCTCCAGTTTGAAAATATGTGTGGTATAAAAAAGTGCAAAAGGAAACAGCGAAAGAAAGACCTGAGTTCTGTTTTTTTTCAGTTTTTTTGTGAAGTGTGTGAAATTGTCTGCAGAGAAAAGGTGTGTACCTACTCTCCATAAGGAAGATACAAAAGGAATCCATCAGTAATACGATTTCATCTGGGACTGGGCATCTTCAACCGTAAAATCTACAAGCAATACTTGCGTGTGCAACGTTGAAAGGCTGAAGCAAAAGCAGAAACAGCAAAACAAAGTCAAGGCTAAAACAAAAAAATTAGAAGGCAAGCCGCGAAATTACAAAAAATGATCTTTGTCTGACATGTATCTTAACAGAGGGTTTGCTCTAAAGCCCTGAACGCAAAAAACAAAAAAAATCCGCAGAGGAGATTGTGTCATTTCAAAATGTGGAACTACGTGGAATGGTGGTGTTTTTGAACCAATTTTGTTGGCAAACAATAACGTGCAGTGCGCGTTGTTGCAGAGGAGGTGGTCATTGTCTGCAGTGTTTCTTAATATAGCCAGCAGTTTGAAAACATATGACGGCACTCGGAAAGATGGTTTAAGTAATTTTGACAATGTTTGCAGTAATTGAGAATATCAACTCTTTGTCTACACAAGAGCGAAACATTAAATATTTCAATGCAATAGTAGCTGTGTGGGAAAAATGTTAGTTTTGGCGGTGTTTACGATGAATATCTGCAGATCGTCTATCACAGGATAAACATTTTCACTTCAATTTAGATTCCACGTCTTTGAAAAAATTTTGTTTGCTTAAATCTCGGTACTGTTGACTTGTGACGAACGGAGTAGACAGCGCTCACGGATTTCACACAAGCTAAAGTGTTTGTGATAAAAAACGATTTCAGTAAGAGTTAGCATAACTTCAGAAAAGGCCTTAGAGGAGATGAACGCTTTCAGACATTTTTGATTGCTTGAGTGTTCAACGTGAATATCGCGTATTTCATTTTTTGTTGTTTTCAATTTTTTGGTGATCAATAAGCTATTGATTCTGAATCAACTGGAGATCAGTTGAAAGCATGAACAATGATTAAGCTACTAACTGCGCCCAGCCGGCAACTGGATACTGATTCGTTAAAAGTGCTACACAGAGTGCAAAATCAGAACCTTGAAACAAAAAAATACTCTTGTTACAAAATTCACAGCACGGACTGTGCAACAGATGCAAATACAACAAGTTTCTTTGCAGTTCCTTACAGGTGTCAACGAAACCGTGACAACAATTTGGACGCAAAACCTTTGCAAGTTCGCAAATCTGGATTTCTGTGATAACACCAAATGGTTTCAAACGATATCTTAATAACAAATTCAGTACTTTTGAACTGCTCTTGATGAGAAGCATTTTCATACTGGCTTCAATCTAAATCTTTCGTGAAAGAAACATTAGACGCTCCAAACGTTTGTTTCACCAACTTTATGTGGATTTACAAACCTACAAAATAAGCTGGTAGCCTCACCAAAGTGGATTCCAAACTTCTTGCTACCACTAACAAGACTACAACCAATTGCATTTATCGGAGATGGAACTCCGTTGTATACCGTTGCATCAATTACGGAAACGCTTGCACCGCTGATTTATGTGATGTTTACAAACCATGCAAAGGCAATAACCCTTATTGTTGATATTCAAAACCAATCACCCCAAGCAACCTATTGGACAATCGAAAACATCCAATTTTATATTGATGCACTTTTAGAAAGATTTGTCAAATGTGTTACAACTAAATTTAATTTTCGCGTTTTTCATGTATTCCCAGAATGCGATGCAAAAGACCATTCGCTAGTCGTTTTTTAGCTCAATGCATATAATCCGGTATAGAAGTAGAAGGAATATGTTCTTATTCAAGTATTTTCAAAAACAGTAACAGAAGGATAAACGCTACGTTTTCATGTTTATTCAATTCAAGCCATTTTCAAGATAAGTAATCCCACATGTCTCTCTGCACGTTCTCATTTACAGTAATATTTCAAAAATTCTTTTTTTCAAGAAGTGAAAATGTATGTAAAAAATTAATCAAACGCTCTGCTTTGATTCATTTCAGGTTCTGACATTTTTTAATTGAAAAACATCTGTGATCTATAAGAAAAGATTTGCTCTTTCAAGTTTTGAAGATTTATTCAACATGGCAGGTACTGCAGGCAACCTGGTTTTGAAAAACGTGTTAGCGAATAAAAATTTTTAATGCAGGTTTTCAATATTTTGATAGCAACACCAGATATTTTTTCTTAACTTGCATGCTGTATTCTGCGCATTATTGTTTGCTTTGCAAAAACTATACGAAAATAGGTTATTTTCTTTAATTTTATTTAACTAACACATAAAGTCGTTTCATTCCCCGTTCCATTGTTTAGAAAAAATAACCGGCGAACTTCCACACAATTCACTGCATGCTATAAAGTATAGTTAATGGCATAACATAAACTCCAGTTTCTCATGTTCACGTTTTTGCATTGTTCACTTTGTTATTGATTTCATTGAGAAGCTTCTGAGTAACGAAGATTCCAGATCAATATAGAAATGTTTCTTCACACAACTTCAGTTCTGAATCTAATAGTACATGCTCTTCAATAAGTGCAGGGTAACCTTGGGATGGGCTAGGATATGTAAAATTATAGTTTTACATGCAAGAAGCTTTAAATTTTTGCTTTCTGGTAAACACAGCAAGATGACAGACCCTTCATAGTGGAGTAAGTAGCTTAAACGTACAGATTCAAAGTTTTAGGGCATTCGTATAAATAATCGTGTGTTTGTCAGACACAAAAAAGGTGATAAAATCCATGAACATATGTGATTGAAATAAAGCATATCTTTTTAGTTGGGATGAGCATTTTTCAAGAAATTTTAGGACCAAAGCATTTTTCTTCTAACTCGTGACACAATTATCGTAAATAAATTTCAGACTATTTTAACAATGAAATAAATTTATTTCTTTGATGCAATCTTGAAGCTCTCAACAGCTCAGTGAAAATCTTCTACAAAGTATCGCATTTACCTTCCGTTCACCTTTAAGTAATTTCCATTGTTCTCCATTGCAAGGAACGCGCATAATAATCAATGCAAAGAAGCTGACATATTTTTGTATTTTTTCTTTGAAACTGCAGTCTTGTTGATAGAACGAAATTGCTCAGAAAAGGATTTACACACGATTTTATTTTTGCAGAGGTTTCATACCAAGAAACTGCTGTTTACGATTGTATGCAAGAAAATCCGAAAGGCCAAAAAGTTCAAACAAAACATCCTCCACATTCTCGTAATCCGACAACAAAACCCAACCGCGGTTTGTTTTTGTTTGTTATCAAATTTGTAATTAATTACAAACATGCATTAAGTATTTAGATTTCATGTAGGGGAGTGGATTTTTCCCCTTGTTTTACAAGCACTGCTGGTAACAAGGTGCAATTCATGCAGCAATACGTCGGCGATACAGTAAACATGACAGCCACATTCCCACCGAAGTAATTGATAGAAACCAGAAAGATGACAAGGTTCAAATGACCTTATCGCGCCAATATTTCGCGTTGCTCCTATTGCACTCTTTGTTTGTTCAGTGATATTCTCATTCAGTTTTCCGATTTGTTTTGACCTTTCATACCAAACATGTACCTACTACTATACCTAGTGATGTTGACTCTTCGATTCGCAGTGTGCAGCATTTAATTTGAAATGTGCTCCCTGGAGTGTGTCTGTCAACCAAATGAACGCATTCGTGTTTACACATTTTACCAATACTCTGCTTTCAGTCATACCGGCAAGTTGCCATCATTGTCGGTTTGTTGCCTTGTTCGATAATTGGCGTCAGACTAAAGGTGTAGCCAGTGGGCCCTAGGGGACCATGCCCCCCAAATTTTTGCAATATCTAGTAATTTTGTATTTTGAAAGGCGTTATCTCAAACTAAATACTGTTGCTCCTCTAAAATCAAACTTTTTTGCACCACCCAATTTTTTGTCCCACCCCCAAATTTCGGACTGGCTACGCCACTGCGTCAGACAGTTTTCCAGTTTCAGTGAAAAAATTTACAGTACGGTATTTAAGAATGAGGTATTTTTCAGTTCTGTAACTGCCACAGATTGTGTTTTGATATCTTCATTTTAATCTAAATCTTCTTGAGTTTGTTTGCCGCTCAACTTGTAACCCGTAAGCATTGCTTGTAGATTTCAGGACTGCGGATGCATTCAGTTACGTGACATCGATTTTGCACAAAACATTTGCTGATAAAATCATTTCCGTTTCGTTTGTGGTGACTAGTTACTTGAAAACAGATATGCCAAAGTTTGAATCATGGCAAAGAGTAAAAGGACAAGCTTGGATGGTTGATATATGGAAAGCTTACAACAAACCTAGAAGGTTTATTTTCACTGAGAACTAGAAATGAAATAAAACACTAATGTTGCCAAAGCATTTGAAACAAAAATGAGCAGCTCAAACTGATTCATATACAGCACTGTACAACCAAAATCATCTTGCGCTTTACATTTTATGCTCTATTAGCTGGAAATAACCGAATCCGCCAACAGATAATGAAAGCAATCTTTCGAAAGCATTTGTAAGCATTGTTCAAAAAACATTTTTGTTTCAATAAACACAATAACGCATAATTTTCCTGTTCTATGAAGAGGTGAACAGATCAGACAGATGTGCATATGTGCGGAATTGTCAAATTGTTTCGGGTGTTATCAGCTGCTTCTCTTTGTATGTCGTGACTGGAACATTTGGAGCAACTTCGCATTCAGCGCATGAACAGATAAATTGTTTCATTTTTAAAAAATTTCTTGCTACATTTGGAAGAGTTACATGAAATACCTTAATACCAAAAATATCCTCATTTATTTTGATCCACTTAGCACTTCTTTAGATATTTAACTGAAAAGTTCGGTTGGCAAATTAGAAAGTATCTTTTTAGGAAAACTGAGTATCTGCAAATCACTTTGGATTGCGTTGTGTTCTCTTCTGAGCATTCTTGCTACATGTGGAACAATTCTGCTGATGATAAAGGTACGTCCGCAATAAATATTTATATACAACAAAACAGCAATGAGCTATTTTTGAGCATGTGAAAGAGCTCACTGCTGTTTGTGTATATTTGGGCAATTACTTCGTGACACATGTTAGAACTGAATCTAAGGAGTAGTTTTTCAAATAGTTTTTGGTCGTAAATGATGAAATATCAGAAAATTCCTTACCAACAACAATGAACTCATAGCAAACATGCTTTCTATTTTATAGGCTTTGCAGTTCGAGAAGACAATGAACACTGTTTCAATTGAAAACATAGGTAAGAGATGCTAGGAACATGCTGTAACTGTGATAAATTTGAAAGCTTCATTTTACCTGTTCTTGAGGCATGACACAATGATATTTTATTTTTGCTTTACACAAGTTTGATCTTTTTAGTTTTGCATTACATACACCTGGTGAAAGGATATGTATTACATAAATTTGATGAGTGTCGTGCAGAAAAAAATTATAAAGGAGTAGTCTGGGCTTTTCACATTTTTATACAAATCACTTCGAAGGTAAAGTTAGTGAGAGTTTCACAAACATTAAATTTGTTCCAACATTTGAACGAAAAACGTTTTTCTCGGAAATGGAAGGCGTGATGAATATTTACAACTCTGATTTGAAATATTTGTTTGTTTGATCTTGTTAGCGCCTCTCCGCTTTAGCAAAAAATATTGAATCAAGTTTATTTTAGAGAAAGCGTGCAATTTCACCATTAATAGCACAAAAAAGAAGTTGAAAAATTGGGTTTGACTTTTGAAAAGGAAACCGTTTGAGTCTCAGCAAAAATTCTGAAGACTGCAAACGTCTGTCCAGGTTGCAAGCGGGAGTGGAGTAAAGACAAAAATCAGGCAAACTTCATGTAAAATTGTTTTTGTAAAAGGCTGTAACAAATTTATGGAAAGCAGCAAGTTGATTATAAGTGATACCCATGTGCTTAAAGCTTTACAAGTATGATCCACGAGTGTAGCGGAGATTTCTAGTTCACTGGCAATTGGCAGCACGCTCATGGTAATAATCTGTGCGCAAATGTATTTCTGAATCTGATTTTTGTGTTCATTGTTGTAAATATGTTGATGAAATTAATCTGATTCCGATCAGTGTGGACTTCGATGCTCGTACATTTCAAAATGAGTTCGTTCTATGAGTTTCTAAATGCACGTTGGCTCCTAGTAGCAAACGTGGGAATGGATTTTGTCATAAGTACACCTCACAAGGACAACAAAAATTAAAATGTCGTTGGCCTACTCTTCTCAGATAAGAACACAAACAGAGCCACAATATCACATGTGAATTTGAAAATAAATTTTATTCTTTTTTATTGCAATGGGGTTTGCTGAGAAGAACATGATGTTAGGATTAGTTTTTGCTTGAAGGCGTTTCCAAAGATATGGGGAAATAACACAAAAGGAAGCCGATTTCTAAAAGCCTTCTCCGTAATTTTTCAAAAGCCAATATTTATCAGTTTAAAGCACATATTCCACGGGTTAGTTGTGTTGAGGCGCCAGCCTCATTTGCGAGCTGTGGGGATCAGAACTCAGAGCTTGTCAATGCGCATCCGACGATCTTTAGTCTCCCCTGACACCTCACAAATTCAACAGAATAGTTGAATCAACAGAATTGCCAACTGGTATTCCCTACCTGCAACGATTGCTTACGGAATAGAAGATGATCAGGGCAAACACTTGTTGCAAAAATAGGCAGCAAACTTCAACAGCGATTGATCGTCGAGTGCTGTTTCTGAAACAACAGAAACAAAACTAAACACTCTACCCAGCGCAGATGTACTAAGCCAACATACTTAACTGTTGGCTAGCCGAGCACGCGACAAACAATCAACAATTAGAAAAGCAATTAATTGCAGTTATTTCAATTAAGTGAACACAGGCTCAAACACACGACTATACCAATTGTGCTACACCTTCACCAGCAAAGTTAGAACTGAACAAACATGCTTCACTGTCGGTGATCCCAGCGCGCGACAAGCAATCAACAATCACACAAGCAAGTAATTACGCTTCTTTGCAGAAAGTATGTCAGGAGAAATAACGAATCAACGGGTCACCGACTGCCCACATCTAGTACAATCCCTGTAGGTAATAATAATAAAAATCGAAGCATTCTCCTAAAACCAGAAAAGTGACTGTAACCGCAGAATAACACGTCTTGATGCTGACGATTATTACCACCATACATGCATATTTGTCGTTTGTAAATTACCTGTATGCCTAATTATCCTGCAATTCAGTTTTTCAGTTTCATATCAGTTGCAATAACCTTGTCATTTGTTTCAGAGTTCAGTCGCAATGTTTCGTTTCTCTCACAGCAATTGAAGGCCGCTGGGGAAATTACAGAAAAACAAGTTTTGATGGCACTGTCACAAGAAAATATCAACCAAGGTGAAACTCGCAGCAGGCCATAATCTGCGCTGGATAGTAGGCATAATTCAATTGATATTTTTGTTGAAATTTGTTCATTTACGTATTTTTGAAACTACTTGATTTTAAAAACTAATGTGATTTTATACGCTTCACACATTTTTTCTTGTGACTCTTGATGTTCCAATAGCCTATATTTGAGCACATGCACTGCCAGCTAACCTGGATCACTGCCAGCTAACCTGGTCTCGATTGAAATCTACAGTCTGGGTTATGCCAGGTTTTCATGGTAGGTACGCTCGGGTTCCATCTCCTCGGGTGTTCCACCGACTACAGCCCGGGGTATACCAGCTAAGTGCAATCTACAGACTGGTTGTTGTCAACGTTTCATGGTGGGTATGCTCCGGTATAATTTTTCACGCATCGTTCGTCTTCTTCAGCATCTTTCATCAACAAGTCGCAAACACCATATCCGGATTTTTCCTGGTGTTCTTCCTTATTGCGTTGGATTCTATCTGCACTCTCGCAGCATTGGTTTCCAATAAATATCTCCATGTTTTCCAACGCTATTGAAAGCTGCATCTGAAGAGAAGTTTCGGCAAGATTTATTTTTGCGCAACTTGATCTCATCTTTTCTGGAAAAGCTATCCAGTGAATTTATTTTGGTGTTCTTGCATTTACAGATCGTGAAACTCACAGATGTGGGCTTTTTGCCAAGGAATGACTCATACATGTCGTGAGTCTTAACGGATTACCCCTACTCAGGAAACGCTAGACCGCTTAGCTTAAGCCACTTTTCTATTAAATTTGAAAAAGACTTGAAACTCACTTATTAATCTGGTTTTTTCAGAAGCTGATTTTTTTCGTTATGACTGTTCTCTCGAACAGAACTAATGAAATATGCATTCGTTTTGTATTTTTTTATGTAATGGTCTGTTGGTGATAGTGGTTACGGCCAAGATAGCAGTGGTGTCCTAAAAGGTGGCAACAAAATCGGTGCCGTTGCACAACATCTGGTCTCCTATGCCATTTAACATAAACAAGTCCTTTTTGATCGACGCGCATACTTGGTATCTGTGACCTACGGAGGAATTCGGTGATATAAGACAAGCTAAGTCGATGCAGGCAGCTCATAGTGAACCTTGGTTGCACCTATAAAAGGCATTTTACTATTTTGGCAGATATCACCGTATGGGTCTCCCACAGAAATCACATTTGATTTAAAAGAACATGTACAGTATATTTATTTCGAAACACAACTAGTTTGATTTTTCAGGTCAAATGAGCTGCAAAATAATTGCTGAGTTCTTGAAAAATGCGCCCGTGCTCCTAAAAAGTCATTTACCATTTTGGTTGGTGTTACCCACATTAATAGTTACCTGTGCAGGAAACAACTTTGAACTGTCCCATTACGCGGCAAATCGATCAAAACATTCTCTACCATCACGATGATCTCTTTACGTGTACGCAGTTGCGGGCAGCGCTTCGTTGACCTGCATCGGTTAGTAAAGCTTCATGCCATACTTACAATCGCCATTTTCACACCGACCTAGTCATTCACTTCCTCACCTTCTTTTTCCATTCGTTAGCGCACCATTGCGCTTATATCCAGGCTGTAGCACCTTTCGGACTTTATTTAGATATTTCTGAGCGTATACCGTTAGACAATGCTCGCTACGATTTATCATTAAAAAGCGTCATCCCAACGACCTGATGCAAATGAACGGAGAGGTTCCTTGATAAATCCCAAAATGGAGCCTTCATCTTGGCATTGAAAAAGGAACGTCAATTTTACGTTGCAGTGAACCGGACGCTGTGTAACTGCAGCGTCGCTACAAATTCAACTTCATATCGTTAATGCAACATCTTCCGTAGTCATCAATCTCACAGCACATATGAATTTTCAATCAAATGTGCTGTGAAAACATAAAGAAGGAGATTAAGTGGAAAAGTAAACAGATAACTGACGTGGTTTTGCTTCTAGTACCTGCAACCACAGAAAGAATATAAGGCTATACGCTTCTGTAATGGTACACCTGATACTTCACTTACGGCTGCTGATTGAACAAGATCATTGAAGTTGTCTATCAATCAGGCACGACATTACCCCTAATTCTAACTGTTAAGACTGGTTACATTATTTTCGTAGTGTTTTAGGACAATCGCAGCCAATTAACAATTGCGGTTCACGTGATGAATCTACAATTCTGCAGTGTATTGCTGAGACAGAATAATAAGTGTTTCTTCAACGAGCGTCTTACCACGCCGCTAGCCTGAGACTGCGGCAACGAAATGGGCAGTGAGTTTTGTTGTCACGTATGAGGTGATAACCGCTAAACGTAGTGGGAAAAGGCCACGTTTGAGTAGGCTGGAATTAGGGGAGAACATTCGAAGCTTTATATACCTCTGTCAGCAAAATAGATTAATTCTGTCACTAGGATAAAAAAATCATTTTCTTCTTAGTTCTGACTCAAAAGTAAATTGTTTGGAATGTATAAAAAAAGAAACACTTAGGATATAATTTTTGAACAAGCAAAGTCTCGACAAAAAATCAGATAAATCACAAATAAATATAAGTGGCCGCCAATAACTCAATGGTAAAGTGCCAGCCACTCAACTGGAAGGTTGGGTGTTTGATCCACGACCACTGAATGAATTTCCGTAGCGATCCACAGGGAAGAGGGTTCATCTCAACCGCCCTGGCAAGAAGCAAACTTCATGCTTTGGTCTCCCGCCAATTGCCATCACCAAAATTATAAACATAACAAGCAGTACCAGTCACCTTTGCCCAACGGAGTGGAAGGTCCGGGTGGGAAAAAGATTCACAGATGACTTTCTGTTGCCACAAAACTGAGAACGTACGTGGAGTTTAGAGGCAGTTGGTAAACTTTCATTTTGCAATAGGAAAATGCCTCAAACCTGTTCTCCACCATTTTAAAACTATTGCTTGTGCTACCATGTATGAACTTCGTCCGGTCTAACCAAATCCTATATATGGTGTCAATGCTGCCGCACTGTGTATGCGATTCTACAACTAATGCAACTGTTTAGTCACAATATATCCTATAGTTAAACATGTTTAATATTGCCACGCAAGAATAACATCTTGATGCTGAAAGCAATCAACATCAATCGAGTGAGTCCACACGACTTGAAATCCAACATTTCATTTCCAAATTAATTCCAAACTCCATCGAAAGGAATCCTTTCCAAGCAAAGAATCAGACACCAAGATTTTACAGAGTATACATTTCTTCTACAAAGGTGGGGATCGTCAGCTCTTATTCAAACAGAATCTTCCAAACCTTTGTTGTTGTTCCAAAGTATTTTCTAGGAAGTCATGCGTTCCAGGTTCTCTACTCTAAATAAGTTCCAAAAACGTTTGTCATGTTTTTTCAGATTTTAGCCGCAATGTTTCGCTACTCTCACAGCAAATGAAGGAAGCTCAGGAACGTATTGGAAAACAGTCTTTGAAAGAATTGTCCCAGGAAAATACCATTAAAGGTGACATTTCTATGCAGCAGAGGACAAATTATAATTTTTGAAAGTTTGGTTCAATAATCATGTGTTTTGTGGCTCTAATACGTGAAAAATTGCTCTCCGACTTTGACATTAATAACACATGATTTAACATCCTTATTTAAAAGTGTTATTTTGTACATAGTGGCAAAAACGTTTGAAATTAGTACTTTACACGAGTTGGAATATTACATTTCCTTTGAAATCACTGAAATGCAATGACGCTATTATTGGTGGGAAGCACAAAAAACAACTTTTCGTTTTCAGAAACATTGAGTGTAGTGCAAAATAGGACTCCTTGCAAATTGTTAACCTTGCGTTGTTGATTGCACTGCCTCCTGCAAATAAATGAATGCCTTTGAAATTCATGACATACCTATATGGAATGAATATTCTCTCCTCGGTATGTTGTTTATTTTAACCAACAAACCAACGAGTTTCAACAGTATAAAATCCAACCAGTTATTTCTTATTGCTTCTTAACTTTGTCGTTTCGTGTAATTGGTGTTCTTGGTTTTTGATTTGTTAAAAATCTTCCTAACCTTCGATGAAGTTTTAGTAGCTGCAAGAATTTTTCTAACACACCTTTTGCAAATACAAATCTACCAATTCTTTCAGACCTGCGTGCGCCAAAATTTTGGCGTAAAGTGGTGCCAACATATTCGGCCGTAACTCGCCAGCAGATTGAGATAGAGAGCTGTTCAAACCATCCAAATTTGTGGAATGGCTTGTACCTTCGATTAACGAAAAATATGGGAAATTTTGGATTTGACTTTTTTTGTGGGTAACGTCAAAATGAGGTTAGGTTTCTGCCTTTTTGGTCCACTTCATGTGGCCCTAGGCCCCAACCGCAAAAAGGAGATTTTCGCTTCTTTTTTTAGAAAAGCACTAGGGAAAAGCCTGCATCGTTAGAGCCCTTGACTGGCTTCCTACCTTTTGTGGTTGGCAAGTTGCAGCCTGAAAACCACACAAAAAACGATTACATAATTTAACCCCTAGAAGATATTGTATATGATTAATTATATAATTTGTTGTTTTTGGTTTCAAATTGCAATACGATTTTTGTTAACAAGCCAGTAATTTGTAAATATTAAAGTATTTGTTTTTAAATATTAATTGACCATTCAAAAAATTACCCAAAAAATAAGTTTTATCTTTGCCACGACTTTATTACTGAACTGTTGAAGTGACACTCAAATAAATATGTTGATTAGTGTATGCCTATTTCATACATTTGTGATTGGTTTGTTTTGCCCAACTCACCAACTAGAGCTTTACCAACTTGTTCAACAGTAAATTGATCATGTTTGTATAAACTTTATCATTGTGTAAGATATTGTACCGTTTCTTTTGTCTTCATAAGCATTGTTGCAACCTCTCCGGTGGCGTTGCGTTGATTGTGTGATTCACCACGAACGGGATGTGCATGAAGAATAACACCATTATATATGTAGCGCGAGCAAGCAATAGCAAGAGAGATTGCGAGCATGATCTCTATTGTTGCTTGTTGCCACGGTGCGAAGCTTTGCGCACATGCCGCTCGGGATGTCCGATCGCAACAGCTTAAGCGTTTCTATTTCTCTACTTTCAACGCACTTTCACATACACGCTGCGCGAATTGTCGTTATATACAGGCTTGTCCATGGGAATGTCATTCCTATGGGACAGGCATAAATTGCTATGGGATGGGAATGGGACAGATAAAGATGTCCCATGAACAACCCTGATTATATAGCTCAAATGTTTACATAGCAGACATCACTGCCGTTATAATGATTTATCTCTATGTCCTGTTGTTGCTGTGCTTTTGCTTTAAGTGAGTTAAGTTTGGGCTGGATACACATAACAGCAACCTCATATGAGTGTAAGCTTTTTGTGTCGAAATTAATCCACAAACTTTCACAATCTGAAATCTTTTTCGGAAATTTATTTTCTCCGACACAGTGAGAACAAGTAACTGCGTAAAATCTGAGCAGAACACCTCGACCTGCGAATCATATTGTTTTGAAACATAAATTGTGTTTATGTCAGTGCAAACATTTCAAGTGAAAACAACTTATCCGAAAAACCTAAAGGCCGAAAAGTTTTCAGCAGCAGAATGTTTTCTCATATACAAGTCTAATTTGGAAAATTACCCTTACTCATCAACATGGATTTGCTGCTTTTCAACACATTAACATTGTTCAACACAGACATAACAGTGCTCAACACAGACATGGCAAGTTTATATGTTCTCTTTTTAATTTTGTGGAATTTCGCCATTTCATCAAAAAGTAGCTTGCAACAAGACGGTGCCACATAATTTTCTTGTTTTTGTGCGCGAAATTATTTCCTTTTTTTAATCACAATGAGGTAATGTTGCGTTCCTATTTTTTGTTTCAGAGATGAACGAAAGTATATCAATGTTGAAAACAAAACTGGCGGACGTGGAAGCAGCACACTATGCTCTGTATTTATCCAAACATCTTCTGGAAGAAGAAGTGGAAGGTAATTCGTCTGTAACAGATATCTTTCCAGAAACAAAACCTTTGATAAATTGCAAGTATAATTAAAAAGTGTTCGGCAAATTTCATAAATCTCCAATTTATCCTTTCGGAATTTATTGCTGCAAGATGTAACTCACGTTAAAATACTACCCGTTTCAGATAAAAATTCACATTTGTTTCATTTATGTATGCTCGTAAACGACGAATTGTGATCATTGGTGGATTCGTTAGAGCATTATTTAAAAAAATCGAAAGTTTGACTGCAATTGTGAACAAGACATAGCATTACAGCAAATAAACAAACTCCACACACTTTGAACTAGTTGGTCTAGAAGAAAGTTCCACCAAGCGAGAAAGAAAAGAATGAAAAGTAAGTTTTGCGCAACAAAACGTCAGTTAAATTCATTCACATAACGCACGAAAACACCTGTTCAACGTTTGGAAGCATTTTTTGCAATGGCAACTCTGTCCAAATGAATTCTCAAAAATAATGTTGTGTTTTTCAAAAGGTTTTTGCCAAAGGTAACCGCAACCAAATGTTAACAGCAAGGAATGTCTTCTTATTATTCAAGTCATTTCACAGGCTACATCATTCTTTTGCTTTGTTTGTAACTGATGAAACCTATATGTCGTAAACATATACAAGTAGTTTTAAATATGTCTGTTTCCCCATGATGTAAACGTTTGGAAATATATAGAAAACGTGAAAACAGCGCCCATTTGAAACACTGTGACTGACGAAAATCACAAAACCAGCTTGCTGACGACAAAAGAAATCAAAACACGTCGCCGGACAGCGCCAAAGAAAAGCAAAATTTATCTCAGGCGGGGAAGAATCATGTTGTGAATATTAAGTATTTGGTCACAATGTATTAAAAATCATTTTTTCGAATTTCTTCTTCCTTTTCAATCGTTTCCAGAAAACTCATGTTTGTCTGTCTTTATCGAAATTGACGAAATGAAAAAAGAAGCAGCAAACGCACGAGTTGAAAAATAAACTGTAATCAATCAAAAAGATGAGATCAATTTGTTGAATGCAATATGGAGAATAATTTAGAAACCATGTGTTAACGAAGTGAGGTCCAATGCCACAAACAGACAAGCAACGAAGTAATTTATATCATAAAACAACAATTTGCCACTTCTCGTTCCTTCGCCTAACACTGAAACGAGGAAGAACGCACATACAATATCTCACAACTGACGGAACGTTTGGTTTATGGTTTCATCGGTATTGCATCTTTTAATGCCAATCACTGTTGGGTCAGGAATGCGAAACACATGTCAAAGAACACATTTTGATGCCGTAATTAATTCATGGGTTCGTTACGGACACAAAAGTAAGTTATCGCAAAATCTTAATCTTTGTTTAACCTACCTATATTTTACCCGGTAGTCAACACAAGAAAATATTCTTTTGTAAATATGACATTTAATTTAGAACGTTAAGCAATTTACAAACAATGGTATGATAAAATTAACGCTGTCGAAAGAACACTGATTAATTGGCTAAGTAAAGTACCTTTTCAGTATACAAGGTCCGTCCGAGTAACACGGGTGCTTGAGCCATCAGTTCGAAGAACAATCGTACTTTATGTCGATCGTACTGATCATAACAACGTCCAGATGAAGATCAAACGTACAGAACAAACGTTCATTTTTGTTGAGCAAGCGAACAGAGCATCGTAGAGTTTGTAGAACGAACGTACAGAACTTCGTAGAGTTTGTAGAACGAACGAACAGAACGTCGTACAGGTGACCAAGCGTACATTTCTTCAGTTCCAACGCTGAGATCCATCTTCGGGACCACGAGGTAGTGTGACGTCTGTGGATTTCTTCCCGGTATATTTATAGGCTAAAGTGTTCTTTCTTTTATTGCTCCCACCAGGAAAGTGAGTCATTGTTCAGTTTATTCTTTGTGCCCGTGATCCCAAGGTGTTTTTAACGAGAAGTTTAATTTCTTAGTTTATTTACGATGGCTTCGGTTCTAGACTGTTCTGGCGCTTTTCGCAATTGCCGGTGCACCTCCTGAATTTGTCTTGTCATTCACTGTGTGCATCGCCGCCAAGAACCACCCACTTACTTAATTAGTGTTATCTTGAGGGCTCCGTTTCGTAATCTCCTGTCAGTCTTGTGCCTCCCGCTGCTTTTGCTCTTCGTGCTTTTACTCGTGATGTTCTCTGGTCGGCTTCCTTCAGCTCGCTAATTAAAGCTTCCCAGTTAATCTTGCTTCATATCTTGTTTTCCAAGTCCTTGCATAGACTTTTTTTCCTATCAGTTCGTCTTGCAGCATTTGTGCATTCTGCTGTTCGTTGCATCACGGGTTTATCATAAGGTCATTGCCTTGCTGCTTAACATACATATTGTCTCATAAGAATCGCTCACTATGTTCTCATTTATGTGATTTGCTGCATATGCATCATAGGCTTTTTATTCTGTGTCGCGTTTAATTGGAATTTTTGTCAAATCTTGTTGTGAACAAAACTTGCTCACAACATCGGCAAGAAAGTGCTAGTAGGAAAGAGTGGAAGGATGTTCATTTAGTATGCTATCGTAGTTGAAATGTAGCTTGCAGACAGTTTCCTCGTTTGTCAACAGGTTTTGGTCTTCCAAGATTATTTTTAAATCATGTTTCAGAGGCACCATGAGTAGTTAAATGAACTTTGTTAAACCGATTTACCTCCATTGTAAATATTCAGTTTCAAACACTCTTTTGTTTGATTTCAGAGTTGAACAGCAACCTTTCGTGGTTCTCTCAGCAGATGTATGAAGTTAAGAAGATCAATCAAAAACTGTCAATGAACTCAGAGTCACAGAAAACGATTCTCCAAGGTGTAATGTCCTACGTGAAAATCTATTTTATTTGTATGGTACAAAACGTTTGCTAAAGCATAGATTGTTTGATTCAACAACATATTTTTTAGCCCTCAGGTGTATGAAAAGTTTTGCGTGTCCCGGCAATGTTTGCATTTATACTGACAATTTTCATGTGCAACTCTGGTATTCCACCTAATCTCCAACAATTCATTTCTGATATTTTTCGTTGGCTGTCGTTGCAAAAACTACGTTGGTGGGACAGTTTTTGGTCTTTGATAGTTGCACGTTACTATACGGTTGTTTTGGTTGAATGCAATAGTTACGTGGTGGCATGGGATCAACTCAACTTTCAACAAATTCAACCCGCACACAACTCAGCCTCATGTAACTAAACCCTACGCGACTCTTACCTTACACAACTCAACTGCGCAGAATATCCACTGTTCAACGTTCATGCACGAACTTGGGGTTATGGATGTTACATTGTGCTCAGGTTTAGTTGTTTAAATTTAAAATGAATGCAGGTTGAAAATGATGGAGATTGCTTTGAATAAATTAATGGCCAAACGAAAACTTTACTAATGCTATCCGTCAAAACACGATCGTAAAAGAACAACAATATTTCTGAACAACAAATGTGAAAAGTTTGTGTAAGGATCGTGGTCATGCCATTTGTGTGAATTGTGTCAATAGCTGGTTGCATTTAGGTTTTATCCTTGCATTTTTGATGTTTAGCATTCAAAATATAGCTTGATTTCGATTTGCATTCTCTTGCACAAGTCAACTGTCCCATCCCATATGACCAGTGGTGAAAGTAGAATAATTTTCTTACCCGAACGATCCAGTATTTGTCAATACCCTCCCAAAATTTCAGGCATAAGTGTAAAAAAGCAATCAAGAGCGCGTCTACTTTTGGCCCACCCTGTATCGTACATTTTAAAAATACAAAAAACGTACGGTACATTCTGAAAACCACCGTTTCAAAATCAACCAAAAAGCGTTAGGCTATAGGCTACGTGCGACAACTTGCACTATCTCCGAAAGTGGTTCAGGCAGTGGAACTTGAGTAACTTGAGTTGTCTGAATTTAACACCTCATACTATAGCCTACTTGCTAATACTGTATTTGCAATCTACACACACTAAAAGAGCAAACCTGATACAAATACTTTACATCGTTTGCAGGGCCCTAGGCTGTTTTAAAGGAGGCTTTTGTGAAAGGTTTGCGATTGATGTCATACAAATTAGTACTACACACAGGACCGGATTTAACTGATGCGAGGCCCTTGGCTGATCCACTTGTGAGGACGCCTCACACACTGTTGCGAAGAAAAAAATGTAAAGCGTCAATCAATTCGCGAAACTCCGAAAATGACGCTCTGAAAGTACGGTCATTAAAAAGTTCTCAATCATTACTGAAGTGCCCACGCTCACTGCGTTTGTTGCTGCCTTCGACGCAAAAGCGTTGACTGTGTTGAAAAAAACAAACACACTGCACCTATATAGTATGTGTGGCGGCATAAAGACTAAGCACAACGTGAGGACCAAGTTGCAACTCGCTTACCACAGATGTAAAAATCTGACGCACACGAGCAAAACACCTCACGTAAAACGCACCCGAATGGCTGTAACTATTCGGTTCACGATTCGCGTAACTTCACTCCCCAGGTGAAATAAGCAAGGAATAAAAATCTGTGATTGATTCCTTGCTTATTTTACCTGTGGAGTGAAGTTACTTGAATACAGATATGCGCAAGTTTGAAACATTGCAAAAAGAAGAAAGCAGAGCTCAATCGGCTGATTCCTCTAAAGCAGGGGTTCCCAACCTGGGGTACATGTACCCCCAGGGGTACCTTTGCCTATCCGAGGGGGTATATTTAAGGTTAGCAATAGAAGAAAAAATATATTTACATAATATTTGCTTCCAAATATTTATACACATATCAGTGAATATTATTTTCAAAAATCATTGTATGCTTATTGTTAAATATATCTACGAATAATCATGATAAAATATTTTCTCATATGAGAATTTAGAGGTACATGTTCATCTGTCGAAATGCTGAAGGGGTACATGCTTATCTGTTGAAATGCAGAAGGAGTATATGCTCCTCTGTCAGAATGCTGAAGAGGTACATAGTAAACAAAAGTTTGGGAACCCCTGCTCTAAAGCCTATAGAAAACGTTCTAGAGCTTTCAATTGTTCACAATTCGTGTTTCTTACTTGTTCAGACTGGTATGAATCGAATGCAACTGTCGCGTGAAAAGATGTGGATTTAAAATCAGAACCGTCGCCAGAAAGTCTTGAATAGGGGGCTTAAATTTTCGTAAGGGGACTTGACATTCTGAAAGTTTAATAAAATCTTTACTGATTTGTAGTGTTTTATATTTAAATTTGGAAGGGCTGAGCTCACCAATGCACACCGTGGCGACTCGACTGGTTTAAATTTCGCTTATGCTGTCATTATTGAAATACGTATAAAGAGATGAAAAGCTACAATCATCAAATCAAGTTAGGCTGAACATAGCACAGTGAACAGTTAAAAATGTTTTGCCCTGCTTTCTTCATTACCAAATTATATCTAAGAATTCATCACAATTTGTTTGCCTAGGTTTGTCACTTTTAATGGACCGAATGCTTAGTGTGAACGACCTCTCCTGGAATCTTGTGGCCCTTTAATTCATTTTTGATTCTCTTGAATCTTGAAATGGACCTTTCGCCTGAGCAATAAGTGACCATCAAGCTAAGAAATAAGGCTTCGTGTGGTTGCATAAACTAAAAACCATCAGGCATCAGACCCAAACGCGTTTTGTCATTTTTTGCTGTTTCCGTGTCTCAGGGAAGAGTTCTGCAGTTGCCAAAGTCACTTTTGCTTGCTATTCAATATCATAAAGATCTTCTTTGGCATGGGAGCAGTACAAACTTGCGCAAGTACTCAATACATACATGGCCCATGCCGTCGCTTTCGCGGCGACACGAGAACAAACATTTTGTTGAAAATTGGCAGTGACGGTCGATTGGTCATTCCATTTCTGAAAAAGTCTTTCTTTGCAAAACAAATGACCGCAAAAATTAAAAATAGGCACCTCAGCCGGTTTGAAGCTGATTTGTTTACCAAGAGAATAAGCGAGAAGAAATGAATGCTGAAACGGTTTCTTACATGAACGCGAAACACACTAAGAGCATTATGACACACACGCGCAAATGTTTGTGATGTCAGTGGTGCTGTTACAATATTAGATCAAAATAAGGGAAAGTCAAACATCACACTGAGAAAGGGTGTGAAAAATTGATGATTGTAAAAAATCGTATCGAATATCATAAACTTGCATCAGGAAATATGGCAATGAAAATGTTGCAATGCATTGATCGTGAAGCAAACAAATAAGACAACGAAAGGTTCGCAGTCACATAAAATAATATGCCTACTGTGAATTTCTTCGATTGTAAGCCGGGGTTTATAAAGTAGTTTTTCATCATTTTGTGCGTCCTATAATGATTGAGGGGGGCTAACAATGAAGGTCGGCTTACCGTTTCTATTTCTTTCCTTTATCGAAAGGTTTGGATGACGCTCAGTCGTTCCTTGGCTACGTTTTTTTCGACCAAACTCACTTTTCGCATTCTATTCTCTTCAGCATCACGTGCACATCCGTAACAGGAGGATTATGATGAAGAGAAGGCAGTTGTAGTGATGTACAATTTACTGCTATTTCTCCACTGCCTG
>Ga0210059_1002044_pt1 | contig 31209 bp, 15 predicted proteins | sample Ectturendosymbi2_FD_188042 | JGI IMG/M metagenome (GOLD analysis project Ga0210059, IMG submission 188042) | Ecteinascidia turbinata endosymbiont from Florida, USA - Sample 2 (SPAdes) (version 2) | ecosystem: Host-associated > Tunicates > Ascidians > Unclassified | place: Key West, Florida... | reverse complement strand
TTACTTGTTCGTTTTTTCCAGCAAATGGAAGACTTGTCAAGGTGAGAGAGGGTTATTTTACATTGTTGATTCCCGGCAAGTACAAGATTTCATAAAGAATATGTACAGACCATAAGTGTCTGCTACATTAGTAGCTTTGTCTTTTTTTGTAAACCATGGGATCGCGCACAGCGAAAAGTAGGCAGATATTGCGCTCATATTTTTCATAGTTTGAACATCTCAACAGAGAAATGTATAAGAAGTTACTGGCAGCTGCTACAAAACTTTTTATCTGCTTGTTCTATTGTTACGTCATGATGGAAACAAAAGATGTGCAACTGCAAGACAAAGCTGAGCTGATATCAATTTTTGTTGCTCCTCCAGTTGCACAAGACCAACGTAGCTATTCAATCTATAAGCTGAGCCACGAACTATCTGTTTCATCTTCCTACTGGTATAGACACCACTGCAGCCAGTATCTTTGGAAAATTGGCCGATGACGTTTCAGAACACGGTGTGATGTGGTTGAAACGCAAAACTGTGTCCACAGACGGTGCAAGGTGATGGTCGGCAGTCGAAATGACGTTGTTGCGCTCATCAAGCAAGTCGCACCTGAGGTTGTGAGCAGGGCCGGCCTTAACAAGTGCGGGGCCCGATTGGAAGCGCTTTTGCGTGGCACCACTCAGTGGAGCGAGCAGAAATTTTTGAGCAGAGCTTCAAGTCATAATGCTAGAAATCGTCGATGTGAAAGAGCGAGGGCCGAAAGGACGACACAGTGCCAGGGAGGTCTGGGGGCGTGCCCCCCAGGTTGCGTGCCCACTCTTGTTTCGGGGAAAACCTCTGTTGTGACTGTAGGTGCAGGGTCCTCGTTGCGCTAAATAATTTTCGACTCAGTACACCTGGCCACGAAGTAGGATCGTTTGTTAATCCAATAGTTCCGAAAAATTTTGAAATTTCGTAAGCCTCGCTAGATGCGCTAGCCGACCAGGCCGGTCGATTTATTTATTCCTTCTTTGTCAGACGCAACATGTTTGATTGATTTCACTTCCCGTGCATAAAGTTCCACTTTGATTATCTGGCATATTGTCAGGCTGGCTTCCTATGTTGTCGCCATCTTCACTGTAGTATGGCTCTTCTGGAGCTTTTCTATTCTGTGAGGTAGTTCTGTTAAATACTTGTCCAACCACCTGTCTTTTTTTCGGCTTCAGCCTTTTTCGCTTTAGCCATCTTTGACGGCCAATTAAATATTTCGGCCAATGTCTCTTGGTCTTTGACTCATGGTATTTAGCTTAGTTGCAGAAACAACGTATTCTCAAATAACAAGCCGAAGTTCGACTGTTGAAACCAAAACACAGTATAACATCTGCCTATCAGTATACACTTTACACTTAGATAATAGTTACAGTTAAACCAGCTTAATAGAGCATCGAAAAGCACAAATCGCTTATTTGAACAGGTGTTCAATATATTGGAAAAGTTAAAAAATTCTTTTCGCTTTTAAGACAAAGGAAAAATATAAAGTAATTTCAGATTCCCCAAGAATTATAAACTTACTTTTTAGAAATTTTTTGAAACCAACAAGTACTTTAGTAGCCTCAAAAGCTTCCAGGAAATTGATCTCACCTTTGCACCTTTCCAGACTTTTTGCAACTTCCAATTTGTTGACTAAATCTCAGAAATTAAGACGTCAATCTGTGTGGGACTTGTGCCATAATCCTTGTTTCGGTTGTACTTCATTATGCAACTCTCTCCATAAGAACATTATGAGCCTTACTTCGCATTAACGCAAAAATGTCACTGCTGTTGATTTGCAAATGGCTTTACTGCTAATATTTCTTTGAACAGATTTTCTGTTAGTTTTTAAGGAACCGTTGTTTTTTGCGCGCCTGTAATAGTCATTCAATTCGCGTAATTAAAAACTGGGTTTATTTAAAACGTTTTCGTCAAGTGCAGGTTGCCTCATCGCATCTCTACGAGAGGGAAATGGAATATTACTGACGTAGCAGCACACATTTGCAAGTAAGAACTAAATTTGCAGAACAAATGTAGCAGCAACACATGAAACAGCAATAACTATCCAACCGTATTTTGGAACAACTATTGACACTTGACCTGCCAACAGAAACGAGCGTAACCGCAACAGAAAACAACTTCCAGCTTCAAAAGTTAAGCCCTCTCTGCATTGTTTAGCTGCTATTGAAAACACTAGGCTATACATTGCCGAAAAATAAAGATCATGTTTTAGATTAAAGAACGGATTATCATGATTAAGGGCGTTAAAAATCGCGTAGTTCACTATGATTCACAATGGCGACAGACCCACACGCTTAAAAAAAACTGTGGGTCCCGCGCCAGCACTACACAAGCAGCTTCAATAGCAAGTGTTACGTTTGCGTAGGTTGGTGGGAGGCGTAGCGCGGGCTTCCCTTCGGCGCGGGGTACGATTTGACGCAATCGGTCCAATCGGCTAACGGCCTGCCCTGGTTGTGAATATCCAATGTGTCATAAACCGTGAAGCACCAAACTGGTCAAAAATTGCCAGAAGTAATCAGCAACACCAAGCCATTAATATAAGTGCATACTTTGACCAAATGAAAGATCATGTTCTTTGCACATTTTTGTGCTTACTATTTTACAGTAGGTATTCGTTATTTTGGTAATTTAAAAAAAATTTCTTCATCAGTTTTTGGAATGTAATTTGACTTTGCGGCTATTCGTAAGCAACCCTAGTGTTCAAGGGGTGTTCTTTTGGGTGAAATCCCCCCTTGAGTTTGATAAGTAACAAAAAAATTTATTACCTGCGCAAAGGAGATTAATTGCTTTCGCATATTGTTGCTTGTTAATTTGTCGACTTAATGGAAATACCACGGAATGAATTTGCATGCATATTTCAAGGAACATTGTAAATGGGCCAAAAAGTAACAAGTAATTTCTGGTGGGAGTCTGGGTTATCGTCTGCGTCCAGAAACCATCTCACCACTTTTTGCAGACCTTCCGTCCGCTATGCATGTTTAAGATTGTGTTCCGCGATAGATAGATCACTTTATCCAAAATAATTGTCTTTATTTTGTCGGCTATTGCTGATCAGCGCATGCGCTGACCGCAGTGGCTGCATTACCAGTTTCTGCAGCATGATAGAACTGTTGCACGAGCTCATAAAAAGCAGCTGTTAACACAGAAGCATTCAGGCATTTGATAATGTCTCAACAGGGAAAACGAAAAACTACCGTAAAAGTTTGCTGGACTTCTATACACATAACAACAAAACGAAAGTTTTCTTGCGTACTTTACGCGCAATCTCAATCTTGCGAAGATTAGCAAGATTCGATCTTGCAAACCGGACTGTGTGCAAGCCAATCCAGCCGCACACCATTTATACTGGGGTGCTCGCATTCGACGAGACATTAGCACAGCCTGATTTTGCAGTTGTAAATTGCTCTGACGTGGTGATGAGTGTGTTTTACTCCCCTGTTTTGACACGCAGCCTGATATTTTGCAGTTTTGAACTCGTGTGTCGTAGCGTTGAGCGTATTTTCCTCCGATATCCTAACTTGGAGCGCTGATAGTTTATATTAAGTACAATGACACATGAAATAAGGAGAGTGCGTGTAGAAGAATATGCATATTGTGTCAACAAACTTCGCCAAAACGTTTGTGTGCAAACATGAATGTGACCTTCAATTGTGACGTCACAAACAACAGACACGAAATAGAAATGACCACCATATGCCACTGAATGAACTCCTCCACCCATGGAAAGTTACTGTGTACGCCACTGCTAGTGTTGGTTGTGCGAATGAAATGTTCGTTGAACAAATGAGTGCGAACCGTCTTCCTAAAGGTTGAAAAGCACTGCATTAGCCCAATAGAACAAGGACAGTGTTCAGAAGGTTTTAATTAAACGCAGCAGTCTGAAATGAGCGCTACCAGGCTACCAAACCACTCCTTACGCTTCACAAGAAGTAGAATGAAGCTTTTTTCTCTGAAAGTGAAGTTCCTTTAAAGCCTATCTCTCTCTTGAAACACCTACAACAGTATATCTTTTTGTTTCGGGATTTGCGAATTTTATTTTTTATCCAGCGACGATCACAAGGTTGCGAAGTGTTTTGTCTGTTTATAAAGAATATGAGATACCCTTTGATCGAAGTTCTCGTAGAAGGCACAAGCACATTATCAAGCAAATCCTTCGCACAGCCGAATGACAACGCCGGTTTGCAATAAAACGAAGCATATATGATTTTCACTACGTCCTCTACCGACAACGGAGAAAACAAGCTTTGTGCACAAGGCTGAATATCCTCGAAAGCCATTCTTTTATCTGAGTTGGGTCAAGCCAGTTGGTGTTTTTAACGCAAAGAACCATTCCACATGATACTTCCTAGTCGTCGCAATATCTCCATTCAAATTCCCTTTTCTATAGCTTTCTTCTGGATTTATTTCTATTTTAGTATCTTTTCTTTGTAAGGAAGCACGCCTAGGGAATATTTCTGTTGCTTTTCTACGGAGAGAGGTTGCTGTTTGAATAACAACCATTCCACAGTAATATCAGCTGACAATTAAAAGCTCTAGGTTTGCAGCACGCTTTCCAGGAATCAGCCGACTGGGTTTTGCTTTCATGACTTTGCAATGATTCGGACTGACACATATATATTTTCAAGTAAGTAATCTCAACAAAAGCGACAAAGTTGATCAATCAGCAAATTTTCTTCAACAGGGAATCGATTGCATAGAACTCTGTGTATCATCAATCCTATAGGATTTCATGACTGAGGATGCATGAGTCACGTGAAATCAATTCCCTATTGCAGAACATGTGCTGATTGAATCGACTCCGTCACCTTTGTGCAGACTGGTCACCTAATATTGTTTGGTGGTTTTTGCGGATGTTGCTACCCAGATATAAGATGGGAAGGTGAGTCAAATATCTGCTGTAAATGTTGCAATGCCAACTGCATTGATTAGATTCGGTTGGCGTTTACCACCCTACAGACCTCACGCCAGAACTGGGACTTATAAGCTGTGTTGAAAAGTTTGTTTAAATTTGCCATGGTGGAAGAAAACAAAAATGTTGTGCTATCAGAACTTAACTACTCCTGAAAGAGGAGCTAATCTAATCAGAAAGTAGGATAATGCTACATATCGTAAGCATTTGCTTGTGACGGTAAAAAACTTGTTTTCGCAATGCATATTTGCGGTGTTTTTTAAACATAAAAATGCCAACACCACAAAAATAACTTTCAAGAAATATATTAAAGCTATTTCTTTGTTAATAGTGATAAAGCCTCTGAGCGGTTAAACATAATGAATCTGAAAAGCGTAATAAATCGCAGATTTTAAGGTTGTTGTAGAAGAAAGATTGAAGACAGGGCGCAAAGTGTGAGCGCAGTCGTGCTTGTGCACAGGTGTGCGATGACATTTTAGTTTTTATTTCAAGGCTAATCTTAGATAGACTCATGTAATTCAAAACATTCGATTTAACAATAGTTTTGCTGTTTGATTGCAGTTTCCAACTTTGCCGCTCTCATGCATTAATTTTTCAATTTGCATCTGTTGATTCGAAGCATGTTCAGCTGTTTATGTTTACTTCTGGGATCCATGTGTCAATGAAGACATCAAAACATGTAGTTTACGTCACAAATCTGGGAAGTTAATCGCGATTTTGGAGTCAATTGAATTTGGGATTTTACATGTTTAATATTTTGCAAATTTCACATTTGGTTGAAGCAATACTTTTTTATAACTCAATCTGCATTGTTCACCAAAAACAAACATTTTTAGAAACAAAATCATGTAGTTAGTATCACTCACCGAAAATCATTCCCATTCCAGCTGTACAAAAAGCAGCGGATAGATAGTCCACCAAGACTAAATTGTCTGTCGTACAAAGACAGGTCATTATCATCGTGAACACTGTTCTGGATGCCCTGTTTGCTGATATTGCCAATCCAGGCATGACCATGCTGCAAAATATATGCCTATGGAAATATTTTGAGTGGATTATTGATATATTGAGAAGATTTTGAATATATAAATAAAAGCATAAACTTTGAATATTACGTTTTATCTGTATTCCAAATACACACCAATTTTGCAAAATAATGTGATTACCAGTGCAAAAAGAAAACCTACGAACCACCAATTTCAACATTTTTGAAAATATTTTTAAATTATATCTTTCCGTTTTTTCTCTGAGATACCAAACGTATTGAATTAAGTAATTTTTGTCTATCACAGAGACCTTCTGCGACTTTTGCTTCTATATTTTAGGCCATTATAGCCAACATGTTTGCACAGCATTTGTAAAAAGCATCAAACTCACTGACTCAGATCATTTAGCAAAAACTCGTGACCACACGAGATTACGTTCAAGCATTCAGTAATTTTCTTCCCGACAACACACCATTTTTGTCTTACAAAATATGCAGATTTGAACCAAACCTAAATTGCATTGTTTCATTATTGCGAAAGATCGGTTTGATGCGTAGTAACAGTCACCACTTAACCAAATAAAGCATACCTTCTCACACGATATAGCGTATTGTTTTGACTCTTACTTGTAGGCTTGGTATCCAAAGAGTACATTTAATGTATTTAAAACTACGATGCTTATGCACAATAATCTTGAGCCTTTTGGGGGATAGAATGGAGCTTTCGCACCTCTCATGAGATATCCAAACAATCCTACCTAAACAATAACAAAATGAACAGCGAACATTTGTCAGTATCGCAATGCCCTTAGCAACAAGTGTATTCACGCTTCGGATTTTGCTGGATGAATACATTATCTTTGGGTTACGAGGTTACATTTTAAAAAAGTAGTAAAACCATACAATTCCATTCTTAGGCGCCGAGACGGAATTTTCTACGGGTGAGCGAAATCCATGACGTCACAAAATATGACATCAAAACCTGTTTATATTGGTAAAATAATACCGGTTAAAATACTCTAAAGCACCTCTACCACTAATGTCAGTTTTATAGATGACGCACAGTTATTCAATCACTCATAATTTTTAAAAATATTTAGGTCAAATAAAAACGCTGCAATCAAAGAGATAATTAAAAGTGAATAATATACTTCGACGTTTTCAAGAAAATACTTCATTGTTTCTACTGACATGCAGTAACTTGCGTTAAGGAGGATAAAAAACAACATTGCTTATTTCGATGGTTTCATAGCAAACCCGGCGTCCGAGCCTTTTTTGTAGTACAGACAATACCTTTGAAGCATACTTGGGTGAAAAACAGTATCTTATTTTATCATTTCGTTTCAAGCATAATATTTACAAAGATTTATCTCAGCTTAAAATTTGACAAATGTTATATTTCAAAACGTTATCAAGCCGGTAAGATGTTTTCTGACTTTGGGTTGTTTCAAACCCACCTGATACTTATGGCCCCAAACGGGAGCTATCTCAAAAAACTTATTTTGGATGGAGAGGTTGGGAGACCCTCAAAAACGAGTATGAATTAAATTTTTCGCAATGTGCGTTTGCTTTACCGCATTTACTGTTGATTGAAAACAATGATTTGAAAACATAACAATCAGAACTAATCACAGGAGAAACCTGATTACTTTGCATTTGACGCTTTGCAAAAGTATAATTTACGTATCTGTCAGAAGCGCTCAGAACAACATTTCTCCTGTAGTTGGACTCAGAACCGTCACCAGAAAGTCGTCAACAGGGGGCTTTACGTTTATGCAGGAGGCTTTACATTCGGGCAGGGGGATTGACATTCAAATTTGACAAAAATTCCACTAACTTGTAGTGCTTCATATTTCAATTTGGGGGGCCTTGGAGCTTTGTTTGGGAGGTTTAAGCCCACCAAAGCTCCCCGTGGCGACGTGACTGGTTGGACTGCGATGTGGACTCAAAGAAACATCTGCAAATAACTATCTTCGTTGCTTGTCCATCGCATTTACACCAATGCAAATGCAGAAGTTAAAGAAAGGAAACAGAAAAAAATTTAATCACCTGAAAAATGCTTCTGGCTAGAATTACTTCAAATGCGTCAAAACCATTCGCTCCTGCGTTATGCACCAATAAAGTGTTCCCAGTCTTCACCGCTGATCCCAGCAGAGCTAATCCAACGCCTTTCGTTTGGCTGTGGTTTTCGATTTTTCCCAAGCTGTGTCCTCGAGTACTGCTCTGAGCTTTTGTGGCTCTTGATTTGTGTCTGGACTGTTTCGATGAAAATTCATGTTCCGATTCTTGAGAGTCATCCATGATCAACTGCAGCAGGGTTTTTCAGAAAATACTGCACAAAAATATTTTCAGTGAGAAATGATTTATTTTTATGGAAGGTTCTCGGCAAAATTGTACTGGCACGTAATAAACTAACAAAATGGTTTCTGAATTAAAGTAAATTGCTAATTTAGTTCAAACATAATCTTTTCCCACAGCGGCTTAACACATTAGAAAATGCTAGGTGATATACACTGTAGCTAAAATGTTTTACAGCAACCAAATGCACTTGTTCTTGGACTAAAATGTTACAATTAGGTTCAATAAGATTAGCAGTTACCATATTAAAATCCCTTGTCAGATTTGCTCTTTCTTGCTGAACTTTTTCAAATGAAACTGAAGCTTTCTGGTTTGTATGTTTTTCATTGCTTGCTCACGCATTGAACTTCACTAACTTGGCTGTCTGAACACGTATGACTGCTGCAGTTGAGTGGGCGAGCAGTCTACTTCAGGCGACTGTCTGATCAACAGCTAGTCTACTGATTCGAAGACCGGAGCAACTTGGCCTGGGTTAGATTTTCCACTGACAACGTTATCCGTGCTGACTGCATACGAATAACGGAGCAAGGCATACTCGGACATGTAATAGAATTGGCTGATGTTGGATGTCAAACCAGTTCCGTTAACTACCTATACTCGCCTTAAAGTTTACTGTGTGGCATGTAGACCCAAATGCAAGTCTTAGGCGCTGACCAATGGCAGATGTCACGCAGAATAACGTTGGGAAATATATTTATCTTTGCGAGAGTTGGTCTCTCTGTCCCTGCTGTTTGAACTTCGAAAAAGCTCTACCTAACAGACTGCAAGGAACGAATGTCTGGGAAGGTTTCGAGCGGGTTATGCTCAAGCCGACTGTGGCAACTGTTCTGAACTTAATACGATCTATAAGTATGAAATTTAACATCAGAATGAGTTCTCCGACACGGAGACTTGCTTGCGGTGGCCGAGTTCAAGCAGGCTTAGATCCGATGATGTTGCTGTCAGGGACGGATTTAGGGAGCGTGGGGCCCTACTAGGCCATCTTAGTTTTTGGTGCCCCACGCAGGTGTAACCCATTTGGCCGTTTGTCTGAAAAGCGTGAAAGTATGCCCCTCTGATGTGTAGTGCCCCCTCAAAAATCTTCCTTTTGTAGTGCCGACTTTGGTTCTACGATTGCCTTAGACCAGTGGTCTTCAGCCTTTTTTGTTCAACCGCCCCCCTACAGGAACTTTGCTTCAAAATCGCCCCCCACTTATGATTTTAGTTTGGCAAAAATATCATTTAAAAAATAAAATAAAGGGCCAGTTTAGTTAGCACAAAAAACGAACAAACAAAACGAATGCAGTTGCATTTGTAGATATTATACATTTCCAAAAACAGTTGGGTTCCAACCAAGGCTGTGGAGCCGGAGCCATAAAATTTTGAATTGTGGAGTCGAGCCTGAAATTTGAGTTCCCGTTCAAAAGACAGATTTTGCCAAATGTACAAATAATGCCATGGGTTTTCGTTTTTAATGGACCAAATGGTTCTGGAGCCAGAGCGAAAAATTTTGGATGCCTGGAGCTGGAGACGGAGCCCGACATGGGCGCAATTAGGTGGGGGACACGGGGGAGACGTCCCCTCATTTTTTCAGATAGTGGGGACATAATGTGCCATATTCCCCAGAGGTTTCTCTTTAAGTTTCGTAATATATTGGTTTCACACCAAGCTGTCCCCCTTACATGTTACAACAAAATTGCGCTCATGGAGCCCGAAATTTGCGTTTCGGCTCCACAGTTCTGGTTCTAACTACTGCGAACCTTGTCCCTGGCTTTTATCTGCAAGTTTTTAAAGCAGGTTGCAAATTGGTCAGCTTCAATCGTATGGTGTTTCCACCGGCCTTGTTCATGTTAAGACGATTGCGGTATTTATTACGCGTGTTCAGTACTTGGTTGAAACTTGCTCAGCAACGTATTTCGTGGGAAACGTCAGTAGTAACATTAGTTTAACTTTCCCAAAAACTTCCGGAAAACGCTCACTGCACTTGGTGGAAACGTCTGACCATCTGTGATAATAAAAAATGGCACAGGCTTCATCATCGCTTGAGTAGTCGATGAAAAGTTCCTAGATGTGGAATTGCATTCGCTGATGTTATTTAACCGGCAAAACACTTTACCCAGTGGCTTTCTACACAATCCAACTTTTGGCGTTATTTCACAACAGAAAGACTTTTTAGCAAACCCCAAACTACAGGTGGCGGAAACAATTTTTTGGAATTTTTAGTTTAGCCAAAATGGGGTGGTTGGACTTACTTGCTAGTATAAGCAAGGATGCAGTGCTAACAAAAAAGCTGTGGGAACGCATCCAAAAAATAACCATAACCATTTTAAAACAGCTTTAAACTCATTTTAAAGCAAAACGTGAAATTGGTGTTCGAACGCCGTTCCCACGCGTTCCCGCCCCACTACACCCCTAAGTATAAATTATCCTTTTCCTGGCCTAAAGTAGCCTGCAGCAATATCAACAAGGACAGTAGAACACTCAAACTGACTTAAAAACATGACAAGCACGTTTTACAATTACGGCTATTTGTAATTATTTTTGATAGCCATTAAGTGCTACGCAAGTCGTCTCATAACAGTTATTTTCACGTATTTTTAAGATAAGACTACTTTGTTCCACTATTTTGTTCAAGTTACGAACCAAAGTTTATAAAACACATTACAACGGACTATGACTGTTTTGCCTACGAAACAATGTTTTGGCAATGCTCTACCGAAAACTATGTAAAGTCTTGTTTCAAAGCACTTTTGTTGATGCCCTGATAATAACACATACAGTTAGGGGATTCGTGTCATTTCACAGTGAGAAACAAGTAGACTAAGCTTAATCACAACTTTGTATTTATTCGCAGCGAAAGTCGATGTGATGATTCACTGGTAGCAATGTTATGATTGCTGGAACATTTTTGGTTGCTTCAAAGAAGCTGATGTTTTTTGTCTAAAAGAAATGGAGTTCGGTCGATTGAGTATTTTCCGATTGTCATATCAGTGTTGGTTGCTTTCAACCAACATAAATATAATAAAATGAACTAATGCATACTACTGTATGTATACGAATTTAACCAATAAAAGTATCGTGAAACAAACTAATCCATGCTACTGCATAAGAGAGAAAAGTCCAATTGATGTCGCGTTTTGACGCTGTTCTTGCACCGATTAGGTCAACTTTATCCAACCCGCGGGCTGCATGGGCCCAGAAGGTTTTGTGTGGCCCATTATGTTTTGTTTGTGGTAAAGGTATCCTCCATACTGACAACCTGTCGATAGTTTCGATAATCATGAATTTCACGATTTTGACGCAAATGGTCCTCAGAGCCACTTTATCGTGTCTGTTACCATTACAGGCAGGATTCTAACGCTTTCAGTACATTGGCTTAAACTTAATTTAGTTTGCTGAGATCAAAATAGGTCATTCAATGTGCGGCCCTCGGGTGTTAGTATGTCATCCAATGTGTGGCCCTGGTTAAGATAGTGACATAATGTATGGCTCAGTAAGCCATTTGGTTTGGATATAGCTGGACTAGGTCAACAAACTACCAAAATACTTATTGCAACAGTCTTACCACTATTTTATCTTATTTTAAACATTAGGCTTAGCAATACACCTGAAAATTCGTCAGAACCGCAGTGCTTGGCTCCAACCAGTAGCACTCTCCGTGGCCTTCGATAGTCAATGCAGTAATGCATTTCACAGGTCAATGCTAGTTTGATTGTTTTATCAACACTGCTATATCTTGTGTTTTATAACCTTTCTTTACGATACATGGAGTCGAAAGTGCATCAAATGAATTGGTTCCAAAGTGGCAAGTATAGTTTTTATTTTTGAAACCAATTCAAAATGTTCGTTTGTTTCAAACTGCAGAAATCGCCCCCCTGGAAACTGAAATCGACCTCCAAATCTGATAAATCACAAAATCGCCCCCTGGGGGGTGATTTCGCCCACGTTGAATATCACTGCCTTAGATCTTCAACAGAAACTAAAATCTTACCTATATTCTTCTCAAGAGCAAATGGCAATGCGATTTTTTTGGAATGTGTAGCTCTTTCGTGTAGTTCAGAAGTTAAATTTCGTTACATTTCCGTCATTTCTAGCGTTTTTTTGTAGGATTACTTTTCGAATATACATTTTCATGCGGGACCGTGTTGCCGCCCTCCAAAATATCGTCTAGTCGCCATCTGATTAGCAACAACGCAAGACTGCCAGACACTGCAGAACTCCAATAAAAAGCAGCATTGTCATTCTTACATTGCGTAGCAAACAACATTATCGTGTTGTTACTTACCGATAAAGAGTCTACTAAACCAGGGCTACTCAAATGGCGGACCGCGGTCCGAATCCGGAACTTTGGATGGTGACGGCCGGACCTGGTCAGCCCCTTAAAAGTATACTCTATCTTTCTACATTTTTCTACTAAAGTATACTCTATATTTAGAAGTGTTTAACCCTAAATGTTGCGCTTTTGGCCGTGCTTCTGAAGCATAACTCCTCGCCAACTGTATTAAGTGATTGCCGATCAAGCTGTTGATCAGCTACATGCAGCGCACACCTGAGTTGGGCTTGTTATGTTTATCTGGTTCAAAAGTAATTGTTTCGTCATAATTTTTCAACAATAGCTCGTCACTACAATGTCTATCCTGTTGGAAATAGTGGATTCAAGGCTAGAAAATAGCGATGAAGCCTTTTCTTTCCGTAAATAATGCAATTATACATATTTACTTGCGCACAATTATGAAAGATGCTTGAGTAAGGGAAGAGTTTTGCAGAGAGTTTTGTCCTTTTGTTTTTTTACGGGAAGTCAACCAAAAAGCTAAGGCATTTTTAGCTTGTTTAGGAAATGATGAAGGGAAACTGTTGGATTTTTGGCTGACATAGTGTAACACCTCAACAACTAGAATGTAAAACGGCAAGGAGAGAAACATACTACTCTTGATTTGATCACTATTGCTCGCCCTTTTCAGAAAAAGTTTCATATTTTCAAACATTCCGTTCCAACCGAACTTATCATTTTCCGAGGCATTTGGGGAGAGTAAAAGCAAGAAGTTTCCAGATATATTCAATTCATTGAAAAGTTGATTATCAACATTGCCGCAGTTAAGCGTCTTTTTTCTTCGAAAACAGTTGCTGCTCTTTCCTCAAAACCCTTTTCAGTGACAGACATTACCTAATTCTCAACTGAAGCAAAAGACACATGCACATGTGTGGACCAAAGATGTAGTGGAAATTGTATAGGTGCCGGAGCTCTGCTGGGCATCTTTGCCTATTTGTAGGCAACGACCCGTCATTCATTGCATTCACTGATAAAGGTGGCGGAGCGGAGCTCCGGCAGCTTGACACCACTGGTGTGGACGCAGCCAAAATTAAACTGGAATTAATTTAATTCCAATAGAATGTAGCAGCGAAAGAAATATTTTTTGATGGCACACCTGAAAACTTCTTGTCAAAGGAAGGTATCTCCAAAATTTTTCCACCCCTCGCAATTTGTCAGTGGAGATTCTTACTGTGTTTGGGTATACCTGCTGTTGTCAGAGGGTTGAATCGTCCCTTCCTGAAAGCTACAGTAAATGCAGAACTCGGGCCCCAACTAAGTTTTCACTTTGGTTTTAGTATTCTTTTGGTTTACAGTATTTTTTTTGCGTTTTTCGAAGTATTTTTCGGTGATTTAGGATTTTAGTAGTACAGCCATTCACATCCGGAATCACCATAATTTCTCACTTTTTTCTGAGTGTTGCTAGTGACTCCCCTACAGTGGCCAGTGGACCTCTTTCAGCTACGTTTTCCCTCCTGGCTCAAACTTCTAGTTACGCCACTGACTGCTGTCAATCCCCTCTTTCAAAAAATAAGTTCATAAAAAACAAGTTTCGCATCTGCATGACGAATAAAACTTTTTACTCGCTGTCACTACCTTGGAACAAAAATTTAGATAACTTCCAAAAAGCACAAAATGGTATTACTCCCACCAGCAGAACTATAAATAACGCTGACAACTTTTGTTAATATCTGTATCCATTTACCGTGTTTTGTATATCTGTATATAATCGCATTAAATTCTTATATTATGTTTTTTTGTTAGAAAAATCCAAGACTTGTCACATTTGCATGATTTTATGGGAGTGACCGGACCTCGAAACGTTTTGACATTTGTAACTAGACCCTTTCTTAAAATAATTTAGTAGCACTGTACTAGACGTTTGCATTTTCGCTCGTTTCAAAGCAAATTGTGAATTTATGTGTCTGCGCCAGTTTCGCAAATTTTATGTTAAGAATGAGTCTTTATAGGAAGGAGTTGCGTGGAGAACCAGAAGCGCAGAGCCCTAGGCCACGGCCTTTTTGACCTATGCGTACATCCGTCACGGGTTACTGTAGAAAATATACTTTGGGTTGCACGTCCATTTACCGTAAACCCTGTCAAATTTTTCGTGATTTTAGACTTAACAAAAAGCTGACATAACGCTGTCTCGGGTTTGGAATTTCGTTTGGAGGGGCTAAGCCCACAAAAGCCCTCCGTGGCGACGGGAGTGGCTTTGACAGGTGTTCAGGTGTATTTTTAATTTCGGGCCCCGCCCACTCGAAATGCCACAGGCACTGCGCTACCTTAATCCGGTACTGAATGCACTACAGCAGGTCTGAATACACTACAGCAGAATACACTACAGCAGGTCGACAAGTACCTTGCACTGGTATTTCACGAGTAACATTAGACGGAACGCTCAAATGCAGTTCTGCGTGAGTTTTATCGCGCTGTGGTGACAAAATGGGAGCTTCCAAACACCGCAAAGTTGTCAGTTTTTAAATCCCCATCTATCGCTATGAATCTATCCTAGGTGCAAAAGACAGAGATGGGATTTTCGCAAAGATGTTACGATGTAACACTTTGCCACAAAGTGCACAGATGTGAAATTAATAAAGTCCTGAATGTCCAGCAACTTTTCCTTCAAATGAGATCTCATCTGCGTTTGTTCGGCCACGTGTCCAGAATGTCTCAGGAAAGACTGGTGAAGCAACTCCTGCTGGCTACACCCACAGGGAAGAGGCCCGGCAGAGGTCCATCAAGCACCAGGTGGCGTGACTGCATCTCCGACCGTGTTTGGTCCCGTATTGGTGTGGAGCCAGCATAACTCACTGAGATTGCTGTTGACCGTGAGGTATTTTGAGTCCTCCAGGGCTGCTGTCCCCGCAACCCTCCTCAGAGGAGAAGTGAGTATGAAAATAAAGTAATTATAAAGAAATAAGAGCAAACTAGTGCATACTGATTATGATTTTTAATACCGACGTAAGACGTCTGCCACGCGGGTATGTAATGTCGTTCCTATATTAGCTGAAGAAAGAAACGTTCATGATTCAGTATTGAAAAGCAGGAAGAATTTCGTGGATTGCTTTGCGATTACGAGTGAGTCTCAAACAAAAGTATTGAAAGAGAAATCTAAGCTATGGTTGTTGGCATGTGAAAAACGTAACCTTTGACATGCCTTCTCATGATTCGGAAACGAAGAAATCCATTTTGCCACTGTACTCTCTTGTTATTTGGATCTGAGAAAGAAGAATTACTAAACATTCGCAACGGCAGTTTATTGGATATGATAAGAGGATATTTTAAAATATGAAGAGACTTTATTCACACCCTGAAGAGCAGTTAGTGATCGTATCTGTTTTGATCCAGAGAATCTGCGATTTATCATTGATTACTCGTTGCATGACTATGCAGAAAAAAAGGGAAGACTTCGACAACGGACAGCAAATGCTTTCACTAAAAGCGAACCATGCGTCTGCGGCAAAATAAAGCATATATCATACCGTCAGTAATTCAGTTATTTCATAACAAAAAGCACCCAAAGAGTTTGCCGCAGTCGCAACAAACTACGGGTGATTTACGGGTGATTGCGCCTTACTCCACCTCACCCCCACCCCTTACACCACACAAGCACAATCGAATAATGCAAGAGCACAAAAATGGTTAGTCACTGCCCATTACAAAGTAGGTGACAGCACACAATCAACACTGGGAGGAGCAAAAACACTATGACAGCGCCCCAACTGTAACAAAGAATATTGCGCTTCAAAGTGAAAGGTTTAAAACTGCAAAACGATGCTCGATAAATACACAACACAAAACTAATGTTATTACAAGTAATAGCCTGAGTTGCCACTGGGGCAAAGTCTACACTCCACCACATTGGGAAAAAATGTAGGCCTAGATATTGAGACCTCCACATCAGTTCTTGATGAAAATCGTGTAAGTCCTATCGTTGTTTTGAATAAAGTTTTTTATATATGCGAATTGCCTCTGTTTTGCAGCAATACAGAACTTGGCAATGCCACCGCTTATTCTATATTTGCCGAGATGTGTCAATATGCAGTTTTGTTAAAAAAACTTTCTCGTGTAAGAAATGTGTGGTTGTGCTGTTACATGAACCTTTGTTGTCGTCTACCAATCATGCCCTTGCTCTCTGAAATCAGTTTATATCATGTCTGCGTGAAGTTAGTGTTCATTGCTTTACGTGAACTGCTGCTGAACCTTAACTTTTGGACGGAAAAGATTCAGCAAAAGTTGGTGAAAACACCGGACGTCATTGGCAATGATTGCGAATACGTCACCCTCTGCAACAGAGTAGACTAGGCTCCGCACAAGCAAGATGATTTTACGTCCATTAGGTTTTGGACGGCACCACACACAACAGGTGAATAGGGTATAACCTATGATTCCTTATTTTCGCTGACATCCGAAACTTTTATAAAGAGCAAACAATCCATACTGATTTAACGTTGAGTAATGAATGCCGGGTCTAATTCCTTACAAACTCTGCAGGCAGTCAATTTTAATGCAGAAAATTGTCAACGTTATTGCTTCATCAATACAATTTTGCGGCAGATGCAATCTCTGTCGAAGGTTTTGAACATCAGGTATTGCTTCTTAAATAATCTTCGCGTACACGAAAACCTGACTGACAATCACAGATAAGAGACAATTCAAAGGCATTAATTATTCGCTAATTAGCTCACAATAAACCTGCAGGCATTACTTCAATTGTAGACCAACAACATCGGCAAACATTGTGCTGAACAGAAAATAACTTAGCTTCTTCCTAACCTCACGTTGTTTTGCGACCTGGCAGATACTGCTGGACGCGAGCGTAAATTTGTCAAATGCAAACAATGTTTGCTGTAACTATCTTTGCCTCGTCATGCCATTAACGAAAGTCGCATGGTCAGCGCTCCGCTGCGTCACCTGCTGGAGAAAGTGCAACGAGTTGTAGGTTTTTGTGCCACCTGGAAAACGTAGCCTAAATGGAGGTTGGAGCAGAAGCCCGTCAACGATGTGATCCAGTCACTTTATTTCTTATCACCACAAGTTTCTAATTACCAAATACAAAACACAAATCGCAGCCAGAAGCTTTATTATTTACTAGTGATGAATGACTGTCAAAGGACATTCAAGTGCCACGAACCACGTCGACGTTTCGTCAGTTTCTGCTGCTTTTGTTGTGGCCACATCAAGCAAAGAATTAAGATCCATTCGTAATGCTGTGTTCTTTTTCGCCTTTTCTGTTTTTCACCGTTGTTGCAGCTCAAGACACATGTCTTGTCAAACTTTGTCTAGGATTCTGGTCCGCGCTCAGGTAACTTAAAACCTGGCTATATGGCTGACACTAGCCAAAATCGCTATTTACGGCTTAGCAGCACAGGTGCATTTTTCAACACCTAAGGCAGTGGTTCTCAAACTTTTCTGCACGTTGACCCCCAATTAAAGCATACAACATTCTGTAGACCCCGTGGCAAAGCCCAACAGTTACTAATACAAGGAAAATATGTGTCAAATTGTTCTCCGTCCTACTGCGTAGCCTCCTGCTGCAGTCTGTACGTTAGAGCGATTTATTTACATGTAATGCTAAATATTTCCAAACATTATCTGGGGATAAATGGTAATCTTTTGCCTACAGTTTGCGTAGCATGCTGAAACTTCACTCCACAGTGCATGAAGTTGCTTGGCAATTTAACAATTTGGCCTACAGTTCTGGACTGACGTTTGTTTGGCCGGGTCATTTGTACAAGTGCTTTTAGGTTATCATTCAGTTGGAATCGGTTGTCAAAGAGAACAGAACTATACTGAAGTAGTTCTAAGGCATGTTTTTTTAAAACACACTTCTACATTTTGCGCAAAAGGCCTACTTCATAAAAGTTGCAGTAAGAAGTTGCATGTAAGAAAGGAAAAAGTTGCAATATAAAATTCCTGCAACTGGCTTAAAACATCGTACTGCATAAATCCTGAGAATTTCAAAAACTGATGGAAGCTGTAAAAAAAGTTGAAAAACTTGCCCTACTCACAATATGCCTGAAGACAACTCTAACAAGCAGTAAAATCAAGCCACTCATTCATTCTTTTCATTGGCAACCAAACTAAAACTTTTTCACACATCTGATCTTTCGCAGTCAACAGATTTAAGGTGATAAAAAAACACGTTTCAGTCCAGTTGCGACTAGATGTGTGTTAAGCGTTGCCTTACCCATTTGGAAGGGCTGCTACACTGACTTATTCCTCACCAAGTACGACGGTAGCATTGGAAAATGTTCACCTACCCACCACATGGCAAGAGTCTGAGCTAATGTTTCGCAACAGTGGGTTGTTACATCATAATGTAATAATTACTTCATTTCACACATTTTCATACTTTTCCGAAAATCCCTAAAAATCCCTAAATCCCTAAAAAATCCCTAAAAGGACTCAAAAGTTCCAATCTAGGGACAAAATCCCTGAAAGTGAGAGCACTGCTCTGAAATAATAAAGAAAGAAGAGTTCGATTACTGGAGAAAATAATTGAAGAGGGCAGCTTGGAAGTTTACTGACGAATTCACGACAAGCGAAACGAATCTGAAAACTAAACAGCGACTAAAGGCATAAACTCTTTTAGAACATTGTCATGTGTATCTATTTGATGTAGTGTGAATTTGTATGTTGCGTATTTTATTGTAAGTCACACCCAGGAAGAGATTAACTCGCAATAATATAGAAATCATTTGTAATAATATCTCATGCGAAAATATTAACCATATTCCCGCTCTAATAATCGGATAAAGACGATACTCGCTGAAGCGTAACCTTGATTTCGGATTTAACGGAATGACGCGTCGAACACGTGACTACTAGAGTGGCGAACGCACCACGCGATACGCCGTCACGTGACCACGACGCGACCTGTTGTGTTTTCGTCGCGACCTAAAATACACCGCTAAAATCAGTCTTGCTAACGGTTGTCCTCGGAGTAGCATCTAACCTACAGGTAGTCTGATAGGTTAGATCAAGACTAAGTAGAAACAGTTGGCGAATGAGTGGGGTCTGGCAAATTCGTGAACCAGGACATGCTTGTAGCTAACTAATACCCCAGAACGGTTAGGACCTGAACAAACTCAGGCGATAACCAATTTTCGGACAAACCGTTTCAGGTCAGTCTAATAGGGAAACTTACTCTCCTCCTCCATGAAAAAATTGAATTCGCATTTAACCCCTGTTGTTAACCCCTGCTGTTTGCAGTAACCTATGTTATGTGCTTTCATTGATTATTATTGATATCAACCCCTGTTGTGATGAATATTGCAGTGCTTAAAGTTATACTGATAAAACCATGAGTGAATTCAATTTTGTTGTGATAAACTGAGTGGTTCGAGCGAAACGGCGGGTCTAAGTTTCTTAATTGTTGACTTGGGCGTGCCATGGACACTTCCTATTAACCAGTGCTCTCGCGGAACTCTCCTAAACATGTAGTGGTCTTCTTCTTTAGAAGGGGACTGCCACACCGCACCCGCCCCGCAAATGCGGGTACCCGCAACCCGCGCACGACTCCACTGTACGTACCAGTGTTGCCACTCTGTTATTACGGAAAAGCACTAGTTTTCAAGATAAAAAAAACACTAGATTCACAAAAAAACGCTAGATTACAAAACCAAACTTACACACAGTGAAAATGCCAAAAAAATGCGCTGCAATCAGGGGCGATTCTAAGGGGGGCCTGGGGGGGCCATAGCCTCCCCAGATTTTTGGCTGGCCGCCCCGCTTTCCCCCCCAGTTTTTTGCTTAATTTCACGTTCAAGTTCGCTTCACTGACCCATACAGCAAATAACTTTCGGCCAGCAATATTTTACGTTTAAATTGGCCCCCTACTTTTTTCTTGGCCCCACAGTGGCACCCCACTTTTTTCATTCTATAATCGCCACTGGCTGCAATGCCAACCATAGAGACATTGTGCAACTCATGTAAACCAGAGACAAATAAAACTGAAGATAGCAGCAACGCTTGTGTTTGTTTGTACAGGTCACTGAAACTTTTCACAGATGGCCAAGTGACTTTGCAGCAGTTTAACTCAAAACAGATTATATTGTGTTGTGTAATTTAAGATTAAATTAGGCAGAATTTTTAGCAAATTGCAGTTGCACTAACTCAAACGGTCTCAAACACAGTTATTATTACATAAAATTGTGGAATTTAATTACATTCAGCTCACTCATAAAAAAACACTAGATTGCCATAAAAAAAACATGAGAACACAAGATGAAATGAAAAACACTAGATCTCGTGGAAAAACACTAGGAGTGGCACCACTGGTACGTGCTACCAGTCCAACAACTGCCGAACTGCGGCACATGCACTACAATTTTGTTTGTGACGTAAAAAACAGAACAGTTTTCATAATGTCATCACAATGGATGGTTTAATAAAAACTATTCGAATCGAATGTAGGCTACTCAGCTCCCTTAATTTTGTTTGATTTGTTGAAAAACGCCTTTGAATTTCTTGCCCAACTAACAATAATTTTGAATTGGAAGCTTCATTGCTCCAGATGACCTCAGCAATCATTTGTTGACCCCTTGGCCATTCAGTGACCTCCATTCGACTCCGTGACTATTTATCGACCCCTTCGATGGTCCAATTGACCCCTGGGGGTCGATATCGACCACTTTCAGAACCACTGGCCTAAGCAATTATTTTAAAGCTCATCTGGCATGAAAAAGCAACCTTGTATTTCCAAATTATTTTTTTTCAAAAACAAACATGTTTTCCGTGGGAGACCCGCAAGGTGACTCCTGCTAAAATGGCACTATATTTTTACAAGTGCAACAAAGGTTAACTATGGGCCGCCCGCGTCGACCCAGTTTGACTCATCAGCGAATTCGCGAATTCTCTCGTGGGACGCAATTACAAAACTTGCTTGTCCATCCAAATGCTAGACTTGTTCATGCAAAAATGGCATTAGAGCAAGGGCGTACGCAAGGGGGGGGGTTGGAGTTAAACCCCTTCCCTTGAGCTTGGTATTTTACAAAAACTTTGTTATAAGGCCAGTGTATAGGACTTGATTTTTTACAAAAATAAGGGGAGTGTGTATAGAAGAATATGCCTATTATGTCAACAAACTTCGCTTGAAAACATGAATATGACGTCAAATTGTGACGTCACAAACAACGTACACCAAATACAAAAGACCACCATCTGCCACTGAATAAAAACCCCCCATGAAAATTTACTGCGTACGCCACTGCATTGGAGACAATCTGTTGTCTTTGTTTATAGTTGATACATTATCAACTGTTTATATTTTATAAATTTCGCTACTCCCAATACTAGTTTTTTTCCGCGTACCTTACTGTAAATTCTTCTCTGGAACTGTACATGCTGTGGGACCACGCCTTGTAGTGCATTCACTGAGTGAATCGCCGTAGCGCTCCTTGGGATAGAGCTTTCAGCGCAACCACCCTGACAAAAATGTATTGTTCAGGCTTCGGCCTGCCGCCAATTGTCGTTAAATAAATCAGTCGCATTCCATGCGATCAATAAACAAAACTCTCCGTTTCGTGACGCAACACGAAAGGCACCAAACTTCACAAGAGAGCAACCCATGCACCAGGCCCATGTTCCCCAAAAGCCCACTTTTATAGTAATTCTTAATGCATCTTTCTAAATGCATCACTTGAAATGCAAACTGTTCTTTATGAGTTAAAATGTAATGTAGGCTAAATGATTTTGCAACTACCACGTCACAGATGTAGTAAACACTTTATCACACACAACATATAATGCGCGTGGTTGATTGATGAAATAGAAGCATAAAGCCGCCCAATATAATGATAAACAGAAACGAGTTTCCTGGATAACTTTCACAATTTTCTGCATTTTCGCCTTGCCTAGTAGCTACAGGGCAGCTGTCCTTTACGTTTATGAACCTGGGTTTTGAAGCAGTGGTTTTCAACCTATTTAAGTTCGCAAATAGACAAAACACAATGAAGGTTTGGTGGGAAAGCGTATGATAAAAAAAACTTGCACGACCGACAAATAAAGCGGAACTATTTTGTGGACAAAGAAAAGGAGGCAAAAGTAGGTACCAACACTTCACAAAATTTTAGGCCGGTTTGCATAAGATTTTTGGCTTCAACGGGTTCAACCTCTCATCTTTTGTTATTTGTTTCAATGTGGTAGAGTTAATTTTGTTTTGACAAAATATTAAAATATTTAATCTATGTTACAACCTTCCATGAAGCAAAACTGCAAGCCTTTGTCAAAATGCAGATGGCCCACAACCAACCAAAAACTTTCCAAAACAGAAGTATCTTCGGAGAACGGAACAACGTTACTTTGGCAGAACTGCCGTCAATGTTAATACGACGCAGACACACGTCTTGACCAGTTATTTCCGAGTTGAATCACTACACACATTGTTTGCAATAGCTGTAGGCCTACGCAGTCGTAATTAGCACTAATAACAACCAACTTCCATCCATAAAGATTGGGACGCGGCGGAGCCCAGATATAACGCCCTAGCATGAGAATTAAGCACAATTGATAGCGTTAAGTATAGAGGAACTTCATCTTTCGTTCAAACGAAATAATTGTTTGCTAACAATGATGTTTATAAACCGTTCCTACAATTCTCAAAGGCAGTGGTTCCGAACGTGTGGTATGCGAACAAGTAGTGGTACGCAGAGCCGGATTAACCATTGGGCAAACCGGGCAAATGCTCGGGGCCTCACGCTTTGGGAGCCTCGCGCGTGAATATCAAAACACTCCTGTATTGTTTTTTCATGTTTTTAGACTGTTCGCCACGCGTCAAAAAAATTATGATGACTGCGTTTAGTTTTTAGGTTAAGGAAACTGACAACTTTGGCATTTATCGTTTTTGAGTGACTTAAAAAATTGAACCAAACAGCGCCTCCTCATTTGACATATCTTTCATTTTTTTCTTTTTGGCTTTTAGCTGTTTTCCTCAAAGTTTTGATGTTATATGTAGATGCCTTCTCTCACACTACTGAATCCCTGCATTATGATGGGTGAATGACGCTACAGTTGCGGGCGCTGATAAAGTGTTTTGCTCCTATCAGTGTTGGTCGTGTGCAAACAGCGATTCTGTAATGCGCTATAGCCTATGGCTAACCATTTTTGTGCTCCTGTGTTATATGATTACGTCTGTGATGTGGATCACGAGTTTGTAATAAAATATTTTTATTTTGGGCTCCCTTTCAATGATTTCAAATGAACCTAATTGCACACCAAAAAAAAAACAAATCCGTACAATAACAACTAGAAAGCTTTTGTTACGAACGGAAACATATGAGTGTGCTTATTTGAACTGAAGCGATAATCGAGAACTGATTTGCAGTGGCGTATCCATGCAAAGTAACGCCCATGGCAAAGTTTAAATGTGCGCCCCTTCATAATAATTTAAAAATTTAAATAACAGGGCCTACAGTTTTTACAAAAGTTAAACCATGAAGACGACAAATGTTTTAAAACGAAAAATATATGTGTCTATTTTTGCTTTAAACGTTCCAGCAAATAAAAGATAAATTATCCACAAGGACCACAACATACTTCTATGTTCATTTATTTTTATTATGAAGAACATCAAAACATGCAAATAATAACCTTATCGTAGTTTATAGGTTTTCATAGTGCTGCATGCCGAAATTGTATATCTTACAAAAAAATCAAACAACATATGGCAATTGCAAACAACAATTTCTTTTAAAATGAAACGCATTAACTTTGATATGCACATTAAATTATTTAATGCAAGTCATGCATCACTTGTGTTCCATCGAAACATAATTTTATCCAGACTTTTCTGTTAAATTACACAAAAATGACAATTTAAACAACACTTTGCGTGCTTTTATGGAAGCAAAATCGTCTATGATTTTAACCTTTCGCTCTTTCGTCCCTTTTTATTCTCATCAAAGCTAGATCACACAACCTGCCCTAACTTATTGTTAGTCATTGAGGCCCGGAGGTATAAAAGGATCAGTTTCAGTTTACCGAAAGATCGTTCTCAGCATGCAATACATATTGCCATCGTCAGCATTTATTTGCAAACAATTTGAAGAATGTCAGGACTTCAAGACGCTATGATTTTATTGCTTGCCATCTACATCTGAACTATAGGGGAAGGTCGGGTTAGTTGACTCATTTTTTATTTTATAGCTTGTTGCTCCGATGTTTTTTTTTTTCTGGAAAGCTTAATTTTATGCAGTGTTAAATTCAACCCTTTGCCTCGGCCCATGCTTTGTTTCAATGTGATAAAACGTCGACAATTGATATTTCCGGCGTTTACAAAAATGTTCATGAGTTGAGTCAACAATAACAGGTCACAACAGTAACTTGAACTATTATTTCTGAATCATGGGTGCAAGGCTGAATCACTGCAAGCAGGGAAGGATATAGATAGCGCGGGGCCATAGGCCATCTTAGCTTTTGAGGCCCGATGCACGTATGATTTATTTGGCCGTTTGTCTGTAAAGCGTGAAAGTATGCCCCTGTTATGTGTAGGGCCTCCTCAAAAATCTATATTTCTGGAATTTACGACTCTTTCGTGCAGTTCAGAAGTTCTCTTCGTTAAAGTTCCGTGATATTTAACGTTTTCAGTGGGTTTGTTTTTCGGATATACACATTTTCATGCGGGACCGTGTTGCCGCCCTGGAAAATATTGTCTAGCTGTCAATCTGATTACCTGTACGAGCTCCTTATTTTATAGTAATATATATGAACCACATATTTTATGAACCAAACAAGCACAATCCATTCAGTGGACACAGGGCGTGTTTATGCCGTTTTGAAGTTATCATTTTCCAAGCAATACAAAATATAGTGTATTAATCCTTTATGCCATAGCCCGATGGTAAACAGCAATCAGCATGAAGACAAGTTTTGCACAGCAGCAAAGTTTTGTCGCAACACCCTCAGTTAACCACAAGCAGTAAGCCCAGTGTAAGACACATTTTTCTTAGTAAAACTTACGAGAAACTGTTCCAGTTGATTTAACTAACACATAGAGCTTAAACAAGCAATCTGTTTGCGGTAAATCTGGTAAAAACAACCAAACGTAGTATCCAATAGGTCTCCTGACAATATTGCTTTGCATCGGAGTTTTGCAGTGTCTGGCGGTCTTGCGTTGTTGCGAGCTTTTTGTCAGTGGAAAATTGAAGGTCAATTAAGTACCGTTTTTATCTTTTTCATTTTTTTGTAACCGCTTTCATTAAGACGGCCTGCATCTCTCTCTTGCCCAGATGCACAATACTTTTGTATTGTTGGTGTACTGATAAGAGTCTAGAGCAGTGCTCTTCAACCTTTTTTGCTGCAATGCACCTTTAAAGATACTGTATTTTGACGAACTCATGTAACCTATTTACTTAAACACTTAAACTCATGCACCCTATTTACTGACACTTCCCCTATGTCCTCCACCTAATTGCGCCCATGCCTGTATGTACCCGGGTCTAAATAAGCAAGTCCCCTCATTCAGTAACTCAGCTACATAATTCAATTGATAATGGCTCACTGCCCGTTGCTTATGTATCACAAATAATCATCTAATTACAATTAGCTTGATATCTTGTGATGCTTATGCACCACACTTTAGATTGTGCAAAGTCTTGGTTAAACCCTGAAGTCAATGGTTGGTTAATGGTTCATTTTTGCTAACAGAAAATTTTTGTAAAAATTATCTATTTAGTGTGACAAGTTTGTGATGCACCTTTGTGAACTCTTTCTTAGTGGTGCACCCCACGCATATTTTGGTGCACCGTGCACACCGGTTAAAGAGCACTGGTCTAGATTCTAGAGTAGACATTTGCATTTCCGCTCGTTTCAATGCAAACTGTGAAGTTATGCCTCTGTGCAGTTTCGCAAATTTTTACTTAATATTGAGTTGTCATAGGACCACGGAGCCCTAGGCCATGGCCTATTTGGCCTATGCGTAAATCCGTCACTGATTGCAAGAAGATGGGAGCAGAACCAGGCAGGAGATTCCTCAAACAGCGTGCTGCGAAGCTAGAGCTTGTCAGCGCCGGATTTAGATCGTGGGGGGCCGGGGCCCAGGCGTGGTGGGAGGCCCCATGTGCGGATGTAGAATCTTTATGTAGGGGATGGGCGATGAAGTCACTAGTATTTCCACGGATCATTGATATTTATGACGTAATCTTGTGACGTCACATTTGTTAACTCAACTGTAACAAAACTTTATGATGCAACATGATAATTGACAATGATTATTAGCGATTTGTGAAATTGTTGCAAAATCGGCCACTAAAAACATCGTATTTTCTTTTTTTCGACATTTTGCTTGTAAAACGTTTCTGAGCGCTCCAACGTTTTCATCATCTCTGAACGTCAGTCCTCGCTCAGCAATAAGTTTTGCGACAGAAACCAAACGTTGCAGAAGCGATTTCCAATATCGTTGGCATTGATTGACCTGACTAGCTATATCTGTATCAATTCTTCATAGTGATTAATTACATCTGCGACTAAACGTAATCGTGGCATCTTTATGTTCCACTGATTGCTCGTGGCTCCTCAGCGTGCTCCCAGTCGCAGATTCATGTTCTAATAAGGAAATGCGCGCATTCAGTCGTATCCGCGCACATCAGTGATTTAATTAGCTTTACTTGATATGTACATCTGATTGTCTCTCTTGAATACTTGCCTTCTGTGGCGGCAGGTAGATGACGTCACATGTAGATAAATGGTCACCGCTAGATGGTGCCTATGAGTAACAGGTCACTGTGATAGTCACCACAAGCGAATTATCGTAGTTCACTTATCCCTATATAATGATAGTGCAACCTAGTAGTAGCAGAGCGAAGTCAGTGATGGATTTCTGTTGCTGCCTGTTGCTTGCCTGTTAGTTAATGCCCCGAATTGCCATCTTTCGCTTGTGCTTGCCTCAGTAGTTCAAGGCGATGCAGTCAACTGCAACACTTCACAGTAGCAAAACGCAATACAACCTCAACAACTGATGCTTTTGACTTCTGAATATTCTGAACTTGCTCAATAAAAGCAACAAAAATGATTGTAAATGTCTTAAAGTGAACAGAATTCGTTGAAAGAAGTTTGGTACACGAAAATCAGAAGTGCTAAATAGCCTTATAATGAACACAATCAAGATTTTTACCGTTAATCCTCGTATTGAGATGTTGGTGAAGTGAAAGCAATCGCAAAAATCACATTAAAAATGAGCACTTTACTTTTCTGTTTGATGCGATATGATGCAAATGAGTGAAAACCTTGAGTGAAACCCACGCGTAGATCCTTTTAATTGTTACATTCATTATGCGAAACCTGTATACCACCGAGCTAATATCTACTATGAGTATTAGCTAAATAGCGTTCTGTAAATCGTCACTAAATATCAGGAGGGAAATTCGAACTTGGAGATTGGCCTCAGTGGGAAACTAGACCGAAAATGTTAAGAACCGCTGTTCTAACATATCTGGATCAAAAATTATGCCACAAAAACCAAAAAGTGGTCAAATTTTATACCCTTACAAAAGAAAACCAGGGGTTGAATAACACCCCGTTTGTATATGGCCATAACTCGGCGTTAGAAAAGGCTAGAGAGCTGTTCAAGCCCTCTAAAGACTCGTGAAGACTAGTAGTTTAGACTGGAAAAAAATTTTTGAGCTTGAGATCTAGGGTTTTTTATTGATTTTTACATATTGAGAGGATGTTTATGCATATTTGTTTACATTTGGATGATGACGTCATATCCTGGGAGTCGAACAATCCATCAGATTTTGTGACTCAAAGTTTTTTTGGATTCTAGGCTAGAATACGAGTTTTTAGAGGCTTTGATGGACTTTCTAGCATTTCTGGTTCAAAAGTTATGGTAAAATAAGCAGAAATTAATTAGAGAAATCCCCGGAAATTACTCAGCCATATCCTCAATGATTTGAGGTCTTCTAGCCCAACTTGGGCACCAGAAACGCTAGGAAGTCGATCTAGGCCTCTACAGCTTCAAATTCCAGCCTAGAATTCAACCAAACTTTGAGCCACAATTTCGGCCCATTGTACGGGTGATGACGTCATAATAGAAAAACCAAAAAAAGCAAAACCTACCCTTTTTGTAACGACACCCAATGAAAACCCGTAACCCAAATCTCAAAAGTTTTTTTTCAGCGCAAACTGCAAGACTTCACGAATCTTTCGAGGGTTCCAATAGCTCGCTAGCATGTTCTAGCGGCGAGTTATCGCTATTCGACATGCCGCCAGTGGAAGACTCAATGCATTTTCTGCAATTTTCTGATTTTGGGGTAAAATGGGTTTTTTAGGCCATAACTTTAGTTTCAGACATGCTAGAAGGTCAATCAAGGGCTCTACAGACGCGGCTGATCGTGTAGTTTCCAAAATAAGTTCGATCCAAAATATTGCTCATTGGATTGGCGCCCAGGGCCGGTTAAAGTGGTGCAAAAATTCAAAAACATGCCTTCTTTGTTACGTCACCAAGAGAAAAACCCCACCCAAATCAAATGATTTTTTTAATCGAAACTAGTAGACTTGTTGAATCCGTGGATGGTTTGAACAGCTCTGTAGCTATAGTAGCTGGCAAGTTATAGCATTTAAAGCGCTTTAAACAAACCCCCAAATCCGGGGACTTAAAGGGTTTAGTGATTTTTGCTTGAAAAGCACGCGCATCGTCCTTTTAACCGGTAGAAATACACATGCATAAACCTTTTTAATGTCTAGACTTGTTATTCTCCTGGTGCATGGCACATGTTTAGACAACCTTTTGCATCTCAATTAGACTATAAATGATGACAAATACAGATCAAGGGGTCCTACGTTGACGCAACATGGTTAGCATCCATAATGCACTAACTCCACTACTTGGTAGGGACAAGCTTAGCAGTGATTGCTAAATAAACTCTTCTAGCTACACCATTAACTCCATCTTGCTGTCGGAACACCAGACTGCTCAAATATGTAACTTTGGTCGTAAGCACTTAATGGTATCTTGCTTCTACGTAGTACAAAATACAAGACTGCCTGAGCTGGCCATAAAACATTTTTTCACGTCACTACACGAAATACGTTGATCAGGTGTAAGTCTAACTTCTGGACACATACAACTAGGCATATAAGCTAGCTTCACGTTCAACACTCCAAGCAATGAATGGTGACGCTCAGGTGTGCACGAAGGGGGGCTGAAGGGGCTGGAGCCCCCCCTTAACGGAAATCGCCTAAACACAAATTTGTTGCTGACATTTGTTAAAACCCAAAACAATTCCGCACATGCATACATAGCTATAGAAAGATTTCTATTAAAACTAGTGGTGTAGTGATCTGTTACCTTGTTACGTTACGAGAGTTACACTTCAATTGCAATAAGCAAATCGTGCTAACACTATAGGAAATCGTCGCTGAATGTCGCTTTTCGATAAAGACGTTGCGATTCATGAGTCATAATGGCATTGAGAGAAACCGCTTCATACATGCTATGACGTAGAAACTCTGCACGTGTTGCGCAATACTTTATGATTGGAGTTGTTCATCCTATAGTCCGAATTTCGGGTACTGTGATAGTGAGAAGAGTGCGAGGAAAAATGGATAAGTTTGTAGTTGTACAACGCAAGCGGAAAAGAAGTTCGTCAAGAGAAAGAGACTTTTGCAAAGGAGATAGAAATGACACTCACTCGTGCTCAGAGTCTGCCAGTCAAGCATTGAGTAGTGAAAATGATATTGGTCACTTCGTTGGACTTCCCCTGACTGATGCTGATCGAGGGAAGGTATTGTTTAATTGCTGGTCCCCTCCTTCAGGTTTCTCGTTTCCATATGTAACAGTTAGTGCTCAAAATCAAAGTTTCCAGAAGCAATGGTTAACGAATTTAGATGGTTAGCGCAGGGTTTTTTAAAAGGTGTTTTAGGGACCCGATTTGGGTCCCTAGAATTCAAAATCGGGTCTTTAGAATCAGAGAAAATTATCATCGTGTCCTTAGGATCAGAGAAAATCGGGTCTCTAGAATCAGAGAAATCGTGTCCCTACAAGTCCATGCCGGGCACCTAACATTTTCCTTAAAAAAAAACCTGGGTTAGCGAACAGTAATGTTTACAATGGAGCTTTTTGCAAATGGTGCGCTGTGTTTGCTCCTCAGACTGTCAGTCGCAGCCCAAAACCTCCCAGCTCATTAGTTTTGGGACCCCACTGCAATTATAAAAAGGCAAAGGAACATTACAATAATCACCAAAACTGTCACTATCATAAATTATGTGCAGCCAAGGTTCGATAACTTTGTGCAGGCAGATGCCGACAAATCCAGAGATGTACGAAATGCTTTAAACAGCAGTCGACAGAAGGCTGTGAGGAAAATCGAAATCGTCTTTCCCATACCATGAAAACTATTGAATTTTGCCGTCGCCAAGAAATACCACTGAGGGATCACAGAGACGCTGGTGCATTTCCACTGAACGAAACTGATTGCAATGCCGGAGTTAAAGCTGCCTTAAGACTGCGAGTGGAGGCTGCTGACAAGCAAACATCTGACCTCTTTTTAAAGGTCCCCCGCAACGCTTCATATTTAAGCTGGAGAATGCAAAATCAAGTTATATCTTTGATGGTTGATGCCATACAAAAGCAAATACTTTCCGATATTTCCCAATGCAAATACTTTTCGATACTAGCGGATGAAACGACTGATGTAAGTCAAACAGAGCAACTTA
>Ga0210059_1002043_pt1 | contig 31237 bp, 15 predicted proteins | sample Ectturendosymbi2_FD_188042 | JGI IMG/M metagenome (GOLD analysis project Ga0210059, IMG submission 188042) | Ecteinascidia turbinata endosymbiont from Florida, USA - Sample 2 (SPAdes) (version 2) | ecosystem: Host-associated > Tunicates > Ascidians > Unclassified | place: Key West, Florida... | reverse complement strand
ACAATGTCACTAGGGTTCAAGAGTCAGTCGGTCGGAGTCCGAGCAAATCTCTGCGACGGTGGACATCTGGAGCATGTACTCTAGGACTCTTCTTGACATATTATTTCTGATTTGAGGACAAACAGTTGCAGATTATAAAATGTTGTCTTTTCACCTTTCAATAAATGTAATCATCATTGTGGTATCATTTAAAATCCTGGATTTGTGCCCAATCGCTTTGTTTCAACAATTGTGAAACACCCTGTATATTCTCACCATTACCCAGGCTTGCTGGGACGTTTACGGAGCAGAAGCAGCCTCCAAAACAATTCAGAAATTATTCTCAAACTGATCTAACCTCAAAAAAGTAACCTGTTTAATGTCCGAAAAGTTTCATTATTACCAAAACAAAGACAGGTCCACGCCAAAAAACGCGTGGGGCAGGCATAGAAGTGACACAAAACTACACGAAGAAACTTGAAATGCAGCCAGAAACCTTTGTTGGCAGTCTGCGCAAGATCCATGCCTTATTGTTTTTGAAATTTGCAGATGTTCATGACGTTCGGACTTGAAAATTTGTTTGCTTTCGGAAAAGTTTCCGATTTTTTTGCATATAAACTAGAGACGTAACGAGGGGAACAGAATTCCCCGGGAGAAGGTATCACTGCGGGGGGGGGGGGGGGGGGGGCAAAAAGTCCTAAACAATGTCATGAGCACTTTTTTCAAAACAGTAGGCCTACATTTGCTTCCGAAAGACCTCAAGTTCGAACATGTGGGCGGCAAACTTTTTTCTTGCCCCAGGCGCCATCTAACCTCGTTACGCCCCTGCACAATGCACGTAACGGTTGTCTAGACAAAAGGTCGAAATTTGTTTACAAAAATACCTGCCCATCAATGACAAACTATCAATCACATATTTTTAAAACAAAATGCTGTTGGTTGTCGAAGTCGTTTGACCATAGCAAATAACTTGAAAATCGAAAAAATTGTATATTATTTCGAAAACAAGCACAACCTTTCCTCCCACCCAAAAAATGCTTGGGGTACGTGTAGAGATAAACATATCAAAAAACTAAAAAGCAATAATTATGCTGGCATTTTGCCCTGGAAGGTGTTTATTGCATCACAAGGGCTTTGGAAATGATCAGACAATATTTTTTCTGCGTCACAGCGGGAAACGTGAAGTTTGGTATGACTCAATGACCAAATTCTCATCCATTCAACATTTTTTACGAAACGCGACTATATCTCGGCGCAACTTTAACAATACTGTACAGCAGGTTGAAAAAAATTATTAGAGACAGCAGAATATTGGTTGATAAAAAGCATTTCATTTCGTGCTGAGCTGAAATTTTGTCCAAACACTGTTGCTGGCAGGCAGGAATGCATTGCTGAAAAAAGAGATGTGGGCACGCCGTTCCCACACCAAACATAAAGCAAGATTGATTCACCTACAAGAATTTCCACACTGGATCTTCCTATTTCACTTTAGTGCTGCGGTACCATACACGAGATAACTTGTTATTTATTCATTTATGCTGCTCCAGGCGCTACACGTAGAAATTGAAATGAAAAATCAAAATTCGCAAGTAACGTTACTTGCGCAAAAAGCTGCGGGAACGTCGTTCCCACGTGTTCCCACCCCATTACACCCCTGCTGGCAGGTCTGATGCTAATCAGTAGTTATCTTTAGCATAGCCTACAGCTAATCTGGCGCGCTTCATTTTAAGCCTACCTGACATGTAAATTACATTTTACGGTTAGGTTTGCCGTTTTGGAATTTTCGCTGTCACTGAGCGCTCTAATCTAGCCTGTAGTGAACTGCATTGTAAGTTCGTTGTAGCGTAATTTCAATGCCTTCGCTTGACTACAGCAATGACATGAACTGCACTCATTCATAAAAGTTTGAAGGAAAAAATACTACGATCTACAGTTGAACTTTTGTCCACAGTCTGCTCAGTCCTGTCGCCACGGGGGGCTTTGGTGGACTCAACCCCCCAAACAAAGCTCCAAGCCCCCCAAATTGAAACGTGAAACAATATAAATCAGTGGTTTTTGCCCATTTTTAGAAGATCAAGTACCCCCCGCACAGACGCAAAGCTTCCCTACTGAAAACTTTCTAGGGAAGGTTCTGAGTCTGCTGCTTCTTCATCTTTTGTCCACAAGAAGCCCAATCTTACCCAAATGAAACAATAGTTTTAAACACTTACGTGCGCAGTGGCATGGCCAGCCCAAAATTTTGGGTGGGTCAAAATGTTTGATTTTAGGCGAGCAACAGCATTTTGTTTGAGATACTGCCTCTTAAAGCACAAACTGACTAGATATTCTAAAAAACTTGGAAGGGCCATGGCCCCCTGCCCCCCCTGGCTACGCCTATGTACGTGCGGTTTATATAACGTATATGTAATGTAAATACTTCATGTAAACACTTATGTATTTATATAACATTGGGGCCATATTTTTTTCATATAAAAACGTGTTCATTAGAACTTTCATTTATAGTGAAATAAACACATTCGGACTGCCCAAATTGAGCAATATAAGCTTTGAATTTAATATTTTTGTCCTTATCCCTGTGCAAGCAATGGTTTATTTAAAGGTTATTCAAAAACTCACCCCAATGGACGTTTATGTGTCGGAAACCATCAATCAGAAGACGTAACTGAAAAAATTTAGGGGAGGCTTCAGCCCCCTTAGCCCCCCCTGGATCCGCCTATAATATTATAGACGGCAAGGAACCACATATCGTTTTTGACTGTATAGGCGAAATATGTGTATAAAAATATCACGATGGAAATACTGTAGTGATTAAAAGAAAATGATAAGAACTGACAACAGTTTTTTCTAGAAAAATACCTGTCGTTCGCATTTAACCAAAACACGGCTAAATATTGTTAAACTGCCGCGACGGTGGGTTTTCAAAAGTTTTCTTTTCGATAGAAATTGAAAATATTGAATATCGTTCGGTTGGTATATATTCTTTGTTTACTTTTCCTGTTGAAGAGGGCCAGAACCTGCAGTAAGGGACTCTATGAGCAACCCCGTAACTAATGGGTCCCGGGGGACATAAAAATCCCCCCGCCTGGATAAATGTGTTGGACATAGTTTGAAACTATTGTGCATGCTATCGATGTAAAATTTGGGCCACCTTCAGAAAATTATTTGTCCCCTTGGGTGTCCCAAGCTGGTTACGGGGCTGTCTATGAGCCGTGTACTCTACCTCAGGTCTTCTCAAACTATGGGTCGCGACTCCATTTGGGTTCGCGAAAGAAATTGGCTTGACAAATCAGATATAAAAGTTTTTGCAAACTTTACAAGAAATGTAAAAGTAGACCTGCAATGAATTTATTTCTGCTGAACTTTCATAGGTAATACCGTGTTTTATGCTGTCAGTTATTTAGCCCAGGATGTCTGCCTGAACTATCAAAATATAATAATCAACCAAGCACAAGTTATGCGTTGTTACGTCATGATTGTTTTAACGTACTGACCAATATTGACCTTGTTGCGTTCATTCCGACACGAGGGCACACTTGTTAGAGCTAGAGAACTCCAACTCTAGCCTAGGGGCTATAGGCTAACTGCTTTGAGAGCACACTGAGTAGTTTTAGACTAAAGTTAAAAGCTTCACACACAGTTTTAGAAGTATGCTTAGGAATTTGATTTAGAAAAAGTTTGATCTGCAAACCATGCACAATTGAAACTTCAGGCGGCCACACACCTGCCATGCCCAGGATGAGTTTGCGGAACTGTTAAACGACAAAAGTTTGCGTAAGGAATTTTGAAAATAGTTTATGATTTTTAGGTAAGAACAAGAAATGAATACCAGTCATTTCTGATTTAGCCATTCACAAACTATTAGCCTTTTGCACAACATTTATTTGTGTGAAGAGGCATTCTCAAAATAGATAATCATCAAGTCCAAAAATTGATCCTTTTTGAAAAATGTTGAGAATGTCCTTTATCCTTCATTGTCTAGTATCAATCGACACATCGATGATCTGTGTAAAAATCATCATGCACTTAAGTGCATCCATCCAATTAGTTGCGCTTGATAACTTCTATAAATTGAATTGTTTTTTGTTAATTTTTTCGTCTTATCATTTCTATTACGTGGTAGTTTTATTACTGTATAGTTACTTTCGCTGATTGTGCGTATTTGCATGATTCCACTGTAGACAAAAATGCCTGATGAGATTTGTAATTAGACGTTTACGCGTATCATTAAACGTTAACACATATCATTAACATCAAGCTAGACTATCTATGAAGGGGTCGCACAGTAAATCCTGTTTCAAAATGGGGTCGCTGAACGAAAAGTTTGAGAAGCCCTGCTCTAACTGACCCTGAATTTTGTCTTAGTTCTAGTCTCAATCCTGGGCGCTTGGTGAGATAGCTGCAAACCAATAGCATAGTCAGCCCAATTTTTTCGGCGTCAAAATGTTTGATTTTAGGCGAGCAACAGTATTTTTGTTTGGGATGCCGCTTCTCAAAGCACGAAATGATTAGATTTGCTAAAAATTTGGGGTGGGGCATGGGCCCCTGCGCCCCTGGCTACGCCTATGTTCTGAAATAAAACAAAACGTGTCAATTGGCTTGTGTTATAATTTCTTTATTGCGGCTCTCTAATAAAGTTGTAAGTCTGGATTCGACTCCATTCAGCGAAAAGGCTAAGAAGCACTTTTCGAGGTAACAGCCGCAGGTGCTGCTCTGTCTATAACTTACAGGACAGAACAGAATACGGATTAATGAAAACTCACTGATTTCTAGTGCTTCATTTTCAATTTGTGGAGGTTAAAACATTTTTGGTGGGCTAAGCCTACAAAGAAAACCCGTGACGACGGGGCTGCATTTTGGGCCCCTGTGTAAGCGTAGCCCCTCGGAATTGGAGGGTATGTAGGGAGGCTGATACGGCTATGAATGTAAGCAATATATGAACATCAAGAAATGAAAAGCAACAGTATTTTGTTTGGGACACCGCTTCTCAAAGCACAAAATGACAAGATATACTAAATTTTTTTGGGGGGGACCTTTGGCCTACCCCTGGATAGTCTGTGCTGCAAGCACCAAGGTCCTGTTACCGACTGGGTGAAATCTGAATTTCCGATCTACCAATGTGGCCGTTACCAACTCGAACTCCTTATTCTGTTGGTTAGCTAGGCAGTCTAATGATCCAAGCAACAGTTTTAGTCGAAGAAACAGAATACTTGAAAGAAAAATTAATTGACATCAGGAAATGGATTGCTGTGCGAATTTGTTGAAAGTATACGGTGAAAGCAACGCCTTCTAAAATCTAAAGGTGCGCAAACTCTTCCACTTTTCTGTTTGCAGTGATTTTACTAAATCTTTCCGTTTAATATCTGACAAAAGTGCCGATTGTCACTGAAAATGGTATGTGTTTCACGTTTTCGTGGTTTATTTTTGTACCTTAATCGAGTCAGACTTGTAAAGACTTTGCATGGTGCTTAAAATTCGGCGTTCTCTTTTAAAAGTTTTCATCTTATTTTTTATCAGAAAACCTCACGTATAAAGATCTCTGAAAAGTGTTTCAATATTTTTGAATGAAATTGACGAAACGAAAACCCGGTATTAAACTGGAGCAAATCATTCTAATTTTTTTTCTTTCACAGCTTTTGATTTTCAATTTTATCAAAGTAGTGTCACCAACTTAAGTTTTCCAGCTAGGCTTTCAAATTTGCCAGTGATAGTCAAGAAGATATGTTTGTGTACAGGAATCAGATTATACTTTATCAAACCACATTAACCTCCAAAGTGTTATAAAGTGGGCGGAAGAACCTGCATTTGGGGATCAGCCTCTCCAAGTGTCAGTGGCGCCGGGTTTGCAGTTGTGATAAACTGACGATTTTCAAATCGGACATGTAGCCAAGCGCTTCGTTGGTTGTCTGATTACGCTGTTTTCAGTTTCGATTACTGAGGAATTAGAAAGGAAGACTAAAGGCTAAGACTAACGAAGACTATACATGGTTTTTGGTATAACCTGTTAAGACCCGCGTGCGCCACTTTCAAATTATTTTCACTGAATTTATTTTCATTCACTATTTTCAGTGAGTACAACAGCCGCGGCGGAGAATGGTTGTGATTTGCCTCCGCCGATACGCACAAACTACTGAGCAGGAATACAAAGATTTGACGGCCAGTATGAGGCGGCCGTACTTCCGCAACACTTCCCAAAACTTTTCACGAGAAATCCGGTCGTATGCTTTCTCGAGGTCGACAAAACATGTGTAGACGTCTTTGGCAAACTCCCAAGATTTCCCAAAAATTTGCTGGAGAGTGAAAATCTGTTTGTAACTCTACGGCCGGTACGACAACCGTCGTAAAGTCTTAATATCCTTAAATTGAAGACTCTTGCATCTCGATTGGAGGTTCTAGTTAATTTTTTTAAGAATATAGCCTCAATATTCTTGACCAACGAATCAAGGACCTCCTTATCCTTTGATTGGGGACTCTTAATATCTTGGTTCGGGGCCTCTTCGATCAGTCGCTATTTATACTTTCATTTTTTACTCTGGCTTCTTATCTTTTGCTTGAAAATCTTCAGGAGTCTAAATATACGTTGAAACATACCAATAAGCGCAATCACATGGTAAACCGAACTGATTGTTTAAGCCAATAAAGTGAAGTCAACTGCTACAAAACACAGTCACAAATAAGAACTCACAAAATATTGAAAATGGCGTCACCTATTTTGCACACCCTTGTTCGCTCCGCACACTCACTAGAACCACTACTGTGTGATGTTCCTTGAACTCATGACAAGACTAGATACTAAACAAACGAACAAAGTGATTCTTGTAGATGCGAGCAGCAGCGTGTATATTTACCCGAGCCTGTCCTCCCAACAATGCCAACTTTTTCTTTTGGTCTGATCGTGAACGATACGTCCTTTAACACCAGCGGAAGGTCGCTACGATATCGCATGCAGGCCTTGTTGAACCTAAGAATATACTTAATAAGCAATGCGCTGAGGCTCATATTAGCCCACTGTCGTTAGAAACCTAATAAATTTTAGGGCATTCGATCAGAGATCAAATATGCATTGAGGGCCTGTTGTAAGGCAATGGACAACCACAAAGCAAAAGCAGCAAACATCAGAAAAGGTAAGAAGAAACCGTGCGCTCCCATTCTCGGTGGGAATGTAACAGGAAACGGAGCTATCTCAGCAATGTGGATTAAACACTTTGAAGTTTGAAACTTTATTGAATTTATCAAAAAACAGCAATATTGACACATATATCAAACAAAATGTAAGCATTCATGAAAATGATGTGAATAAAATCATGTGCAACAGTGTTAAGCCTGAATTTCTCATACACATATTCCCGATAAACCATGCGGCTGTTAAATATGAAAATTTGACTAAGCACATCACCTATGTTGATTCCAGTGTGTGTTCTTATCTCAGCATTCTTTTCAATGTGTGTTTAATGCAGGACTGTGGAGCTGGAACCCATATTTCAGGCTCTGGCTCAGCCAACCAAAATTGCATTGACTCCGGCTCCACAGCCTTAGTTACTAGTTCGCTGCTCTAATGTATGTTCAACTTCTGTATTGTCTGTGTGTATCACCTAACACCAACTAGTGCTGAACAAATCGGAGATTTTTGCAATCCTAATCCAGTCCAAAATTTTCATTGAGTAATCCGGTCCGATCCTAATCCGGTAGACCTGTCCAAATATTCCATCCAATCCGGTTTATATAAAAAAAAAACTCTGATTGAGCATTATACTACAGTGATCAATGCAGTTTGGATATCCATATCTGATCCGGTTGAGTTCTTTTCAAAATCCAGTCCAATCTGGATCCGGTTCTGATTTGCAGAATCCGGTTGGATCGCGATCCGGAAACCGGATCATGTTCAACACTGACACCTACATCGCGATGTGCTCTATCTACTTGTTCTTATATCAATGCGTACTTTGACTAACCCCCGTGACATGGACCTTGTGTATAAGACAAACGAATAAATTTGAAAAAGTTTCAGTAGTTACTGAACACACCGCATCATCGTTGCAGCACGCAGTAAATATTGACGAAATGCTTGCTAGCTTTATATTCTACGCTAAAATATTTTGTAAATTGAATTCTACTAAAAGCAAAAGAAGTTCCAGGGTGATTGTGTAGCTTGTTTTGTTTCTAAACCCAGTGATATCTAGAACGATCCCTGACTAAACCAATCCTTTGGATGGCATTCGAGAGTAAAAGAATAGCAGCAGGAAGTTGATAAGTTGAAAGTTACAGCTCTTCCAACAACGTCAACTATATTTTGCGCAGACACTATCGACATAAAAAATGACTTTTTTTGACCTGGCATTGAAATTGCCAATAATATTGGCATTAAACACGTCACTTAGAGGGTGAAGCGTGGTTATGCTTAAACGCAAGGATATTAGAAAAATAGTCAAGCATACTGTTAGCTTTTCTGCACAAAATATACATTTACTGAACAGTGTTCGTAAAAAACAAATTTGTTTGGCAATAGGTTGCTCATTGCCAAGGTTACCAAAACTTCCATGCTTCCAAAACGTTACTTATTTAAGATGAAACTTTAAAGAAAATATGATTCTGGAAGTCAAAAATAGAGCTTCCTATAAGTTGTTTTAAACTCTGACGATACTCGATACATTGTTAGGTGAACTTTGGATGCTCTAATCTAAAGCACGGGTGTGCAACCCGTAGCCCGCGGGCCAAAAGTGGCCGGGGAGCTGACGCTTTGTGGCCCGCGGAAAGGTCCAGATTTTAAATAGTGTGGCCTGTGAGACGATTTTCTGAGTTTTATTTTTGCCTCAAATTTGTAACGTTTCAATAGACATTTCTTGTTTGGCAACCAAACAAGTTCAACCAGTGTGAAATGAACCGAAACAATTTATTTTGTTAGGCTAGGTGGCAGGAAGGAGTTTTTCTGAGCGCCTGGTAGGCATGAGGTGCTGACGTGATCAACTTAAATGCAGCTGTGGCCCGTGCACCCAGCTATTCATGTGCATTTGGCCCGGCAGTGCTGCATGCTTGCACACCCTTTGCTCTAAAGCAAAATTTTTCTACCGTATTTCTCCATGGTCAGGCCAGTCTTTTGACGAGGGCTGCTTAATCGTTTCGTTGCACGGCTCTTCTGGGATACAGGTTTTTATGTATTCGTAAATTCGTTCAACAGAAGTGAAGTAAGACTCGGTTTCAACGCTGGAACGTACGCACACACTTGAAAAAGACCAGTCGTCTGTTAGAAAAACGGAGGAAAATCAAACAAAAAGCACTCTACCGTTTCTAATCGTTTATGTTTAGTGCTTTACTGGGCAAAAACTGAGATTGAATACGTTCTGAAAAAACCCTGAGGTTTTGCAGATTGGAGAGAACTTGTAGATTGAAGACTTTTAAAATATTTTTTTGCAAAACGCAGCAGACATCGTAATCAAAAAATCGCATAGAAAATCTTTCTGATGCAAAATATATTGAAATCATTTTTTTCGCGATATCTTTGTTGTTGAGTATATCAGTCAATTATATTCGGTATGTAGATAAATTTTAATGCAGCATTTTAACTGTGAAAGCTGCGATTTGCAAGCGTTATTTTTACTACAGGTCACAACTTTTCAATTCTTTTCTGGTGCAACTAACTGATAACGGGATTTCTTCTGTGATATTTGGAATAAAATAATCACTCGACATAATGAAAGGCATCTTTTGTTCAATTATGTCTTCATATTTACTACGAAAGTTCTTGAACTCACGTTACTTCAACTTCAGTTTCTTGGTAATTTCATGAACAATTCTGGATCAGACTTATGAACGGTTTACATTGTAAGCCAACAAGTGCAAAATTACCAATTCTTTTGGGTGGAGTCGGATTTTTGCTGATAATCTCAAACAAGCAAAACAATCATGAAATTTTTTTGCATTTAATGCGCTTCATCACTTAATTCACCTGTGTTTTATTTGACTACTTATGGAAATACTGTATTTTGTCGAAAACGTTTATGTTCTGTCAAGCTTTAGCTGGCTATCAGGTTATTCACTTACAGTTATGGCGTAGGAAAGAGCAAGACCAGCAAACGATGCCGACGTCTCGTCCAACACTTCGGGGTAGATTGTGGAAAACACCACGAAGAGTCCGATAACGAAAGTTACAGATATGGCCATTGCGTCGAGTCTTACTGAAAGCCATCTCGTTGCACTGTGGTAAGCGTAGAAAGTAGAGCTGTTCGCATCAAGCTGTTTGCCGAAACTAGCGAAGAAAAAAACAGACCAAATGTCTCGTAAATCACTAAGTTTGTTTCCAAACCATGTGGAACATACGGTGAAACACCCTTACGTGGCAATGACTTCATCAGTTTTTTCGTACGCATGGATCGTGCTGAGTCCTTGCACAGTTGAAGAGACGTGAGAAAACCACGGCGACCTGCACGTTTCAAAAAGTGGTTTTACAAGAACAAAAAGATAAAAGAAAAAATATAAACGCGAAAGATAACACCCCTTTCGCCAAAGCTGATAAGCAGTAAATTATTAACTCCTCACGGTTTTCCGTTTGGATACCACTTGTCTCTAGAAATTTATGCTGACATGTCAGAAAGGTACTTTGTGTGTGATATTTCATCAGCGGTTTACTGAGGAACAGGCCCGCAACCAGGGGGGGCAAACCGGGTAATTTCCCCCCTCCCGAAATTTTCATGCATCATTTTGTATTTTCAAAGAAAGTTTAGCCTTAGGTTGGTCTGTATTTTGTCTGAAAGAAATCCTGAATAAAGTATTGACATAGTAAATGTACTTGTATTGTAAGTTGAACGCCTTGGTTTTGCATATTTCAGTTTCTCTGCCATAGCAGCTTTGTGTATAACGTAGTTTATGTTGCGCACATTCCAAGAACTGCGTTTATGGATATTGATCAGCAAATTGTGCAATAATCTATTAAAATTTCAGCTTTTGAATTGCTTTTGCTTAAAAGCGCTCATTATGTGGCCTGCACCAAGTGCAAGAAAATTTCCTCCTATAGGAAGGAGTTGTACAAATAATACAATCATTTTCAGTTTTAAATGGACCAAATCATTTTGGACCCGGAGCCAAAAACTTTTAGATGATCGAGCCGGAGCTGGAGCTTGAGCCAAATACTTTAGATGCCTGGAGCTAGAGCCGGAGCCTGAAGTTGGAGTTCCGGCTCCACAGCTCTAGTAAGATATCCTACAAATCAGCTAGAAATTATTTGACAACTGAGGTGACAAAGTAGCGCCGCAGCTCGCCGAATAGTAGCCTGTTGCAGAGACATGCTGCTCGAGGAGCAACAGTGGATTTGAAGGCAGACAAGACACTCAACCAAAGATGATCACGGAGCCGGAGTGGACTCCTTCCGGAGTTTTGATTTTGGGAATACCCAGCATTTCACCGTTAATGATGGTTTCAGAAGTTAATGCCTATGCAAAATACAATGTAAGCGACAATGCAGTTCGGGAATTTAGGAATCCATGCCGTAACCATGAGAATGTTGGGCTAATGATGTGGGCAAAAGCACAAGACACATGACAAAAACAATGTTCAATAAAACAGACTATAAAGAAGTAACAGTGTGGCGATATGACCTATAGTGATATTATTTGGCATGTTACAATAGAAGTAATGTACAGCAGATTATTTATTTGCATTGTGCAGATTTCTAGTGTAGCCACCACACTTGCACAGGCCAACCCTGCTCACATGTTGGAGCCATCCTGAGCAAAGTTGAATGTTTGTCCTAATAGTTGCGGCTACAAGATAACCTATATTGTTTTGCAGCTCTATTGCTTACGTTAAATTTGAAAGGGATTGTAAGTTATACGTAATGTTCGTCTTGTTAATTTTTTTGCAGGATTTGCACATTTCATGTTAATGGTTTAGTTTGGCACAGTGATAGTTCAGAGTTTTGTCTGAGCACATGATTAAAGTACAATTCAATGTATGTAAACAAGTGACCAGCTCCTGACCTTGGAGATTTAAAATGGGTTTTTTGTAAAAATTGAAAGTTAACGCTCAATTCAAATAATTGTCAGATGTCTGGTTAATTGTTGAAGCTTGAACTACTTATTAATTAGTGTTTCAACAGTTAACACTTTATAACTTGAATTACAGTAGAACCTATTGTTATAAAGATGTACATTTGATAACCAGTGTCTATTTTGCCCCCTGAGGCAAAAATTGTTCTGAAGATATTTTTTCAGTAGCTGTACACAATTGTTTGAAGTGATCACATGACAAGTTCAAACACATGACAAGCTTGGAATGCATGACCTACATAGCTGGTCATAACGTCTAATTTAAGTGCAGGCAAGCTATTAGTGGCTTTTTTCTACATTGCGTAAACTATATGCTAAGCCATAACTTTAAACCTCAACATGTTGTGTCTCTCTTTATTGTGCTTGTCACCTGACCACTTCAACCATTTGTGTTAGATCAAAGACAAAATATAGACACTATCTTTTTGATGTGAGTTACTTGGAAGTTTTCGGAGTATTAACAGGAGTCGGAGTTGATGTTTCAAAATTTTTCGAAGTCGGAGCAGCAGTCTTAAAGCCAGAAGCAGGAGCGGAGTCGGAGTCTGAAAAATGGGACTCCGCTCATCGCTGCACTCAACCCACTCGCTCATTTCGCCAAATTACTATTTGCATTTCGAAAATAACTCAAGATCTCCCATGCACTGTTGACTGTGTGGCAACAAACAACGTCACGCATCGCTTGGAACCCCTAAACCAGTGGTTCTCAAAGTTTTTTTCATATTCCCCTCTTACAAACCCAAACGCTGTCAGCTCCTCCCCAACAAAATACATAATTGCAAAAATTTCACACTACCTACTGTGCAGAAACAATGGACGATTATGAACCACCAAACAGACTCTACTATAAGGTCGGTAACTGCAGTTAAAGTGGCTTGTCCTTGCGTGATGTAGATTGTAGACATTGCAGTTTTTTATGTGTTGAATAAACAAATCATAAAAACTTAAGGTTTTTGCATCGACAGCTATTCCTCCCCAATTCCTCCCTTAGTGAGCCAAGTGGCACCCGTTTAAGAACCATACTGCTCTAAATATTGTCCTTTTATGCTTCACGTTAACTGGATTAACTTTTTTATGGAGGCAGTTGCAAAAGTGTGTCTTGCTGAAAGTGGTTCAGGTGTGACCTTGCGACTTAGCATTTCTCTGTCATAAATATTTATAGCATCATAGTAAGTTTTATCGTCTGAAATCGGTAGTGGCCAGCATGGTCACCACACAGATGTGTGTGCTGAACTACTTTAAAAAATCAGTCGGCAAGAACCAGAAAACCGTCAGACTGGAGAATAAACTTTTAAAAAACATGAGGTTAAAAGCGATGATCACGATGAAAGGACCACCAAGTTGAACGGAAGACGCTGTAAATCTAGAGAATGCAACAGAGATTTAGCAATGGGACACGGGTTTATTTGTTACCATTGAAGTTTGAAATGACTGTTGACGAGAAGCATGCTCTTTCGACGAGATGTTGGTTTTACGACGAGACGTAATTCAGGACAAAGCAAAGCGTTAGTTCAAAGGGAATACTTGGGAATGTATAATGGTAAAGTTAAGGTCACCAAAGCCAGGGAGCTTTCTTAAATATTGCGTTATAACAGTATGTAGTGTGCACTGAGTTCACTATGAAACAACTGCCCTACGAGTGTAAACACATTTTGAAAATGCCAATAACGTTTTTTGCTGATTGGTAAAACAACTAGTTACAATCATTTCCTCCAGAAATTTTAGCTGTCTGTTGCCATGCTGAAGAATATTTGTGATGTTCAACAACTTCTAATGAAATTGAAATTAATTAACACGCGCAATGGCGGAAAAGGTCAAGTCAAAAGTTCTGCAGCATGTCGTGATGCCGATAAAATGAAACACTATTATTACTTTGATGAAAAAATATCTCACAGAAATGGATTTGCAAAGAATAATTTTACAACTTTGCTTTTATCAACGTGGAGACTGTTTTACGCTGCAAAGTTCCGCCAGTGTTTCAGTAGGACTAGTAATATGAAGCGTAGAAAGTTGAAAACACACATATCTCTGCTAAACCAAGCTGACCTACTCCTCCCCATCTAACCTCCCCATCTAGCTACTCCCCATCTAGCGAGGTGCACTTTGGACGCTTTCCAAACTGCATCTTGTTACTCTGATGTTTCTAAAATAAGCATCATTCACAGACTTGGACGAAATGAAAGATGAATAATATAATTTATCACCCGAACCGACACACAAAAACTTTCACAACGCTAAGTTAAACGAAATAAGTTTACTTCAAACGCTGTCTCCTTTTTCCATAACACTTTGCTTGTGAATTTAATTAATACTTGATGTTTGTCTTACAGCCAATGATGTGGTGTCGAGACCGAGACTTGATCCACACTTGAAGACTGAGGCTTTGTCAAAAACATCCAGACTTGAATATTTGAGATTGAGGCTCAAAACACGAAACTGGTCTGCTTTGCCAATATTACGTTTTTTTTAAGGTTTGACCTTGCTGGCCACAACGATATTTTGAGAGATCGCAACCAATTTGTTTGCGTGCCGAGATAGTCGTAAAGCAAGGTTTTAGTGTATTTTGATGGTGGTAATAAAGCGAGTTTCTGCTGCATTTTGAGGGATCGTTGGAAAAATTTGAGAGACCGTTTTGTTCTCTCAAAACGCTTTAAAAGAACCCTGATTAAGGTGTTTCTTGAATTTGTCAAAAAGGTACTTCGAAATTTCCGAGCATCCATTTCGTCGAATTTTATCCACTTTTATCAGTTTGTCAGTTTTCCTTCATCATGAATAAGACCAATAGCGAGTAGGTTGAACTGCAGGAGCTTCTCCAAGTCATGTCGATAAAACATTAAACTCTCGAAAAAAGGCTGGCAACCAAGGTTTTCATCCATCGAGACCGAGATGAGACCTGACACAGTCGAGACTGAGACTCACAAAAACCGGCTTCGGGTCGCGTCTCCGTTCCAAATCCAAATCGCTACTCTCCATTACAGCTAAACAATTCTGCGTAAGCTCCAAAGCGTTATCACCGACCTCGTGATGCAATCCATCCGTTTAAGCTCTCTGACGGCGCTTCGGAAGTACACGTAGATGAAACCGAACAGGATTGCCAGAACAGCTATCATGATAGCAAACCAAGGGAACACAATCAACATTGTCATCAGTGCAAAGAATATTAAAAAGAGCTGAAAAACAAGAGAACATTTTGAAATGACACAAACGCCGCTTAAATGTTTCGTGTCAATGCGCACATTAGCCATACAATCAAATTCAAAGCCTATGTAAGGAAAAACACATCTGTTTGAGGGTATAAGGACAATTGCCAACTGGACAACTGCCAACCAGACAATTGCCAAATGGACCATTGTCAACTGCTGTACCTGCAATACAACTGACAATTACAGTAGGACAACTGCCAACCGGAGAACAACTTCCGTGAAGCATAGTCGTAAATGGTTCCTCTAGTCAGTATACACCCTCCCTTTAGCGTGTAGGCCTACGTCAGAGCTACAAATTGCACGACTGTTTTATTTTATGCCTTACCAGGTTCGTGACCTAAACCTCTGAAGGGCTACCGCGGCAGTGCGTAGTAAACAAAAGCTCAGTAGTCAGAACTAAACATTGCAGAAAATCATTCAAACAGTAGGCTGTATCTGTTTTTGAAAAGCTCCTACACTATTGCATTTTTCCTGCGCCAGAATGTTTAGGTTGTTCGGTATGTTTTCTTTGATTTAGCCTAAGTTCTCGGTGAGAAAGAGCTTTACGACATTTTTTGCAAGGGCTATTGTGTGGTTGTTAGTTGTTCCAGTGGGCAATTGCCCTAGATGGCAATTGTCAGATTGGCAGTTGTACAGCTGGAAATTTCATTTGGCAATTGTGCGGTTGGCAGTTGTCCTAGGACCCTATTTTAGATGTTTTATTTTTACTTTTAGACCCCAAATAAGCGCACAAAGAATGTTAGGCACTGAAATTTCTACAATTCAAAAATGCAGCATCCATACCTGACGCAGAAACATGTCCAAAAAAAGAGGTAGTCTGACATCAACATCGTCAAGATCGCGGGAAAATCTGAAAAGAGACAGGAACCATAGTGTAGCCTATTCGGTACTTGGATTCGCAGAAACCAACCGTCTTCACCAAATATTTTGGCTCTGAAAAATTTCCATAAACTATTTGCAAGACTTGTTAAGATGAGATGTTCTTCTGCCAAACAGCACATCGTTAATAATGACGTGTGCAGCAACATGGGGTCTACAGCGTTTAACAGTGTGAACTCGAAAGCGGTAACAACACTCGATAAATTTACTGAAACAAATAAATCGAGACGATCTCACAACGGTAAGCTTTAAATTAAAAGTTTGTTGTAGCAGATTAAACAAATTTTCCTTTTCTTTAGTTACTTTCATTTCAATTGCTCTTCAATTTCAGTCAACTCGTTTGCAAGATTGAGAATTTATAGCAAAAAAAAACCAACCTGTTTAGAATTCTTCCAGTGGGGGTGCTGTCAAAAAATGACATGGGGCTTGCAAAGACAGTCTTGAATACGTCGTTATGCAAATTTGAAGAAGCACCAATGAGGCAGTAAACATACAGAAAAGCTCTCACAATTCCAATAAGTAAGGTTCCCAGGAAGATGGAGAAGTACATTATCTGTAAAACATGAAGGTGATATCACTCAGTGCAAGTTTTCCACCATCAGACAAACTTCCAAAACGTCTCAATGAAACATGTGCTTGTCCTCGCCTACAACCTAATCCTAAAACAAACTATACGAACAAACTACGCTACGGCAGGAAAAAGCAGACATGAAAATGTAAACCAGGACGATTATCTGATATATTCAAGATAGCAGTCAGCTTTGTCGGTACTAGTGAGCGTATTGCAAAAACCTGTTGCTACAATGTAGCACTTTTAAATACAGGATGCCCCCAAAAAATTTTTTTCCAAGGATGGGTTTGCAATTTTGAGTTCCATTATTCTTGAACAAGCAAGCGTGTTTATTACATGTTGAAATTGTTTCCACAAAGTTATGTCAAAGAGATAAAGTCATGACAAGGAAGTACAGTATATGGGAAGTATTCAGCATGTATGGAAGTTACCCTGTTTGATGATTCAACAATTGTAAACGTCAATACTTATAAACAGGCCCGTAGCCAGGTTTCAAGATTTGGTGGGGCACTATACATTTTTAGGGGGGCAATATCCTTGCTTTTACTAAATGTTTAAATCAAATTTTTCTGAGCGCAACAAAAATTGGGGGGCACAAAAGAAATTTGGAGAGGTAGTGCCCCCGAATGCCCCCCCGTGGCTACGGGCCTGCTTAAAAATGTTAAATCCAAACATTCCAAAACAAAGCTTTATGTTAACTGATCTTTTTGAAGCAAAACGTTGGGTGTTATCTATTTTAATGGTACTGTGCTCTTGTCTCACAATAAGACTTATGAAGTCAGGTGTTTTTTCTATCTTTTTCAGAAGTTACCACCTGTCATAATAAGGCTCTTCGTCTTAAAGAAATCGGGCTACATTTGAAGGTGAGGAACCAGTGTTACAATATTTGAACAAAGCAAAGGTTTAACTGTTTTGTTTTACGTTTAAATCAAAATCACCCGTGAAGGTAACTTCACGCAAAACCTTTACAAATTGTTTAAGAATCTTCAATTGGGTTCTCAAACATTTAATTTTATCATCATACCTTTAAGGAATTACTCACTCAGTTTGTTGAAAGTTACGTTTCGTCATAAGAATATGCAATTCTTTTTAGACTTTTCCCCATCCACGTGGAAATAAGCAATTCTTTCTAGACTATCCTTCAATACTCTTTTAGTACCAGTTTGAAGCTGTGTACTTGAAAAAGTGACAGGGACGTGGCGGTTTTACAGTGGTAGGAGATTACCAGCTTAGAGTTCTTTCAACATACTTTCTATACCGCACCTTTGAAAAAGACACAAAAGCAAGATATCAATAAGAGAACAGCGTAAATTATTTATCAAAAGGCCAAAGAGTTCTAAGACAAATTTTCAAGTCAGATTATGATGCACCTTTAAAACGCTTGCCAGCTGAAGTTGTTTTGGACAGTTTTATAGGAAGGGTTATTAAGCATTCCAGTTTGAACATTTCAAACTGTGTCATACAGCCTATATTGGTGCAGATCTTATGAGTATTCTAATAAACTCCTATTGAATCTAGGTCAGCTATTTCAGCTGGGGTCCTCGATTAGCACAAAGTAACAATACACCAGCAAACGCGTGAATTAAATCCCTGACGTTATTTTACCTGACTAGTAACTGACTAAAATTGAAGGCTTGGTCCAATAACAAGTTTTGCTAAGCTTTGCCAATAAAGGGACAAATGTTTGTGTACCTCGTTCCAGCTACACACACACGTTTGTGACTGTGTTCTACAGTTTATGAACAGCAACCAGCATGCTCATCAACCACGTTTCCATAAACTGGAAAAAGAGTGGTAACTTCGATATCAACAACATGCTATGCTAAAAAGCAGACAACTGTATACCTGATAAAATTCAAGATTGCTTCCAGTTGAAATATTGGGATCAACATATGGTACACAAGTTTCGTTACTTGCTTGTGTGGTGTTAAAATCTGGAGAAAATGTGCTACCTGCGGAAAAAGCAAACAAACTTGAAATTTGTAGAAAAGTTTCAAAAAGCAGGACAAGTCACTATAACCCAAAGATTTCTGAATTTTTGCTGAATTGGTCAAAGGTACAACAGTAAATCCACTGCAAAGATCACACAGGTATTTGCTATCCAGGGTGACCAAACAACAGAACCCATAAAAATTTTATTAAAATCTTACAAGGGTCCTGCAGGTTTCCAGTTTTTGCTGGGCTTATACTTCAGTTTGTGTACGACCATTCCCAAAATTTCAGTTAACTTGGTCGCTTTGCATGAAAGTCAGATTCCTTCAAAAACGGAATTGACACGGAGTACATTGGATATTTGCTTTTTGTAATGTTGAGTCCACTTTTCTTGCAAGTTTCCACAACTCCGCGTATTTTGTGACAAAGCAGTAAAATCGATTTGTAAATGAAAGCGAGCAGTAGAATTTTTGTAAGAGCGCAGGTTTCATAATCGTGTAGTTCGCATAGCAATTGTCAACAGCTGACTGTATTAAATGCAAATCGCGTTTTTGATTTTTAATCCTCTCGAAAAAAGCCGATTTGGTTCACATTAAAACAAACAATTATTTAAAATTAATTTGGTTCTGATGGTCGACAAAACGTGCATGTTTTTATCGATGGCCTTACTTTCATCTGGGCATGTTTTCCTTCTTCCACCTTGATTGATCCAGTAACTCAACCACCAGTTGCAGAAAGTGGTTCCAAATATCAAAACAATGACGAGGAAAAGCAACAGGAAGCAAATAACATACCTGCGATACAATACCCCAATTTTTACTCAAGTCATATCTTCACTTTTAAGACCATCTTTTTAATGGTTAATGAGAATTGCATATCGTATATGACAATTTGTGTTCTGTTAGCGTTGCAAATCAATTGATGATGATTGGATATCAAGATTACGGACAGTTTCGTGACTATTTTGAGGTAGCTAGTTTACTTACTAAAGAAATTTCAATCAACCAACCACATTTCTTTGAAAGTGGGAAGAAGCTATTGTTGCTGAAAACTTAGTTGTGCTGCTGTGGGTATAGACAGTATGCAGATAGCAGATGAAAAAAAACGTTATTTCATAGACTGCGAAACAGGGACGCCGGAGCAGCGGTAGGGCAGGAGGCCAGTAAAAGAGTTGTGGGTAGTGGAAACTTAAGAAAAAGAAAAATATCGTATCGTGATTAATTACGTTTGTTTTTGTTCATCAACTATGTTGACCTCAAAAATATTAACATAAATTATAGAAAACCATTGCGAAATTTTTGGGTGCCCGAATGGCTGCAATAAATTTGTTTAAGTCGAACTTGACAAATCATGCAATTACTTATGATACTGTTATGAAAAGACACCTCCGCCCCCTTTGACCCCTACTGAAAGGTCTGGGGGCAATCCCCCCGCCATTCTCCCATTTTCCAGGGTTCCTTGCTGCGAAAAGATCGAAAACTCACCCGCCAGCGGCTTTGATGAAAGTAATATATGTCGACATTTTAACTGAACCCATAGCTTTAACCTCTTTTTGTACAAGAGCTTTCGGCTGTTTGATGGAATGTATTCCTTCATCTGAAAAATGAAAACGTGTTACAGATTTGTGTGTAACTGTACTTCTTGATTTTATGTAAAAAGAAGTTTTTTTTCACAAATTTTCGCAATTTAAACAACAATTTCAACGGTGTCCAAAAGAAACACTTCATCAATAAAACAAAACACGGCACGCTGACGATTCAGGCAAATCTGACAATACCCAGCAACAAACAAGCAGAATTTGTTAATGTTTCGAAACAACTTGATCCTTTACGATTTTGAACGCAGGCGTTCAGTACATTTAGATTTGGAATAATGTTACATGTTGTTCGCTTGCAACTTGTGATAAAGAAACACAATGCCATAAATTATTTGCAGTTCTTACCAGTGCGTGCTAGTGTCCCTAAAACAGTTTACTTTTCTCCACACAAAAATTGGAAGCTGCTTCGCAATAACAGTTTATTTCAATTCGGCCAAATAATCATAAACTGAGAAGTGCTGCACGTCCCAGGCGGCATCTTCAGCAAAGTGCTTTCTCACAGAACGTATCAATTAGGAAATCGATATAAACAAGGGCTCAAACGTTGACATGAAAACCAAGGCTTGCACAGGGATGACATAAGTTTGCTTTTCTAGCTTTTGAAAATTTTCAGTTGTTTATCACAATAGCGATTCTTTTCATTGACGACGATGAACTCGCGTTTGTCTAACTAAGCGGTTTCCAAGCATTTTATTCATCAGTACCGTTTGGATCCTTTCATAGGTTCGTGTGTAGGCCACCTCTAACATTTTGCCATGGTTTTTGCTGTTAAACTAAACTTGCTCTGCTGCACAACACACTGTGTTCGTACAGCTTTAAAATCCTCTGAAATTTTTCTTTCATAATGATAAGTTTATTCTAATTGTGTGTCTTAACTAAACTTTACCTGAAATCCTGATATTTTACTAGTAATTAATAGTTAGTTAGCAGCTAACTATTCTTAAGAAACTATGGTGGAATATGAAGTACTAACACGGTTATTTGCACAATCGTGCGCTTCGCTAAAACTATTTTTAAGGCCCATCTACACTGAGGACGTGCCAGGCGTAATCCTTTGTTTGTTTTGTTGCGTCGGGTAATTCTGCGCTCGTGCACGGCTCGGCACGGCAACTCCTGGGTGCAATAAAACAAACAAAGAATCGTGCGCGGCTACTCCTGGCAACTTCTCAGTGTAGATTGGCCTTTAAACCAGGGCTTCGGGGTAGGAAATTTTTTTATCCGAATCGAACGCCTAGAGTTCAACTCCAAATTTTTTGACTCCAACTCCTGGTAAGGAATTTTGAAATTGATATTCTGTAAAGCAGGCTTTTTCAGCAACGTTTGCTAAAATCGATAACATCTTTCCAAACTTCGAACTTGCAAACCTGCAACTATAAAGTGCTGCCAGAAGTACGTTGATGAATACTTAAATGTAGGTGTTAATTAAAATTTTGCAATTTTTAGTTTTAATTTACAATGAACACATGAAAATTCTGAAATAGCATACACATCACAGCATGGCAATATGACAGAAACTTTAGCATGTCACCTGTATACATGACAGCAATATTGTAAAGACACCTGTACTTTTGTAATGCATTTAATTTCCCTCTTATAATTAAGCAATGCTGTCTAAAGTTTCTTAAAATCAACGACCGCTTATTGTGGAAATACCTGTGATAAATGCCGCAAACGAGAATAACGTGCGCGCTGTATTACTTATGACATGCAGAACAGCTAGTGGAACCAACTTGCAGATATCAAATGAATTCAACATTGTATTTCTTGTGCCTAAAGATTCAGAAGGTGCACAAATGCTTCAAGGACAGAGCCAACTCCAGATAAGTAAACACCTGAATGCTGCTTTCACAAAACACAAAAAATAGCTAAAACGCGCAAAACAAAAGTTAAATGACAGGCTAATTTTGCAATGACATATATACAAAAAAGATTAATGCCTGTTTCGACTAGGCTTGTAATTCCACGTGCTTTATTGATGCAGTATCACTCTTGAGTTTATCTGAAACCTTGCCATGAAATTGCACAGCTGGAATCGGAGTCACTAAATCTTTTAAAACTCCGAACCCGGGAATGAAAATATCCAGACTCCGCATAAAAATGCAAAAAGCATTAACTCCGACGCCCTGCTTTAAACACTGACATCCCAATGAGACAGATCAGTGTTTCAATTAGTTTCGTTGTTTTCTGACAACGCACACTCCTGTAGTTATTGTTTGATATCAATAGCATAGTGTTGTTTTCCGTAATTTGCTTGTTTTTTGGAAAACGTTGAATCTGCCAGAAAGACATATGGTGCAAATTGCCTAATGGCACTTGGCAGAACAGAGTAATTACAATATCACAATTTCGGTAAGATATTGAAAAACTATAAAGAATTTGTGCGAAATGTACCGCATCTGTTAATCACACTCGTAAAAAAGAGTCAGGTAAGAATATTCTCGCAGACCTTATGTACCTCTTGACAGCTCAAATGTACCACTGGCAGTGCATTTACGTCAGTTTGAGAAGTCCTGGTCTAACTGGTAAAAGTACTTGATAGATAAATTTTGAAAGCCCTAATTTTGGGTTTCCCGCCATATGCCTCTCAAGTCAAAGACGTCGCCTTCCTGTGTGCGAAAGCAATCCGTCCTCCTCCGGGACAACTTGGACCAGAAGGGATAAGAAGCATATCCTAAAAACTGAGTTGGAACCAAGAATCAGCTCAATTTTAATTTTCACCGCGACGAACCTAGAATATGCACCGTGGAATTGCACTTTTGTATTCGTGTTCTGGTGCAACGAAGCAAGAATGCAAAGGAAGTTTACCCTGCTCAGGTAACCTCTGCCCAATTTGGGCAAACGGTTCTTCTACATAAATTTAAAATTAGTTAAATTCACGTAGAAAGCTGGTTCTTTCAGTAGCTGCATTTTTTAGACGCTCTTTCGGGCAGTCCAATTCGAAATCTGCACAAGTTTTGTAGTTTTCGATGGGGAGCAAAAATTTGCCCAAATTGACCCATGGTTACCTGAGGTGTAACAAAATTCCTACACAAAGATTCCTCCTAAGGTAACCTTGACTAATTTGGGCAAAAGAAGTTGGTGCATGTAGTATGTAGGTTCACTAGTAAGCCACGCCAGCAGCCTTTGACCGAAGCCAGCACGGGAGTAGATCAAAGTCAAACGAGTGCACTCCCTGACGACGCAAATCAATTTGGCGCGATGGTTCCTGCTCAGCTCGTGGTTTTCATTGAGAAACTGACAAGAGAATGTGTGACGCCTTCTCCGTCAGAGCAAAGAAATTGGAGCCAGAAAGGGCATGTACCTTGTGTGTGCACTTGTGGTGAAAGGTCAAAGCATTTTATCGAGGATGATGAACCATGTGCTTCTCTGTTCCGAATTGGAGTTTCTAGAACTTTGGCTTGACCAAAAAAGGCTTGCTTTTGTTAAGCGTGCACTTGCGGTAAAATACCAAAGCGTTTTATTGAGGAAATGAACTTTGAGACTAGACAACGCTGTGGAACCTGTCCACCATCAAAACAGAACAAAACGAGGTTCACGTGCCAACTGCCAACAATGGGGAGCACTTCTCTGTATTGATCACTTTCAAGTTTTCTGGAACGATTACTCACACCCCTGGAATACTAACCTCGGGTGAATTCTACCCAAGCAGGATTAATGGCCACGTAGTCCCTAGGTGAAAATTACCCGACGTTATGGTTACTGTGAGTTCTTGGTGAAAATCACCCCAAATTATGGTTTGTGTGAGTTCGGTGAAAATCACCCCACGTTATGGTTAGAGTGAGTTTTTTGTTTCCCTGTTGATGCCTTGACATAGTAAAAATTGACAAAACTCCACTCATTTATAGTTTTCAAATTTCAATTTGGGGGGCTTGGTGCATTGTTTGGGGGGGATTAGCCCACCTAATCCCCCTGTGGCGACGGGACTGGCCGTATGTGAGACATGAAAGTCAATAGCAGTGCCGCGATCAATCTGATTGCCCAACAATTGTCGTAAAGTATTTACCCCTTTTGGGCAAGTTCACCTTATGTGCCTGACTTTCGTAAAAAATTTGCCCAATTTGGGCAAGGTTGATTAATGTGGCTGAAAACTGCAATGATAATAGAAAAATTTCATGTCTCAACCTAATTTACTTTTATTGCAGATAGAACCGCAAGCTTGAAATGAGGTTCTCTTTGAACCTTTACCCAACCACCAATGACGTCTACGGGCGAAACTTTTGGATTTTTCTTTACTTTTTCGTTCATTTGCTAAGAGCATTTCCCACAGTTTTGTTTGGAAAATTGCTTTTGTTCTTCATCATATAAAAAGTTTTCCATAATCAACACGTTTTTTTTATGATCGGATGAGCTTGAGAAGACTTGCTAACTTGTAAAAAAAACGCGTGCTTGTCTAAACCTGTAAACCTGTCAGTTAGTCCAGCATAAGCGAATAAACAAAATCTGTCCATTTCGGGCAAGGACGACAAAAGTATTTAGAGATTACCTGAGCAGGGTTATGGGCGATCCAGCAGATCGAAGATTTTAAAGAGATTAGAACGATATTCAAAAACTTTTGTTCAGGTGGAAAAAACACACATAATCCTTCGCTCCTATACAAGGCGATCATGTTTGGATTTCTGCAGTTCAATGGGAGGCAGTGGTGTTTCTAGTAATATTTGAGGAATTGCAATATAACTTTCAGAGGTTTGGCATTGGAAGCACCTTGCAGAATCTCTGCTGGGACGGCATCTTGCCTGAAACATTTTCTACACTTAAAGTTGTTGATGGCTAACCCAGCTTGGTCAAGTGTGAAAGGTCGATCAAGATCGTGAATGAAAATAGGGTTTTAGAATTCAAGCAAACGCAAGAAACTTTGAAACACAAATTTGAAGTTTCCTGAAGTAGCCAGTATTTGCAACTTCAGCAGTGGAATAAGAATAGTTTAACAAAATGGAAAGCATACTGTTGGCAGGTTTTTTTAAGGTGTTTTAGGGACCCGATTCGGGTCCCTAGAATTTAAAATCGGGTCCTTAAAATCAATGAAAACTATTATCGGGTCCCTAGAATCAGAGAAAGTCGCGTCCCTAGAATCAGAGAAATCAGGTCCCTACAGGCCCAAAGCGGGTACCTAACATTTTGCTTAAAAAAACCCTGCTGTTGATATAAAAACATTAACCTCCAATGAAATTTGCGTTTTGGTTAACAGATTAACACCACGACAGGTTGTCCAACCATAGCAGATCGGTAAATATGGGTGGCTTGCGAGTCGAATTGAGCCCAAGTCATAGGAACATGTCATAAGAAAAGATCTTGGAAAATTCAGTTCGGGTCATTGACCAAGGCTATGGAAATTATAGCTTAGCCATTGGTATGCAATTAACTGGAGGTTGTTGCGAATTATACAAAACACTTTGATAACTCTTAGTCTTGATCTACACGTAAATTTTATTTAAGAGCAAGTGGTAGGGGCTTCTCTTCATATACTGGCCGTTGGGTTATTTACTGATATATTGAAAAAGTTTCAATTGCACGAACTGGTTTTCAGTCGGGTCATATCAAAAGAAGTGTGAGTTGATCTGAAGATAATTATGTTTCAAAGCTGTGAGAACCCTTAATATGACAAAACCAAAACAACTGTACTGTATTCTAAGCACAAAATGTTGAATATACGAGACTTATTTAAATTGTCAGTTGCCAAATTCATGTACTCCTTTTATAATGGTGGATTACCTAACCACTTTGATAACTTCTTTACTGAGATTAGATCAGTTCACAAATATCAAACAAGATGTGCTGCTTTGCAAAAGCACTATTTACTCAGAATAAAAACGTCCCTGGGTCAACTTTCTTTAAAGTATATTGGTCCCAAAATTTGGTCTAACATTCCTGAAAATTTGAAATCTTTTTCGCCTTAATCATTTGCAAAACAACATAAAAACCTTCTATCTTGCCAAAATTCCGGTTGATTTTCATTTTGCATGCTTGTCACTTTTCGCAATATTGTGTTGGTGCCCCTATTTTCCCTCCTATCATTTACCTCTACAGTTGCTCACCCCACCCCCTGTAAATATGCATGCTTTCACCAACTGTTTTTGTATTGTTTTTTTGGCTTATTTTACCTAACGTCGATTCGATGCATTTTGTTACTTTTTTACTACTTGTGAAGGGCCTTCAATGAAAAATCGATTTGTGCTAGCAACAGGGCTGGCTGAGGTGGTCATTCGCCAACCCTTTGTGATTCAACATGTTAGAACATGATCATTAAACTGCGAAAACTGGAACTTCGGAAGTTTTTATATTCTCATCAACATGAAATCAATTTGTGATCTTTGATGTTATTATTTTTCCTCTTGCTGCGTTCGTGTAATTTCGTGATTTGAGTCGCAAAAATGCATGAATAAACCATACCGTACAGGCAACGAGCTTAAGATATTTGGAATTATTGCAGAACGGAACTCAAACCATTTAACTCTGATCGTCACATATCTCCATAACCGATAAATGTGTAAAAGTTGATCTGATCGATTTTAAGACGTACCTTCTTTTCTTACGCTGGCAATAGAACGGATGCTTCCCACTCTTTCAAATTCTATCTGAGTCGCTTCAGGAGTTATGATCGTTGCAGCATCGAGGCTGATATCGACCATTTCGCCTTCAGCTACGTGCGTATTAGTAATCGCAGGTTACACGCTGGCTGACAAGGGATTTCTAGATACCGATATGCACCCTCAAACATTTTTACCCAAGCAAAGAGCGAGCACACAATCAAGCACGCTCAAATGCTATCTCAATCACGCATAAACACCAACGCAGCCACGTGCTTGAGCAAAACGAACTGATTCACTAAATGCCCACGTTTGATACGACATACGATTGTTTAAGCATACTTTACCCGGCACGTCCAAGCTTGCCTTACCGGGAGTTCTTTTTTCAGTTATCTTTTCAACGAGTCCTTGGTCTACATCGTTTGAGTTGCTCTCCTTCTTCTGTTCCAGGTAAAAGTTGCTGGAACACAAAACAGTACGTACCTTCGCTTACTATCTGCAGAAGTAAAGACTAACGAACATTCAAATTAACACTCAGTCTTTGCCATTAAAGTTGGAGACGCCCACACAAGGCTAATGTCACTTTGAAGCATTTGGCTCAACGGGAACTTCCATCCACCCATAGCAAGTGCAAGATGTGATGTTTATTGTTCATCGAATCACAGTGTTCTTGCCGTGAAAAGCATCAAAGTCACTAAATTTCCCAAAATGAGGAAATCGATTCAGCGACAAAAATAACGATTCCAAAATATATGCAGAAAATAGGATAAACCGGCGTAAACTTACTTGATCAGTTCGGCGTACTCTCTTTTGTGCGTCATCAGGTCGTCATGTTTGCCCTTCTCGGCGATTCGTCCGTTTTTGAGCATTATCACTTCATCACAATCTTTGAGGTACTGCAACTGATGGGTGACGAACAGGACAGTTTTTTCAGCCAGTTCCTTTTTGATGCATTCGAAGAATATATGCTTTCCAACATGAGCGTCAACAGCGGAGAGAGGATCGTCCAGGAGAATTATGTCTCTATCACTGTACACGGCCCTGTAATGAACATGATACGCAAAATGCAGGACAATCTTTATTTTACACTTTTATTATTGTCATATTTACTTAAAATATGTCGTTAGGATTTTATTTGCACAACTCGAAAATTGATTACCAAAGCTTTATTTGCAGTATACTCTTCGTATGTGGACCTTGTGAAACACAAGGTGAAAAATGTTATTCGAAAGCCTAAAACTCTGGCCCAACGATTATCAATCTTCAAGCCGAGGACTAATTTCGTATCAAGAAAACGGACTCATATTTCACAAATGACGTGAAGACAGGCGAAAACTCATGTCCGCCATCACTGGATAAACTTTGACTTAGCTTTATCGTCAGTTTGTTTGATTTGCTTTTATAATTAATTGCTATCAAATGAAATGAGCCCTCAAATTCAAGGTTGGTAATGACTGTTATCAGGTGAAATAAACTTCTGTTGCAGAAAAACGCGTAATCACCTTGCCAAGCTCACACGTTGCTTTTGACCACCTGAAAGGTTTATGCCTCGCTCTCCGATCTCGGTAAGATCACCGTCAGGCAATAACTTGAAATCGGATCGAAGAGAGCACGCTTCCGTAACTGAGCAACAATTTGCGATGAATTAACTTTTCTCAGTTAAATTACCAAAATCTAACATCCGATCAACACGAATGCTCTCTGCAGCAATTACTCAGCTTTTCAACTGCGCAGTACAATTGGTGTCGCTTTTGGGGAATCTGCCCGCTATGCTCTCTTTTCATACGCAGTACAAGGCATTGTTAGTTTTTCTCAAAAGTATCATTCGAAAATTAGTAGGCTAGTAAATAGTTTGGTGAATTGACAACGCAATTAATAAGATATCTTGAACGTAGAAACAACTTTGGAAACAGGTGGTTGTGCCTAACGCTCTTATCAAAAACCTTAGAAGCGAATTACCACAGAAGGTATAGATATCACCTCTGTTGTATTTTCGTTCATTCCATGACGTTCCAAACAATATATTTTCCCTCATAGAATCGTGGATGATCCAAGCTTGCTGAGGAACATAAGCCAGTTTTCCGTCAATACCGAGCGACCCTCTTTTAATTCGAAGCTGACCCAGCAGGGAGGAAATCAGGGACGACTTTCCACTTCCAACAGAACCGCAAATTCCAAGTAATCTTTGAAAATAGCAAACAAGCGTTAACTCGGTTGAAACAACCATTGCATTGAAATGATTTAAAACAATCACTGCATTAATTTAGTAATTAAAATTGAAGAATTAAATAAGCCATTCAAGGTGTATGAAAGTAAAGTTGTTTTTTGCAGTAATTTTTCATTCTTTGAGTGTACTTTTGCCAGCTACATGGAATTATGCCGTGGGCCAAGATAGTCCGTTTTCTGGAAATCTATTGATCACGGCCTCAATCGCATGATATTTTCGGGAGCAAGGCGAAATGAATGTAACTTACTTTTGTACTATTCCGAGGGAGAGGGGGCAAAATGATTGTAATTGTTTGTACCTGACAACTAAAGATGTTTCTGAAAATTTCGGGGAAATTTTCCGGTTGTCCCCATGGGTGCCGGCCTGCGTTTGATAAAGAAACGTGTTGAAGAATTGTTAACCTAAAGAAGACGTTTCGTTCCCATAAAAGAGAAGGTCCGTATGTTCTACTACAAAAACTACTCACAACTCAATTGACGTGAAATTATTTTAAGTGCTGTGCTGAAAATACAGACGCATTCAGTCTACTGTCTATTAAGGCATATGCTCCAGTTACACCTTTCCTTGCTTTTTTTCTTGCGACCGCCAAAGCTTGGCAATACAAATGTGGTGAACCTTCGCTTCCGCTAAAAGAGCAGTAAATGCACAAGTACCTTCCTTTCGGAACTTCCAAGTTCAGATCGTGAATCACTTCCACGTTTTCTTCATTTTCTGTTGAGCTTATGCTATTTTCCTCGGTTATCTTTGATAATGGAGGGTTTGACTTTCCCGCAGGGTTGCTTTGGCCAAGCTTAAGAAATACTTAAACATTAATATCTACAAGATTAATATTCAAATGCATTGACCAAAAGTATTCTGCCAAGGAAGCGCTTCGGATGTCCAATTCAATTAATAAATTTGCATTCACAGTTTGGAGGTAAACATAGGCCTATTGTTCTAAACCAGGGGTCACCAACCTTTTCGAAACTGGGAGCTCCTTCTTGGTACAGATTCATGCGAAGCGCTACCAGTTTGATGCACACACTTGTGAAATAAAAATTTACTCAATTTGTCTTGAATTATGTTAATAAAAATTAAAGATATTCATCAATGTGAAGACGCTAATCATGTTTATGCCATTGTCAGAACAGGCCCGCGGGCGACCTATGTGGTCCGTGCGGGCGACCTGGTGCCCGCGGGCACCATGTTGGTGACCCCTGTTCTACACACTTAGTGCGCGACATGTTTCAACTTCAATTCTTGATCCCAATGGTCCCCAACCAAATTAAAAAGAATGCATTTCTTGTTGCCATAAAGTAGACCTCCATTAAAAACTCCTAAAGCGCAGTTTGGGCAAATGATTGACGTTTGCTTGAAACACAAAAAATCTCAAAAAACCTGACTTTATCGCGTTAATTGGTACAAATGAATCTTTAAGGAACAGCGAGAGACGCAAAGCTCCACGAGAAGGCCAATTTCGAATTCAAAGGGAATTCGGCTCTGGATCGTCGGCAAAGGCCGATTAACCATTAAGCAGACTAATGTGCTTAGAGCAACAGGGTTAAAAGGGCACCACAAAATTGAGAGAAGTGTGGACAAAATTGAAACGAATGAATATCACTAATATAAATGGAATAACTAGGGAAAATTTATCATAATGTTCTGTTTCTTGACCATGGTGCGCATCCTAGGTTTGTCTTCCCAGCTGATCCAAAAGGGCCTGCGCTGACGCAGTACAGTTCGACATTTGTCGGGCAATAAGATGATTTCAACTGCGGCAATCAAAAACACATTTTTCACTCAAATCGAACTTTGCAATACAATTACAGAAGACCAACTAGAGAGTGCCTTTCCAAATGTTGAAGTTAAGTTTAGAATATTTTGACAATAATAGTCACCAACTGAACAACAGAGAAGTCTTTCTCACACCTAAAGCGTGTGAACAAACAAAGAGATTGTTTATTGTTCACTAAAGATTCGACTCACTTTGTATATCAACAACTGAAGCAGATCTTGAAAAAATTAATTTCAAGGACGTAATTAGTCATTTTTCAGAAATGAAATGTAGAAAATGCCTTTCAGTTCGTGAATCGTGGAACTTTGGTACATTTGTGAAATATTAGGAACACATTTTGTATTATGCAATGCTGCAACCTGCATCGTATATCTGGTCAGACAGGTCAACAGCTCAAATAGGCTGGGCCAGTGTGGAAAGGAAGGGGGCACCAAACTTTGACCCGTACTTAGGGCAAAAGTGAATCTTAACCCGCCACTGATGGGCGGCAGCGCCGAAACTAACTGATATTTTCGAGAT
>Ga0210059_1002042_pt1 | contig 31245 bp, 24 predicted proteins | sample Ectturendosymbi2_FD_188042 | JGI IMG/M metagenome (GOLD analysis project Ga0210059, IMG submission 188042) | Ecteinascidia turbinata endosymbiont from Florida, USA - Sample 2 (SPAdes) (version 2) | ecosystem: Host-associated > Tunicates > Ascidians > Unclassified | place: Key West, Florida... | reverse complement strand
CCGAAGCACTGCACTCGGTGAGAACACTGCTTTCTACAGCAACAAACACTACACCGCACGAGCGGTTTTTGCCTTTTCCCAGGCGTTCTATGCTAGGTCGTTCACTTCCAACGTGGCTGATTACGCCGAATACTGTGCTGTTGAAAAGATTCGTACGGAACAAGAGTGAACCGTTGTGTGACGAAGTTGAACTTCTTGATGCTAACCCAAAGACAGCTCTTGTCCGTTTTCCCGACGGCAGGGAAAGTACCGTTTCCGTCTCAGACTTAGCACCGTTGAGCGACATGGACGACAATGAACCATGTGATGTCCCGGAAACAACTACTGAGAACCGCACTTATGACACTGAAACAGTGCAGTCAGAGACCAGCAGAATGGCCAAGCCGGGCATGACGCTACCGAGACAAATCAAACGTTGATCTGCACGATCAACCTGCGCCGAGTCTTCCGAGGTCGACTAGAACTCGTTGGCCCCCTGATCGTTTTGGAGATTATGGGTCTCATTAACGTTTGTTGTACCGAACTCTAAACTTAGCGAGGAGGATTGTGGTGAATGCATGATTACTTCGTCGTTGCCATGTAGTGGCGCCTGCAATCTTGCAATCCGTAATTGTGCCCCTGTGTTCACCCCGCGGCTGTTGCGTTGTGTTTGCGGTCTCGTAATGCAATACTGCAACGTGTTCTTTTAGTGCAGTTTGCCCGCCCTGGGAAACATTTGATCAGTTACGCTGTTGTGTTTGTTTCAGAGTTTCATTGCTCGCTTGTTGAGCTCCATGATTGAGCGGTGTCCTTAGTGAATTAAAGCCTGGTTTTCTGCAGATAGTGTTTAGTAGAATTCGCAGGCAAGTGCACGGCAATCACACTTAATACAATTTTGACTGAAAAAGTAGGTTATCAGTTTTGCAGGTAGCAGTAGCGCAGCCAGAATGAGACCGAAGAGGCCATGGCCTTCCTCTAAAGAAAATTGCTCAGATCTTTGCTGGTACTTTGTATCAATTTTCAGCTGTTAGAAAATAAACGAAAGTGCCAGTCGGACTCAAGACGACGTCAGTGACTGACGACGTCATTGACTAGCCCATCCCGAACAAAATTTTTGACTGCGCTACTGCCAGGTAATCCTATTATTTTGACTACAACAAAAAGTGGTTCTTCGTACGAAATTTAAAATGTGGAAGTAATTTATGAATATATTCATAAGAAGCTCTTGAGGCCCTAGAGAAAAGGAAACAACCCCCGGTTGATAACCACTGCCCTCAACCCCAAACTTTTTGAAAAAGTAGCCTACATAAAAAGCATTTACATCAAAGGAGTAATCTCTTCAAGCTAAGCCAAAGGAACTGCCGAGAGCAGAACCAATGAACACTCCTACAACAGGCATAGACACTTACCACTCAACTATGTTCACGTTACTACTAGAACTCAACGTTGTATGTGGGCAAAGGTGGGTACAGTTCGAATGGCAAAATAGTCTCAGCAGAGCTTTTGTCATTGATGGCAAAATTACATTGCGATTTAGCAAATCTGTAAAATCGGATCACAACTAAAAGTTTTGATACGTTTTGAATAATCACATTAAAACAAAAAATATTTTCTCAGTCCGATCCAGTCCTGATCCGCCAATTTAAAAAAAAATTGCAGTCCTATCCAGTCCTGATCCCGCCAAAATTGGCTTCAGTCCTGTCCAGTCTTGATCCGCACTCATCTCTACTAGTTACCTAAACCCAAAACATAAACCCAAACCTTAAACCCAAATCCTAAGTCCAAAACCTAAACCCAAAAGCTAGACCCTAAAACTAAGCCCTAAATGCAAACTCTGAACCGAAACCTCATCCTACACCCTAAACGTTAACAAACGTTTAGGTAATAAACTGCATGTCAACCATCCTACACCCTAAACGTTAACAAATCCCGAAACTCTGAAAAAATACTTAAAAAGCTCTCCCATCAAAGGCATCATCTCTACTAGCTTAGACAAAGCAAATGGTGAATTCAGAACCACTGAACACTATCACAGCAGGCATAAACACTAACCACTCGACCGTGTTCACCTTGCTACTAGTAATGCGAACTCAACGTTACATGTGGATAAAGTGCATACAGTTCGGTACAGTTCGAATAGCAAAATAGGCACAGCAGAGGTTTTGCTGTTGATGGCAAAATATACACTACCAATTAACAAATCTGCAAAAATCACGTTACAACTAAAAGTTTTAATATGGTTAGAATAACCACACCAAAACAACAAAATTTTTCTCAGTCCGATCCAGTCCTGATCCGCCAATTTTCAAAACAATTATTTGGCCTCAGTCCTGATCCAGTCCTGTCCGTGCTCATCTCTGTTATTTTGCTATTTCCCGAACCGATTCGTTGAGTTGGTCATGTGACAGGGACGATACGCTTGGATTAGCGTGTGGTCCTGATTAGCTTATGATCCTTGTCATACAAACTAATTAAAACCTATCCTGAAATGTAAAGTGGTGTCTGATTTTCGAAACTTTTTAAAAAGTACATAAAAAGCACTCCTATCAAAACTGTCATCTCTAATAGCAATGCCAAAGCAACAACGGTGAGAGCTGAACCGACAGCTCTCAGTGGATAATGTATGATACAGTGAGTCGTTTACTTTGGACACTGCGCCATAATATTTGTTAAGGTAGTATGTATTTTGCCTCATGGTGCCTACCTAGACTCGTGCACGATTGGTTGAAATGAAATGGTCTTTCTTTTTTCAGTGCTGCTAGTTGTTAGTCATGGGATGTTGTGAAAGTTGTTTTGGAAAAGATGAAGATGGACCGGTAAGTAATGTCGTTAATACCACAATCAATCAATGTACAGTAGGTGTTTACTATATTTTTTGCTAAGTAAGTGTGGTTGTTGGGCAATGTGTGTTAAGTATTACAGGGAAACCAAGTTTTATTGCAGTAAATAGTAACCTGAAGAAAAGTGTTATTTTAAAAATATAATATGATACATTTAGCATTTCAGTATCTTAAAAGGTTTGTTTGAGTCCTAAATTTCCTTTTGGACTAAAGGGAATACTGCTATTGATAAAATTTAAAAAGCATCAAATACAACAAAGCTTTTTAATGCTATTTATATAAGCAATATCATTTCACATATGATTTTTCATTAGCTGTGAAGTGAGTTAATATGGCAGCATTTGCAAAGAAATTGAAACAAATCTAATTTGCAGTGACCTCTGACAGTTTTTCTGGTTGGAAGCTAGTTCTGCACCAACCACCAAATCACGGCCATGCCCAGTGATGCATCTAGCTGGGCAAAAGGGTTTATCATGGAAAGGCAGGTTTTGATAACAATTTCAGACTAAAACCAAATTTTCTTAGGGTATGAAATTGCAAAGCAGAGCCATCACTCTCTCCTGAATACAGAAACTACCGTATATACTCAAATATAAGCCAACTTCAAAACCCCCAAAAATATTTATCAAATTAAGGGGTTGGTTTATGCACGCATAGATCTGATCTCACACAAACGAACTGACATGACGCCATTTCTAAGATCACACAATATTACTGATATTACCATTCAGATTATATTTGAATAAGAGCTGATGATGCCTACATCGTAGGTGAAATATATACTTTGTAAGATATTAAAGGGGCTGATTCTTTGCTGAGAAAAGATCTCTTTCCGTAGACAGTATATTACCATTCAGTCATACATACACTACAGCCATAAAAATTTAGACTGCACTAAATGAAGTTGATTCCGACAAACTACAACTCAATTTTAATATTAATTTTAACTGTACCTCAAATAAAATGCAACATCACATCTCATTAACTATAAGCACAGTGCATTGCATATTGATACTCTTTTGTTATTAGCTCAAACAACACACCATGGTATGGTATTTGGGGATCGGCTTATATGAAAGTTTTTGCAAAATTCTTCATTTTGGGGCAGTTTTTTAAGGGCTGGTTTATACGTTAGACCGGCTTATATGCGAGTATATAAGGTACATTCTAATTACATGCAAACACTTCAACAGCCATTTATTCAAACTAAACAAAAAACATGAAGATCTTATGTACTAAAAATCTTCAACAAGAGCTTTCAGTTGACACATGTTAATTAATAGCACCTGTGCATATCGAATTATTTGTGTTCAAAATTTGGTCATATATGATTGATTTTAAGAACCACCCTTTTTCTTTATGCCCAAACTGGGGTAAGTGCATGGACGTTTGTAATTTTTCATTATATGTGAGGAAAAAATGTACATGAGGCAACCTATTTTCAAACTTTCATAACAATTGAACAAGTACAATGAGAATAATTAGATTTTGAATTAAAGTGATGATTTTCGTAGTATTTGTTCTGCGTTGTTGACGACAAACATTGTTCATTTTGCACAGTCAACAACTTCATGAAACTTTAACCAATTCTCAAAAAATTTTGTTTGCTGAAATCAGCAGGAAAAGTTTTTTATTTATGTTGAATTTGAGCAAATGTATTTGATATTGGGTGACAGGGCTTGGATCAGTTGGTATGGAATGACACATAATAATCAAAACAAAGTGGACAAAAGCACCTCTTAAACTTGTTCAAATTGAGGTTTGGTGAGGCGTGAGTGTCAATAACTAATGCCAAAGGGATGCAGCTGAAAAAGTTTTACTAACCACTGGTGTATGTGTTATTTCAACAAGGAAGAGATGTGCTGGTTTGTAATAATCTTAGGTAATGTTTGAAGGGAAATGCTGTTGCCTCTTTCAAATCACCTGCATTAGATTAGAGCAGTGGCAACATTGGATATTTGATCAGCATTAATGCCGAGTACCTATGGCACAAGGGGTCTGTGATGATAGTGAAACAGACAGACCTACTGAATGTGCCTATGACTATGCAAAACATGATGTAATCTACGATTTTGTCCGTCTTTAGATCTCTGTTGGCATAGCCAGCAAAACATACCTTTTCAACCCTTCCATAATAGCTATGATTATTACATAGGATAAGTGAATTGTGACAGATTGTACAAATATGTAATTATTTTTCCAGTGATGTCAGTTTATGATCTTTGTATAAAGGCAGTGGCTACAGAACCGCCAATGGATCTTTAAATTTAAAACTGTATTTGACCACATCCTGTAACGCGACAGTAACAAATGAGGAGAATGCAGTAGGCATAGTGGAAACATAGTAAAGGTAACCTAACTGTAGCCCCAACCCTGATGCTGACCTAACACTAACCCCTAAGGAAAAGTTTGGAAAGTTTTGAAAAAAGTAAAGAAAAACTGGTCCCATGAATTTAAACGTGCAAGCAGTCACTACTATGAAAATGTAAAGCATCGGTGAGAGGCAAACCAAAGACCATCAGCACAGCATTCATGAAACACATCTGCTATGCTGCTGGGACGACGCTTGAATGACAAACTGACCACTTTATTCGAACCGCGTAATGCGAGACGGTACAGTGGAATAAGTTTTGAAATAAGAAGATCCATAGGTGGTTCTGTAGCCACTTCTTTATATAAAAACTTCACTCCTAGCGTTTGACTTCAGATAACACTACTTAAACCATTATCCAGCACTCTACAAAGACTGATGTTATAATGTGGAGATCCTGTGCTTGACGACCACAAAAGACTGAGCTTGTATGTTTTTGCATATGCCGTTCCAATTCAGGTTCTCATCCTTCTTCTAGTATCTTCTTTTGGCTGGTTCTCACTTTCTTTGGATAATTAAGACTTATCACTTTATTTCAGTGCACATTCATATGAGTTTCATAAGTGGTATATATATTTCAATTCTTTATTAGCTAATTTTTTTGATACATTGCACGTAGCTGCAAACTAGGAAAGTGCTTCTTAACCCATTCATTGCCAGTGTATGATATATTCATACTTTGAAATCCTGCATTGAGCTGATATTTTCACACCACTTTGCAACTCTGTAACTTGTCAGGAGATTGAGCTAGAGAGCTGTTCAAACCCTCAAAAGATGCAGCAACTCATTTAGTTTGCTTCAAAAAAATTGGAAAGTTTTAGATTTCAGGCTTTTTGTGGGTGATGTCATAAGTAGGGTAGGTTTTAAGCCATTTTAGTCCAGGTTACTAGGCCCTGCATGCCAACTGCTAGAGGGAATTTTTGTCTAAAGTTTTCATTGGAAACTAGGGTAAATCCGAGTCTTTTAAGCCTTTGTCTTGAATTTCTGGTTCCAAAGTTACAACAAAATAACCAAAATTTGTGAAGAAAATCTTTTTTGGTAATTCTTACCCAAATTTAGTTTTTGGCCATAACTTTTGAACTAGAAACGCCGAAAAAAATTTGGGGGTTTTGGTTTTTTTGGGAGTGACGTCATAAGTGGAGTCGTGTTAAGCCTTTTTGGCCCAGTTCTTCTGGCCCTAGGTCCAAACCGCTAGATGGTAGTATTTTGCTCAAGTTTTTATTGGAAACTAGGCTAAAACCCGAGTTTTTTGATACTTTGATTGACTTGCTGGGATTTCTGGTTCAAAAGTTATGATTTAAAATAAACAAACGAAGTAATTATACCATAATTAGATAATTACTTTGTTTATTTTAGATCATAACTTTTGAACCAGAAATGCTAGAAAGTCTATCAAGTTCTTAAAAGATGCAGATTCTAGCCTAGTTTGCAATGAAAACTTAAGTAAAATACTATTGTCTAGTGGTTGAGCCCAGGTCAGGTACCAGCAGGCAAAAATGGCCAAAAGCTACCTTACTTATGATGTCACTCACAAAAAAATTTTTTTTTTCATTGCAAACTTGAAGACTTGCCGAGTCTTTTGAGGGTTTGAACAGCTCTCTAGCACTATCGGGTGAGGAGTTATGTGGTTGATATGTCAACCAAGATATCCCTGGTTTTTTCCCAATTTCCAAGTATGATGTATTCAGAGACCGACAGCCAATGTGCTGAAGAATTTTTAGAAAACTTTTTCCCTGTTGTTCAAAAACACACTTTGCAATGTCTTTCACCTTCGGTAATCTTGTTTTTGAAACATGATTTGTCCACTTTTTTGAAGTTTGCTTCTGATATTTTAACTTCTTAAACCAAACTGAGAACATAATTGCTCATTTAGTCCATTTTGTTTTTAGTTTTACAAATTATCATTTTTAAATGTACTTATGCAATATGTATTTTCAGAAGGCTGTTCCTCAGTAAATGATTTTAACTCATTGATCGCCGGTCCACGGTATATTCGTGGCTGCTGTCTGATGCTAGAACGCCAGTATGGTTTTTGCGCTGGCGCTAGATTGGGCAAGGCGTTGTTTTAAGAATGCTCTGGATGGAAAACCTTTCAAGATAGAAACACAAATTCTTCACAAAAACATTAGTCATATTGTGTAGTTTATGAAAATCGAAATAAAAAATTTTTTCCACTTCTTTTGGAGAGAAAAAACACCCGAAAACAAGGGTGGTGGATTGCCTGTTTTTTTACTAGGAAAGTTTATTGCACCTATTCCAACAATGGGAAAAAATGTAAAACTCACAGAAACGGTTGCTATAGCTGTTACAAAGCATCCTGCCAAGTTTGGAAATAAAAAATTGTAGAGAAGAAAAGTTATGACAATTTTTATATCACCTGGTCCTAGACAGCATTTCTGCTTTTCGACTCCCTCCGAAAACGCACATGCATTCAGCTGCGCTTTGCCGATCGCTAAATAACTCACTTTGGTTTCGATTTGACTGCAACGTACAGTACTATTACGTTTCAATACGAAAAACCTTCACAGATATTTTCGTTGCACTAACTGAACTCCAAAAAAAATTATTACACACATTGTACCACAAAAAACTTCACATGAAAAAGCCACACAAAATTTTGTTTGCACAAAAAAAAACAGCGCAATGTTTTTATTTGCACGTGGCCTGAGCATTCGACAATTGCCAGCTCTTGGATGCTGAAATGTAACACTTCTGCTGTTGTTGTTGTTGCAGAAAAAATGTGAATATCACAAACACGTTGTGATAACCTTCTAGCGGCCGCATGTCAAGATTGTAGTGCATGAAACGAGAGGAAAAAAACTCCAACAGTTTTATCAGCTGGTCCTAAATATGGTTTGAGATTTGTGAAAAAGTTATGCACGCGCGTTCTGGTGCTTGGCGTTGTTGTGATGGGAAAGGACGAGGGGCATGGGTGCAATGTGAGCTATTGTTGGCAGGATCTTTTACTCTTTTGATCTCTGTTGAACTCTAAATCTCCATTCATATGTATTGTTGGGAAGCAGCAAAAACATCACAAGGCGCGATCACTAAATTACTGCTTTTTCGCAAATCAACGGGTGTTATTCTTCGTGATGCCCTTCCTGCCTTACAAAGGCTTTGCGCTAACGGGCCATTTGAAGACTGCCAAGTGCGAATATTTGTGAAGCAGCACGCATTTCCAAGTGCGAATTTTTGCGAAGCAGGGCTAATTGCCAAGTGCAAATGTTTGTGAAGCAGCCAAACAAGCGGCTGCAGCAGTTACTTGCTGTTGAAAATAAAACAATTTGCAGCAGCTAAAACCGCCAACTCACTACATGATGTTCCAACTCACACTAATTTTTTATCCACATCACACTGTCATGCGTTCAGAAAAGCTTTGCACTAACAGGTCATCTGCAGTCTGCCAAGAACGAATATTTGTGAAGCAACATCGAAAAAACGGCTGAAGCATTTACTTGCTGCCGTAAAAATATTTATACTCAAGCAAAAATAGGTCAAATCTCTACATGATATGTTCTAACTCAGTAAAAAAGTTTTTGAGTAATTATTGATGCACTCTGCATTGGCATGCGTTCACAAATGCTTTACACTAATGGGTCATTTGAAATCTGCCAAGTGCGAATGTTTGTGAAGCAGCGCCGAACACACGGCTAAAGCAGTTACTTGCTGGGAAAAAATACATTTATCCTAAAGCAAAAATCGTCAAATCTCTACAGCATTATGTTCTAAGTCAGTGAAAACGTTTCTGAGTATTTATTTGTGCACACTGCAGTAGCATGCGTTCACAAATGCTTTACACTAATGGGTCATTGGAAATCTGCCAAGAACGAATGTTTGTCAAACGGCGTCGAAAACACAGCTGAAGCAGTTACTTAGCTTGTTGCACTAACTGAACTACGAAAAAATACTTTTACACACATTGTACCATGAAAAAACACGCAAAGTTTAATTTTTGCATGAAAAAGCGACACAATTTTTTTGCACAAAAAACAACGCAATGTTTTTATTTGCACGTGGCCTGAGCATTCGACAATTGCCAGCTCTTGGATGCTGAAATGTAATGCTTCTGCTGCTGTTGTTGTTGTTGCAGAAAAAATGTGAATATCACAAACACGTTGTGATAACCTTCTAGCGGCCGCATGTCAAGATTGTAGTGCATGAAACGAGAGGAAAAAAACTCCAACATTTTTATCAGCTGGTCCTAAATATGGTTTGAGATTTGTGAAAAAGTTATGCACACACGTTCAGGTGCTTGGCGTTGTTGTGATGGGAAAGGACGAGGGGCAAGGGTGCAATGTGAGCTATTGTTGGCAGCAACTTTTATTCTCTGTTGAACTCTAAATCTCCATTCATATGTATTGTTGGGAAGCAGCAAAAAAATCACAAGGCGCGATCACTGAATTACTGCTTTTTCGCAAATCAACGGTTGTTATTCTTCGAGATGCCCTTCCTGACTTACAAAGGCTTTGCGCTAACGGGTCATTTGAAGACTGCCAAGTGCGAATGTTTGTGAAGCAGTGGGCATTGCCAAGTGCGAATGTTTGCGAAGCAGGGCTAATCGCCAAGTGCGAATGTTTGTGAAGCAGCCAAACAGGCGGCTGCAGCAGTTACTTGCTGTTGAAAATAAAACAATTTGCAGCAGCTAAAACCGTCAACTCTCTACATGATGTTCCAACTTACACTAATTTCTTATCCACATCACGCTGGTATGCATTCAGAAATACCCTAACCGGCGGTTTGAAATCTGCCAAGAACGAATGTTTGTGAAGCAGCATCGAAAAAACGGCTGAAGCATTTACTTGCTGCCGAAAAAATATTTATACTCGAGCAAAAATAGGTCAAATCTTTACATGATATGTTCTAACTCAGTAAAAAAGTTTTAGAGTAATTATTGATACACTCTGCATTGGTTTGCGTTCACAAATGCTTCACACGAACGGGTCATTTGAAATCTGCCAAGTGCGAATGTTTGTGAAGCAGCGTCGAAAACATGGCTGAAGCAGTTACTTACTGCCGAAAAATATATTTATGCTCAACCAAAAATCATCAAATCTTTGCAATGATAGGTTTTAAGTCAGTAAGAAAATTTCTGAATGATTGTTTATCCACATTACATTAGTAACTGCTCCCAATGAAATGCAATTGACGAGACCAACAGCCACGTGGTTACAGCAGGCCGATCATATGCCGAACTATTCTGATCTTATTTCGGGTTACAGCAGGCTGATCATATGCCGAACTATTCGGATCTTATTTCGGGTTACAGCAGGCCGATCTCAATTCCGCACTTGGCGAAACGCGTGTGACTGCTGGCAAAACCACCATGGCTGCAGGCAAAATAAACTACGGTTGCTTTGAAATGCTCTCCTGACCACACCGTACGTTAGCGAACATTATAAATATATGTTTCTGTTTGCTAGAGACTTGTACGAAATGCTCGTACTTTATAGAGAAAAACATACGTCCCGGCGCTCAACAGTTGGCATTTGAAGTGAAGTTCGAGTATATCGCACACCGATCCACAAATATACCGTGGGCCGGCTTTCTGCGGTTGGGCAAGTTTCCAGACAAACGGCGATTGAAGTGTTAAGAAATATGCTTGCGCTCCGGCTACAGGTACCTGTCTCCACTAATAAACCAAGTGCTGGCAATTATTTAAGGAGCAAACTGCTTGCCAGTAAGTGAATTTTCTAGTTCCTTGACTTTTGACACAATGTTCAATCCATTTATTGCAAATATAGCATAGCATATTTAAAAGTCTACCCAGTTGTTCATTAGTTCTGCCCATCAACTACAGCCAGCCAACCTGGAGTCTGCAGTGCTTTCAGAGAATCATCTGATATGCTTTTAAATCTGATTCTGGTGATTTGATGTCAAATGTATGTTTAGACTGAAACATCACCTCTTCTTGGTGATGGCAGAATTGTTGTGCCTGTCAACACCTCAGATCCTGTAGCTGCACCATATGATTTCCATGACAGTACACCTGTTGGCAGCTTGCCTCACAGCAAACATGATGAGCATTCAATTTTAAGTGGAATTATTACACAATATAACAAGTAAGTGTATTTAGCTAGTGTGCATTTTTATTTCAGTATTCTCTTTAATTCTTTGGCGTCCGCCAGGATTCGGAGATTTTCGAAAAAAAACGCCTAAACGCATGTGGCTTTGCGTGGGAATTTCTCTGGTCCGGTATGCTCTACACACCCGGTAAAAGTCTCAAAAGACGCGGCAAGTCTTCTAGTCTGCACTCGAAAAAAAATTTTTTGCTTGGGGATGTGGTTTTTTTGTGAGTGACGTCATAAGTGGAGGTCTTTTAGGCCACCTTGGCCAACTTTGCCTGGCCCTGGGCGCCAACCATTAGGTGGTAGTATTTCGCTGAAGTTTTTACTGGAAACTAGGCTACAATCCGAGTCATTTGATACTTTGGATGACCTGCTGGGTTTTCGGGTTCAAAAGTTGTGATGTGAGTTAGTAAACATATTTGACTAATTAGCTAATTAGATAATACATTTGTTTATTTTAGATCATAACTTTTGAACCAGAAACGCTAGAAAGTTGATCAAAGGCTCAAAAGACTCGGACTCGAGCCTAGTTTCCAATAAAAACTTCAGCGAAACACTTTGGCCTAGCGGTTGGGTCTTAGGCCAGGCAACATGAGCCAAAATGACCGTAAAACTACTTCACTTATGATGTCAGTCACAAAAAATCCACATCCCCCAACCAAAAAATTTTTTTCGAGTGCAATCTACTATACTGGCTGATCCGTTTGAGCCCTTGAACAGCTCTCTAGAGCAATCGGTGGAGGAGCTAGGGCATTGGTAAGGCAACCAAAAACTGCTGTTTTTTAGGCCGAAATCGAAGTATCGTAGACCGGTTCTCAAAGTGTTAATGTTGCTTGATGCAGGGCAAACTTGCATAGCAATGCATGCAAACTGTTATTGTGCTTATTTGCAAAAATAAGAATGGTGACAAGTGATGCTGGTAATTACAGGCCTGTTTCTCTACCAACTACTATCTCTAAACTATTTGAGCATTACATTTTATCCTACATTTCACCATTTGTTGATGCTGCTGACAATCAGTTTGGTTCTAAGCCGCAACATGGACTGAAAATGTGTGTATTTTTACTCAAGCAAATCATATAATGTTGTGTTAACAAAAGTATCCCAGTGTTCTCAGCATTTTTGGATGCCTCTAAGGCAGAACTAACCACAACCTATTGTTTACAAATGCTTAAGCACAATATCCCATATCTATGTGCAAAGTAAAGACTACTGGTAATTTAGTATGGTAATCAGGTGAAGTGGGACACTTGCCTTTTAGACCCCTTAACAGTAACCAATGGAGTCAGACAAGGGGTTGTACCAAGTACATATTTGTTTGCTGTTTATGTTGATTAACTTTCAGTACAGCTGGGAACAGCCAGAGCTGGATGCGCAATGGACTATATGGTTGTGAATTACCTAATGTTTGCTGAATGCTGATGATATATGTGTGCTTGGTCCAGTATCAGTGGTCTTAAACCTCTTCTGAATATTTGTTGTGATTATGCTGTTGAAGATGAAATTGTTTTTAACTGTAGTAAGACAACTGGTGTATTTTTCCCCTTAAAAAGTATAAACAGCCTGCAACACTAGTTGTCTCCGTTAATGGCATGAAGTTTGCCCAACAAGTCAAATATCTTGGTTTATTACTTTATGCCTCAGTGAAGGATGACAGTGCCACTCAGAGGAAAATGAAATCACTCCAATGCAGCAAACAAGCTCAAAGGCACTTTTTTCTCAGTACTTCACAGCCACGCAGTAAAAACACTGTGTTTCATACCTATTGCATGCCAGTCAATTACACACAGTCTAATATTAAATGCCTCTGCATTGCGTACAACAATGGCTATCAAATTTTTTATTACATCTCCAGGGATGTACATGTTCGCCCACATCAAGTCACCCATTTTGTCACAACATTTGATGCCTTGATTAGAAACAACCTGTATGCTTGAACGCCACTACCATGACACTTCAAGAAAAAGGTGTCAACCTGGTTCAGTGCAGAACTGTGATCTGAAGTCTTATTATTAGGGTCACCAAAAGTCAATGAAGTCAAAAATTTTCTGCCATTTTTAAAGCTTATGAAATGTAAACAAACCAAATTTCATGCTCATACCCTGAGGGAATTCCAAGTTACAGGTAAAAAAAAAGTCAAAATTTATCGTTGATCAGACGTTTCTTGCAGCACATTTTTTTCTCTTTATCGTTTTTTTATTGAAACTGCAACAGATATTGATATGATTTTGCAAGTTTTGTTGCGATTCTGTAACAATAATGGGTTTCTTGCGATTTCTGATGTAATAATGTTGTTTTGCCCACTACTGGACGATTGAATATTATGTAGGGTAGACATAGTAAGGCAAGAAACGTGGTCTTATAGTACTTGGTTTGATAAATGCTCAATCTATTATGCATGTAGTGTTTCAACTTTATGATATTCTCAGGTTTAACTCTACTGTAGTTATTAAGCTACTTATCAATGTATCATCCCCAAAGTTTAAACAACCAAATTTTATTCAATTCTGAAGCATATAGAGTGCATGAATATGCTTCTAGGTTGGCCTCAAAACCTAGGGCTGAACTATTTTGCAGTTGCAAACGCAGAAAATTTGTAGGTCAAAATGAAGTCAAAATTGTAAGTTTTCAGTTAAACAAAATTGGTTATCCTATTTAATAGCAAGATGGAGCTCTACTGCCAGTGTTTTAACCGGTCCGCCTTGTACAAAATCGTTGCCTCAGATTGCTGTTTGCTTAATTATTTTGAATGTATTTGTTAAAACAGTAATAGATGACTTTGCGCCGCTGTGATTGCGCGAAGTCGCGGTCTCACTGTCTGTGAAACACTCGAACATGATTGTACCAAATACTTTGCATTGCCTGAAAAATTTGGATGACAATGTTTTAGTCAGTTCTCTAACTGTCAGTGGTGTATGTTGCAGTGAAGTTATTGACATCACTGCTCTTGAGTCAAAAATCGACGCGGTTGAATACATGAATCGCGTGCAACAATACAAGTAAGATGGTTTGTCTCTGGAAAAGTGTGCATTTGGTGTTGCTGTTAGTGCTGATTGCTAAGTTCAGTTTGCATGCTGGAGCGCTTAATAGAATTTGTCATGTGTAGCTGTAAAAGCTATGTTAGTAAATTTAGCGGTTATGTGCAGTCGCAAAGTATCAACTCTCACCGGTGGAAGCCGTTACCAACAACCAGCACTACGTTCCGCTACCAACAACCCGGCGTCTCTTTTAAACGCACCGCAAATCACTGTTAACGACGTTCATTTGGTGAGTGCGTGTCACGTTAACAAGTGTCCGATTTATTTGGTGTATTTTACCCATGCTTAACTTAAAAAAAACAGTTTTTAGAGCGACCTGCATCGTAAAGAATAGATTGAAACTACTTCTCTCTATTGATCAGATTACGCAAGTTGCGGGCCAGCTGCGAACTGCTATGGACGATATAAAAGTGCAAAAGCAGCAAGATTTAATCCTCAGTCTCAATCATCGATAGCGCTGAGTCAGGGATTTTCCTTGTGCTGGTTCGTGTTTTCACTTCTCGGGCACGAAGAGCCAAAGAGGTTTATCTGCCAGGCATACATTCCTCAGTCATGATTTGAACTTCATCTCGATCGTCCTGATGGTGGACAAAAGCGCAACGAGATTCCTGTTTTTTTTAGTTGTGATGATCACCACCTGCCTGTGAACGGTGCGTTTCGGATAACGCCCAGGCCTGGCTATTATACTTTTATTATTCTGCAAATTCTTGCGATCTGTCACTCTGACTGGATCTTGTGCTTTCTGTGACTTATGTGCGCTGCTGCCTGCCGCAGTCTGCAGTGTGTCCCTTACCAAATTTTATCCTTTTCCATATAAAACCGGTCCCTGGTGCAAAGGAGTTGTCTGCTGTTAATTGGAGCATCAGAGCGAGCACAGATTCATTCTTAAATGCTTTGAGTTACCGTTTCAGTTGTTCGTGGGGTTTTCGTTTTCGTCTTTGTGATACATCAAAGGCCTTCAGTTTCTTCTGAAGGATCTCATTTTAGTTTTGTGATTCCGTTGCGCTCGAATTCTAAGCCCCTGTCGCCAATACGTAACGAATGATCGTGCCAAACTGGTAGCGTTCTGACGTTTGTTTTATTGGACGTTAGCTCCAATATATATCGTCATATGGCTATCATCAAAGAAACATTCGCAGTGATCGATTAGGCCGTGAAGCAACCCGATTACCAATACGTTCGCTAGCAAACTATTGAACAGAAGTTGTTTGAACGCGTTCTTGCGTACACACACTTTGTTTTACTCCAGAGACAAGCTTGTTTCATCACAGATATCTTTATAAAGATGTATTGTGGATCGATGACATTTTTATTGATTTTCGTCATTGAATCAGTAGTGCGCTACTGGCTGTCGGGGTCGTTTTGAGCAAGAAACAGCGCGATGACCATGAGTTCGTTAGAACACTCCCTGCGGTATCAGCACTTTTGCATCGCACAATAAGTTTCGTGTTTCTTGACTGAGAGTTACGCGATAGCAGTGCTCTTCCATTTCTAAAACTGTGGCAGTTTTATTGATCACCACATCGTCGTTACCTGAGCGGTTTCTAGACAGTTAAGTGCATAGAACTTGTAACGTGCCGTGTGTAGGCAATGCACTGTGTGCGGAAAGCACCTACTTGTGCTTTTGACTCCACTGGCTGGGATTTGTATTTTGCTATTCACTGCTTTAGGCCAAGCATTATCTGCGTGCTTTACTCACTTTGAAAGTATTAAATCCGCGCGTTGTCAACTTCAATGCTGTTATGTTTTGTTTGTTTGTTTTTTTCGAAAAGAGTAATGAGGCCAGCACTGCAGGTGTTCTTACATTGCAAGACTGACCAAACTCGACTCCACTGCCGCAACCAGCTGATATCTTCTGGGGGAGCAAAATGATTGTAATTTGTTACATCTAACAACTCAACATGTTTTCAAAAATTTCTGGAGCAATATTGCCCGGTTGCCCCTCTAGTTGTGGGGCTGCTCAATTCTTTGGTTCTTGCAAGAAACACAAAATGGAGCAGATGAATTGATTGTGTTACTGGAACACGCAACATGCGCACTGAGTTAATCTTGCATGAAATTTCGACACAGCAGTTAAATTAGACATTTACATTTCGATGATATTTTCGTATTTTTGCGACTGACGTGCTTGTAAGACACGCGAAGAAAAGTTTATACGATATATATTGCAAAAATTCGCCGCATTTTTTCGAAACCTGACGCAGTCCCTGTGCGAGTAAGGTTGTCATCAAGATTGGGGACATGTCGACAAAGCCGTTTAATGCAGGAGTATGTCATGCCGCGTCGGTACTTGTCAAGAAATGCGTATTGCTCACGGTTGATGATGTAATTGTGAAACAACGACTTGACAAGGTGTTCTTCAAGAATCTAAAACGAATCGACTAGGATGTCTCGAATCTTATGTACGTTGCTTATTCATCATCCATTACTGAACTTTATCGTACCATTGCTTGCAGTACTCGTGCTGGAGTCCTCAGTAAATTTCTTCGCCTCTTGATATGGTGTGTTTGTCAGTCTTTGCCAACCAAGTGTTGATCCGGTCTGGAGGAGTAGTAGTCCCACGTCACCGCTAACACAAGCGCGTAGGCTGGTTAACTAATTTTAGATTTGGTGGTTTACATAGGTAGCCATAAATTTTGAATATTAAGTGGGGTTTTCAGCCAAGGATTGTTACCGCAGGACTACAAGTTGCATAGGCATCATACATTGGTATCTATTTCGCGATAAAATCGTCCATTGTTTCGGTCAGGGAGGCCAATATTTTCTACGAGCCGTAACTGGCGAAACCGGGGGGCGCATGGGCCTAGGCCCCTCCACTTTTCTGGTAGGGCCTGGCCCCCCACGTAAACTTAGAATTTTGCCTAAATATATTTAAGTAACACAATTAGGGTTGGGTCCATTGTTAAAGTATATCGCATAATAAAAAAAGTTTTGCGGAATTTTAACAATGTTATTTGCAACGTAATGCTTGTAAAGAAATCCGACGTAGAACCTCCTGTTGTGCCACGTTGGAAAAGGCTCCCACGCAGGATTGGGAATAGTTCAGATAACACAAAATTTGCTTCACCTCAGCAATTTTTTACTAGATATCATTTACAAGTTCTTGATTTTATAGTCAATAAAATAGGAGAGATTTAACCAAGAAACTTTACAGTACCTTGATATTGAGCAAGAAATTTTCGTTGTACTATGGAAGAAATTTGGAACGACAATTACTTATTCGAGGTCGAGCTTTTGCAAAATTTTCTACAATTGAAGCTTTCGCGGGCTGTATGATGTGCAGGCCTGCTGTACGTGATGTCAGAAAAGCTCTCAGCTCTGGTCTGAGGAGAATTTACAGTAGTAATGCACGACTGTCACAGCTGTACTTGACAGCACTAATGTCAAATGCTACAGCAGAACGGTCGTTTTCGTGCCTTCGACGGCTGAAGGATATGGGCGTCCGCAGAAATTTTTCCAGGGGGGGAGCAACGTGGACATTGTACTTATCATTTTTAGGTTGTGAATGGACATTCACAAAACGCTTTATCAATTTCACACAACAAAAAATGCCCCATGTTACAGCAGCAATCACAAAAAATGCGCTGTGTTGGTTGCAATAGCCAGGTATCGTTTTGCACAGAGGCCTATCGGCAGATTTCAAAGCAGTGTGCTTTTCAAGGAAGCATTGCCACGGTTTTTAAAGTAAAAAGCAGTGCCATGGTTTTTAAGGAAAAAAGCATTGCTATGGTTTTCAACGAAACCACAGTATATGATATTATTTTACCTAGCAAGAACTGTCAGCATCACTTAGAGAAAGAGTTTCAACCGTCTGGAATCTCGTGCAAAGCGATCAATAAATCCTTCCTTGTATTTGCTAATTTTTTCACGCTGAACGTTATTCATACACAAACCGGATAAGTAGACCTGCATGTTGACAAGACGACGGACAGCTTACTTTGGAAACATTAGAAAATCACGCAGGCTTAAAAAATTGAGCAGATGAATTATGAAAACTCGCCACAGCAAATATAACTTTGCGCTCAGTACTCACTCAGAAGTTAGAAATAAGCCTGAACTGTTAAGATGTATTCCCACAAGCCTGCATACTAGACGTATTTTAACAAGCCACGTAGTTTTATTGTGTGAAAAGAAGCCTGCATAAGCGTGGTTTGATTAAGCCAGGGGTGACCAAACAACGGCCCACAGGTCGCATGCAGCCAGGCACGTACCAGGGGGGCAACTCCACCCCCAATTCCGAAAGTTGCACCAAAAAATTTCAGGATAATCAAGCTTTTGATTTGTAAGACAAAGAAATACTTCAGTGCAAATCAACAAAATTGCGGAACCTGCCCTACTTCAACCTTCAGTCGAACCTGATCAAAGCAGTATGGTCCACCAGTTGCCCACGATTAATCAAACGTATTGTGTACATGGGCATTGGAAAATATATTTTTCCATGTAAAGCCAAGGATTTTCGTAGGGGGGGGGGCAAAATGGTGAAATTTCATTTTTTCTAATGGAAACTAAAAAACGATCTGTTTTGCTAAACATTTAACAGGAAAATGTCAGATTTCTAAATGCAGGGAGGGGCCATGGCCCCCTTCTGCCCCTCTCCTTCCAACGACCATGGTTATGTGTAGGCCCATAGTGTAAATTTTTGAGAATTCATGTCATGGCTCATCATTTACCTGAGGTTTAAGCTCCGTGTGGAAGCTAGTGATAATGAAATACGAATTTGTATCTAACCGCTTGTAACCACTAACCGAAAAGTAAAACAAGGAGTAACGCTTTTCGCAACTGTTTCTGGTGCATCAGCCTGCTGTATCTCACCTAATGGTGATGCAAATTTAATTTCAAGCCCATCGCAAAATTTTCTCTGATAATTTTGGCGTGCTACAAATACTGTATATCTTGCCCTTGTCTGCAGCATCAGCGGTAGCCTTAAATGAACGTTATAGATCTTTCTTTTTGTGCAGTTTCAAAACTAAATATCCGTGATTTACGTTTTATATGCCTTGAAGCTCAAACTGTGACTGAGAAGCAATCCAGTTTTTCACAGGCTTTTTGATTACGGAAATAGACCAGGGTGTCAAACTCAAATGCTCCGAGGGCGAAATGACGACTTACAATAGAACAAGGGCCGCATTATGACTATCCTGTGGCCGCATTATGACGCTGACGCAACAAAAGTGGTACCTGAACTTTACTAGAAACAGCTTTTACATCTTTTTTCCTGTGGATCAGTGATATTCAACGTGGGCGAAATCGTCCCCCAGGGGGCGATTTCATGCGTTAAGGGGGCGATTTTGTGATTTATCAGATTTGAGGGGCGATTTCAGTTTCCAGGGGGGCGATTTCTGCAGGTTGAAACAAACGAAAATTTTGAATTGGTTCCAAAAGTAAAAACAATACTTGTCACTTTGGAAACAATTCATTTGATGCACTTTCGACTCCATGTTTCGTGAAAGAAAGGTTATAGAACACAAGATATAGGAGTGCTGATATAACAATCAAATTAGCATTGACCTGTGAAATGCAATACTGCACAAACTATCGAAGGCCACGGAGAGCGCTACTAGTTGGGAGCCAAACACCGCGGTTCTGACGTATTTTCAGGTGTATTGCTACGCCTAATGTTTAAAATAAGATAAAATAGTGGGAAGACTGTTGCAATAAGTATTTTGGTAGTTTGTTGACCTAGTCCAGCTATGTCCAAACCAAATGGCTAACTGAGCCAAACACTGTCACTATCTTAACCAGGGCCGCACATTGGATGACATATTAACACCTGAGGGCCGCACACTGAATGACTTATTTTGATCTCAGCAAACTAAATTTAGTTCAAGCCTACGTACTGAAAGCGTTAGAATCCTAACTGCAATGGTAACAGACGTGATAAAATGGCTCTGAAGACCACTTACATCAAAATCGTGAAATTCAATATTATTCAAATAAGGACAGGTTGTCAGCATGGAGGATACTTTTACTACAACGAAAGCCTAATGGGCCGCATGCGGCCCGCGGGTTGGATGTAGCTGACCTAGTCGTTGCATGAGCAGCGTCAAAAAAGCGACATCAAGCAACAACATCTGCAAGTCTCTAGGCATGTCGACACGCGCGGAAGTTTGGACTTTTCTCGTATACAATAGTATGGATTAGTTTGTTTTATGATACTTATATTGGTTAAATTCGTATACATACAGTAGTATGAATTGATTCGTTTTATTATATTTATGTCGGTTGAAAGCAACCAACACTGATAAAGCAATCGGAAAGTACCCAATTGACCGAACTCCATTTCTTTTAGACAAAAAATATCAGCTTCTTTGAAGAAACCAAAAATGGTCCAACAATCATAACACTGCTACCACTGAATCATCCACATCGACTTTCGCTGCGATTAAGATTAATAATAAAAAGTTGTATATTATACTTAGTCTACTTATTTCTCCCCGTGAACTGACACAAATCCCCCCAACTGTATGTGTTATTATTAGCAAAATTGCTTTGAAACAAGACTTTGTACAGTTTTCGGTAGAACATTGCCAAAACAATGTTGTAGCAGACAAAAATATTGTCTACTACAACTTGGATATTGAATATTGAAAAGGATCACCAGATGTCAAGCTAGAAGCTGTGAAGATCAGGACCGTGGAAACCTTCAACCAGAAAATCCGAAATCAATGAAGCATGAAAAACGCCATAGACACGCCCACTTGTCAATCCAGCAGTGAATGGACATTATTCACAAACAAAGATGGTGTTGTTCCCTAGCAACACAGGAAATGTAAATACCTTTAGGTACTTTATAGGGACTTTCCAAACAAAAATAGAACCTATATAAAGAGAAGGGTATAAATAAGTCTGATTTCGCAGACCCAAGTTCAGAGTGGTGCTAGATCACCTGAAAGGCTTGTCCTTTCCTGACGGCTCCGCTCTCCTTCGACTGTATCAACCCAATTTGGTTTGTGCAGTAGAAGTAAAAATGAAGGCTCTGCCTTGCACCATACTAAAGCTCGAACGGTATGACTGTGAGTGTTGTTAGAACCTATGCTGAAAATGGGGGTTCTCTCAGCGTGAGTCTTCACCCTGAAAGTAAAGTTAGATTTACTTTCAGTTAACAGAAGTGGCTTGTCCCAACGAAACTCTGTCACTCTGTTTCATAAAACGGCTTGTCCGGGTTAACCCCTGACAAACTGAAACGTAAATGGCTTGTCCCACCAAATCCCTGTCACACTGAACCATAAGTTCTAGATGACAAGTTTGGACATACCTCAAAGTATTTGTCCCAATACATTTGAAGTGATATAATTGACACTAAATAAATAAATTGAATCGTCATATCCTGACTAAGGCAAACGCTCGAAACAGGAAACGCGAGCTCTCATAATGAGACTCAATAAAAGCCTCGTATCCAAACGAGAAGCATTCAGTTTAAGGTAGAATAAGTTAGAAGTAACACATTTAAATAATTAAGTGTTAGGTACATTTAGAAATGTATTGTTGATAGCAAGTGTGCCCTGAAATACGTTCTGTGTCTTTTGGATTGATTTGAGAGAGCTTGTATTAACTGTTAAAGATCATTAATTAGTAGGTATTTTTAGTCAATACTATGACAATGTTATTCACAATAATAAAATGCTTTTAAACAGTTTCTAGTTGTGTGATGTCCTTCTAAACAAAATAATGAGGCTGTCAGAAGCTGTAGGGAGATCAAGTAAGCGTAGACTTATGAATATCCCCTTGGTGTAACTGCTAAAGGCGGACCCGTGTATTAGCTATAGTTACACCTAAAGCAAACAGTCTTTTGAGTCCTACCATAGACCAAAAGAACTAGTTTGTACAATGTTTCGTAGGCAAAACAGTCATAGTCCGTTGTCATGTGTTTTATAAACTTTGGTTCGTAACTTGAGTAAAATAGTGGAACAAAGTGTCGTCTATGAAAAATACGTGAAAAATGACTGTTATGAGACGATTTGCGTAGCACTTAATGGCTGTCAAAAATAATTACAAATAGCCGTAATTGCAAAACGTGCGTATCATGCTTTTCAGTCAGTTTGAGTGTTTTACTGTCCTTGTTGATATTGCTGTATGCTACTGTGTTCATCTGACTAATTACACAGTATGCCAGTACAGTAGGCCAGGAAATGGATTACTTATACTCAGGGGTGTAGTGGGGCGGAAACGGCGTTCCAACACCTTTTTCACGTTTTGCTTTAAAATGAGTTGGAAGCTATTTTAAAATGGCTATTTTTTGGATGCGTTCTCACAGCTTTTTTGTTGGCACTACATCCCTGCTTTTACTAGCAAGTAAGTCCAACCACCCCATCTTGGCTAAACTAAAAATTCCAAAAGATCGTTTCCGCCACCTGTAGTTTGAGGTTTGCTAAAAAGTCTTTCTATTGTGGAAATAAATGGAAATAAAAAGTTGGATTGTGTAGAAAGTGACTGGGTAAAGTGCTTTGCCAGTTAACTAACATAAGCGAATGTGATTCCACATCCAGGAACTTTTCATCGACTACCAAAGCGATGATGAAGCCTGTGCCGTATTTTCAGGGCCGGCCCTAGCACGTGCGGGGCCCAATGCAAGACCTGGGCGCGGGACCCAATGCAAGACCTAGGCGCGGGGCCCCTCTCAGCAGTGATTTTATGACGTCATCGTGTTCAGTGAACCGTGTTACGATCGTGGTCGAGCGCAGATATATAGTAAAGCACTAACACGAGAATTGAGCACCTTTGCTAACGTTCGAGAGGAAATTCGCTAGTTCTGACGAGAGCGTTCTTTGTTAACAATGGATTTATGTGGCGTTTCTACTGAATTCTCAAGCGCAAGGTGCATGTGGCAAAAATGAACAATCTAACCAAACACCATCGCGCGGGGCCCCAGAGGCGCGGGGACCAATGCAGCTGCATCAGTTTCATCGGCTTAAGGCCGGCCCTGCATATTTTGTTATCACGTATGGTCAGACGTTTCGATCAAGTGCAGTTAGCGTTTTACGGAAATTTTGGGGAAAGATAAACTAATCTTACTACTGAAGTTTCCCACGAGATATGTTGTTGAGTAAGTTTCAACCACGTACTGCACATGCGAAATAAATACCGCAATCGTCTTGACGTGAACAAGACCTACGGAAACGCCATACGACTGAAGCTGACCAATTTGCAACCTGTTTTAAAAACTTGCAGGTAACAGCCAGGGGAGAGGTTCGCTGTAGTTGGAACCAGGACTGTGGAACCGAAACTCAAATTTCGGGCTCCGTCTCCAGTTCCAGGCATGAAAAATTTTTCTCTCTGGCTCCAGAACGATTTGGTCTATTAAAAACTAAAACCCATTCCATTATTTGTAGTTTCTACAATTGGCTTGCTATACAAAATATGTCTGTTGAATGGGAACTCAAATTTCAGGCTCCGGATCCACAATTCATAATGTTTTGGCTCCGGCTCCGGGCTCCATAGCCTTGGTTGGAACCAAATATTTTTGGAAATGAATAACATTGTTTCTACAAATGCAATTGCACTCGTTTTGTTTGTTCGTATTTTGTGCTAACTAAACTGGCCGTTTATTTCATTAGCATTGAAATATTTTCAAATTAAAATAATATTTTTGCCAACACTAAAATCATAAGTGGGGGCGATTTTGAAGCAAAGTTCCTGTAGGGGGCGATTGAACAAAAAAGGTTGAACACCACTGTTGTGGATGGTACAGGCCCGTCGCCAGGATTTAGCAGCAAGGGGGCCAAAAACCAGGAGGGCCAAAAACCAGAAGGGGGGGGCACATTTTTAAAATACACTATTGGATATATGCAGCAACCGCCAACCGGGGGTCCAAACGTAAAATGGGGGGCACCGATTTTAAATGGGGGGCCGGGCACCACTGGTCCCCGCTGGCGACGGTCCTGGGATAGTACCGTGAGTTACAGGGAATTTATCCCTAGGCCATCATACGTTCGTTCAAAACGAACTTGTTCACTCGCTAGCCGAGCACTTAACACAGGTGAATAAAGTAAATAACCTAAATGTCAATTATTTAAAAATTCTGAAAACGCATCGCGGGCCGCACAAAATGCCCTCGCGGGCCAACTGCGACCCACAGGCCGCGTGTTTGAGACCCCTGTCAAAGACACTGTTTAGCAACAGTTGCATTCTTTCCATATATTTATTTGTTACGATTAAGCCTGCATTGTGACGGTTTAATTACAATCATGTTGGGCGTTAACGTTTTCATCAATGATTTCACATTAACTTGCCGGCGAAAAAAAACAGTTTGGGCCAAGCTATTATAATTACAATCCGACCTGCGCATAGTCTGAAAAGTGTTACAACTTTCATCTGATGTTAATTGCCACCATATCATACTGTAAACTTGACATCATTCCCCTGCAACGGGTATACTCAGCAGCAAGTAGGAAGATGTTTTTTATTTTGAAGTGCTGAGGACATTGACATTGCCACTACTTACAGATAGCTTGCAATGTGTTTTATCGATAATCGCATGTAACTAATATGAAAAAAATTGACTTTTTTCCGAGTCGATTGGATTTTGTTATTTAAACACTCATGGATTTTAAAAACGTTTCAACTGCTTACGCTAGAATGGCTAGATCAGCGGTTCCCAAACTTTTTTGAGCTCTACCCAAATTTGAGTTTGGTGAAAACTCCTCACACAACGACCCAAGCCTCAAACATATTATGAAAAAAATGATCGTATCGGTGATTTTGGCAGTAAGTCGCTAAGCTCGTTTTTAATGTCAGCATTTCACTCTTTTCTCAAGTACTTACACTAGAGACAAAGACAAACAGCGGCAACGTTGAAAATACAAAACTTCGGTTTGGCTCGCTTCGGCACGGCCCGTTTTTTGACCCTTCGTTGCCCTTGTTTGGGTTTCGACCGATACTCGGGAACCACTGGGATAGATCAGCTAACCCACCGTTGTGTTATGTTTCGGCGACTAGTGTTTCTTAACTTTACTGCAGAGACGTGGTGAAAACCGATTGTGGCTTCGTTTAGGCAAACACACAACCATTTTCACATTTTGTGTAGGACACCTGTAAATATCACAAGATCACTAAGGTCGCTAATATCCCTAAGATCACTTAGATTGTTAAGATTGCTAAGATTAAAATTGCTGAGATCACTAAGATTGCTAAGATCGCTAAGATCACTAAGATCGCCAGTACAACTAAGATCACCAAGATTACTAAGATCGCTAAGATTGGACATGAACATTAAATTGTACTGGATCCAACTTAATAGTTAAGAAAATGTAAAAGTGAATTGCAAATCCAATTTCTGTTCAAAAATTTGAGGAAGTCACAGCTTTTTAACAACAGAACGCTGCAGTTTTTTTCAATGAATTTAGTCAAATGCGGTTCTGATCCTACCTATATTCTTTTGAAAAATGAAACAGTGTGGATCCAATCTGCAAAAGCGTTTTATAGTGGATCCAGTACAATTTAACGTTCCTCTTTTATTTTAGCAATATTTGCGATCTAATCTAGGCAATCTTATGATTTTAGCGATCTTAGTGATCTTGGCGATTTTAATCTTAGCAATCTTAGCGATCTTAGTGACCTTAGCAAATTTAATCTTAGCAATCTCAGTGATCTTAGCGATCTTAGCAATCTTAGCGATCTTAGCAATCTTAGCGATCTTAGCAATCTTAGCGATCTTAAAGATCTGAGTTATCTTAGCGATCTTAGTGACCTTAGCAAATTTAATCTTAGCAATCTTAGCGATCTCAGTGATCTTAGCGATCTCAGTGTTCTTAGCGATCTTAGCAATCTTAGCAATCTTAGCGATCTTAGTGATCTTAGTTATCTTAGCGATCTTAGTGATCTTAGCGATTTTAATCTTAGCAATCTTAGCGATCTTAGCAAATTCAATCTTAGCAATTTTAGCGATCTTAGTGATCTCAGCAATTTTAATCTTAGCAATCTTAGCGATCTTAGTGATCTTAGCGATCTTAGTGATCTTAGCAATCTTAGCGATCTTAGTGATCTTAGCGATCTTAGTGAGCTTAGCGATCTTAGTGCGATCTTAGCGATCTTAGCGATCTTAGCGATCTTAGCGAACTTAGCAATCTTAGCGATCTTAGCGATCTTAAAGATCTGAGTTATCTTAGCGATCTTAGTGACCTTAGCAAATTTAATCTTAGCAATCTTAGCGATCTCAGTGATCTTAGCGATCTTAGCAATCTTAGCGATCTCAGTGATCTTAGCGATCTTAGCAATCTTAGCGATCTTAGTGATCTTAGTTTTCTTAGCGATCTTAGTGATCTTAGCGATTTTAATCTTAGCAATCTTAGCGATCTTAGTGATCTTAGTTATCTTAGCGATCTTAGTGATCTTAGCGATTTTAATCTTAGCAATCTTAGCGATCTTAGCAAATTTAATCTTAGCAATTTTAGCGATCTTAGTGATCTCAGCAATTTTAATCTTAGCAATCTTAGCGATCTTAGTGATCTTAGCGATCTTAGTGATCTTAGCGATCTTAGTGATCTTAGCGATCTTAGTGATCTTAGCGATCTTAGCGATCTTAGTGATCTTAGCGATCTTAGTGAGCTTAGCGATCTTAGTGCGATCTTAGCGATCTTAGCGATCTTAGCGATCTTAGCAATCTTAGCGATCTTAGCGATCTTAAAGATCTGAGTTATCTTAGCGATCTTAGTGACCTTAGCAAATTTAATCTTAGCAATCTTAGCGATCTCAGTGATCTTAGCAATCTTAGCGATCTTAGTGATCTTAGCGATTTTAATCTTAGCAATCTTAGCGATCTTAGTGATCTTAGTTATCTTAGCGATCTTAGTGATCTTAGCGATTTTAATCTTAGCAATCTTAGCGATCTTAGTGACCTTAGCGATCTTAGTGATCTTAGCGATCTTAGTGATCTTAGCGATCTTAGTGATCTTAGCGATCTTAGTGAGCTTAGCGATCTTAGTGCGATCTTAGTGATCTTAGCGATCTTAGTGATCTTAGCGATCTTAGTGATCTTGTGGTATTTACAGGTGTCCGTCTGCTGCGTGGGTCAAACATATACAAGTTTATTTAGAGGACATGTGTAACTTTTGCATTTCATAGCTTTAATGACATAAAGTCCAAACATTTTTCAAACGCGTTGAGATATTCGAGTCCTTACGTTATCAGCTGCATATAACCATCAGTCGCTCAAGAATTGGACAAGATCCACTTCTTACATGCGCGCAAGTTTTGTAGACCTACTTCGGGAGTCAGTGTCTTAATAAAGCAAAGTCGCTACTAGGCTTCCATTGAACGAGTGTTGGTGGACATCAGAAGCGTGTAAATATAAAAACGAAATCATAATGGCGGCCACAATGACTCCTTGCTCAACTGCGATATTGGCTGCTAAAATCATACTGCAGATTTTGCACTTGAAACATCGAAATTTTCACAGGCGCTGTTGCATGTAAGTTTTACGAGAAAATTGTGGCTTTCATCCAAAATAGAAGCTTGGGACTTTTCTGAAAACAAACTTTAAAATTTGTCAGTTGAACTAAAATGGACTTTGTATTTGCTGGCTTAAATCTGAACATAATTATTTAGAAAAAAGCGCCAGAAAAATACACCTTTTGTAGATGATGCTTTAAAAACAAGGTCAAGGGGCATTAAATAATCAAATGTTGAGACTATGTAGTTGTTTGCCCTCCGCTATCGAAATTTCTGGCTACGTGCCTGCATGCAGCCCACGAGGGCATTTTTTGCGGCCCACAGGGAAGCTACAGTTACAGATATAGTACCATAGGTGGCAGAACCGGGGGGCCGCATAAGCCTAGGCCGCCCCAATTTTGTTTCTGGGGGGCCTGGCCCCACCACTTTTGCACATCGAATTTGCCTAAATAAATTTAAGTAACACAATTAGTATTGGGTCCATTGTTAAAGTAAATCGTTTAATGAAAAACACGTTGCAGAAATTTCGCAGCATTCTGTCAATATTATTTGTAATATTATCTGTAATTTGGCAGTGAATTTTGCAGGATTTCGTGTTTGTTTGGAAAAAGACACCGTGCACAGTTTAGCATTCTGTTATGGCTTGTTTTCCACATTGATCACAAGGCTTTTACAGTGTCGCCATATGGTGTAATACAACAAAATTTTACAAAAATGGTGTAACTTTGCATGTTTGTGTGCATGAGCATCGGAAAGATTTTTCCATGGGGGCACTAGCGGATGTTTCCAAAAGTTTTTCTAGGTTGGAGGACCAAAAGTGGTGAAATTTGTTTTTTACCACAAGAAACAAAGGAAACAGCCTTTTTTGCTGAAATTTTCAAAATTCGTGCCCCCTTTCCCACACCCATGCTTGTATGTAGGAAAACGTTCGTGCCAAACCACTAAAAAGTGGTGTAATTTCAAGCGTTTTAACACCATCTAAATAGTGAAATTTTGCTGAATTTTGTACACAAAATGAAAATTTTGACAGATGAATTTCAATTGTGTTTTTGTTTAAATAGCTATATTTATTTCTGCATTGGCAACACAATTGGCATCCTTACAGACAACTTGCCAGTTACTACATATGTTTTGTCGTATCTTTGCATTTCGGTATCTAACGCCTTTGTAGAATGAGTATTCAGTCATGTTACTTCTATGTTCAAGATGAGGAAAGTTGTGATTTTGAGTGTGTTTACGACAGGTATCAACGCTGTGTCATTTTTGTCTGTTTTTTAAGCTGTGTTTTTGGCGTTTTTAACAACCCAATGAAGACTCCGGCACAGCCCAAGTCTTCGATTACGATTTATATCTGAGAACACGACCTTGCTTGCTTTGTATATTTGTGCCACCATCCAAGGGCCGGTTCCACTTCACTACGTTGTTAACTTGGGCTAGTTTGTTTGTGCCTTGTCACTGGCCTTACACGTTCATGTTGCAAGTGACCTAAATAAAACAATATCGTTCGTGTCAGGTGTCCTCTAGACTTGGTTAGCTCGCCCTTCTCTCGGGTCATCCATCAGAGCCCGAGATTCCGGGCTATGCAATTAAGCATTTTTAAAACATAATTCATATCGGACTGAATGATTTTTGAAGCAATGGATTTTTATACAACATTGGATTTGAAATCCAATCCCACGGACAGTTCCTATTTTGAGAATAGTTTCAAACGAATAAAAAATTGTCCAGAAACTCGGGATAATATGAATGAGCCTAGTATTCAGAGGACTTATTGGCGTTATCATTGCTGTGTGACGTAATTACTCAACAATGGAGAAGCTATCATGAGAACTTCTCATTTATTGTTACGTAACTAACGTCACAGAGCACCGATAATGCCAGCCAAAATTAGAGCAAATGGAAATTTCAGTGACGCAAGCGTCGAACGGTTTTAGTCAGTCAGAATACTCGTATGGTGAGCCCGAGTGACGCTGTTAACCTAGGCTGACCCTGTAAGAATTTTGGATGGTTAACCGACACGTTTTCATAGTGGTGTAATTTTGTCTAAAATAGTGTAACTTATACTTTCACATATAGTGTATAGGTAATGACACCATATTTCAATGCTAATGACGTCACGGTTTCCAATTTAAACCGCAAAAGTTTCTATAGTTTTTTTGACGTGCACTTGTGCCCCCCCACTTTGAAAAAGGTTCCACCACTCATGCCTTGGTGGTCCGTGCTTACTTTGATCTACCTACAGCTGGCACTGAGTCACAAGGCTTTTTTCATCTCCTTCGCCAGTGTTTGGAGCGGCAAACGTCACTGCACATCGTTGGCAAGCGTAAAATGCTGAAAACAGTGGATTTTTGTCGTTTATACACAGAGACGCCTGAACAGGGGTGCATGACGGAGGCACTGCCTCCTACCCTTTGAGAGGGGAGCAGTGGGGTACAAGTGCCCTTACATAACAGTATCATAAGTATAATTTCATGATTTATCAAAATCGACTTGAAACATATTTACTGCAGTTATTCGCGCACGCATAAAGCTCAGGATGGTTTTCTATTATTTCTGTTGTTATTTTTGAGGTCAACATTTTTGCTGCACAAGTAAATGCGATAAGAATGACTATTATTTATGGGTGCGCCTTTACACACTGAACTCAAGCAAACGGTTTTGAACTCAATGTACATCAAAACCATGGGCGTCCGCATGGTGGCAAAACGGGCATTTGCCTCTCCCTGGAAATTGCGTCTAAAAACCAACATTTTGTAGAAAACTTGACGTCAGTTTTTATTTGCCGCTATAACACTCACACTGCACAAGAGCCAGGTTCACTATTCTGCAGGCCCGTCGCCAGGATTTAGCAGCAGGGGGGGGCAAAAACCAGAAAGAGGGGCCAAAAAACAGAAGGGGTCCACATTTTAAAAATACTGTATTGGATGTATGCAGCAACCAGGGGGCCAACGTAAAATGGGGGGCACAGATTTCAAATGGGGGAGCCGGGCACCAGTGGCTCCCCCGCTGGCGACGGCCCTGCTGTTCTGGTGTCATGCAGTGATGGGCTTACACTTCACTCATGTCCGCTCCTTTGCCTGCAGAGATAGGTTGCCAAACGTACGAGCAGATTGTTTTACTGTTGCTCTTTATTATGCAAAAGTAACATGGCAACAAATCTTCTAATGTTCAGTTCAAGTTACAATATTAGGCGTTTTGCCGCATGTGACTGTTGAACGCAAACATCCTGGCAGGTAAGACAGACAGACAGACAATTCTAGTTTATTTTGCATGGCCAACGAAAAGACCCGGAGGTCATCAAAGTCAGCTGACCATGGGTCAGTCATTATATGCTTACTCAGCTGTAACAGCAGCGATACGCAAAGGACAGACGCAACTTTAGAAAATTAGCAATGGCAAAAGATAAAAATATTCATTGATAGTAAACTGATGCTTCAAGAAAAGGCAACAACAACAAAGACCAAATAGATACAGAACATCCAATACACAGAACATTCACAAGGCACGTAGCGTATATCCAAGACCATAAGGATTAAGTTTGTTAATCACTATCAAGAAGGTATTTT
>Ga0210059_1002041_pt1 | contig 31251 bp, 16 predicted proteins | sample Ectturendosymbi2_FD_188042 | JGI IMG/M metagenome (GOLD analysis project Ga0210059, IMG submission 188042) | Ecteinascidia turbinata endosymbiont from Florida, USA - Sample 2 (SPAdes) (version 2) | ecosystem: Host-associated > Tunicates > Ascidians > Unclassified | place: Key West, Florida... | reverse complement strand
TTTTGCATTGCTAATTCCTAGCAAATAGAAGATTCTTCAAAGTGAGAGAAGTTTGTTTTACATTGCTGATTCTCGGCAAATGGAAGGTCTCTAAAGGACATGTGCAGACCATAAGGTGTCTGCCACAGTCACGTATCCATAATTATTTTTAAGCACGTCTTTCTTGAATACAGCTGTAGTCACGACGACTACACGCATTTCTTAGTGAACTTGTTTCAATCGTTTTCGATGTGTGCATGTTTTTCTTGATTTTCCCGCTACAGTGTATCACAGTGGAAGAGTATGAGCTGCTCAGCACTATGTTCCCTCAACGCAGCCTGTTTATCAATAGCATAAAACAAAACTAAATAACTGATTACAAAATTCTGATGACACTGGTGAAGTTGTCGTATGAACGAAAATTGGATTGACATTTTAAACTCTGTGGGATTCATAAAAATTTTGATTATTATGAAAACAATATATTTTGTGTTTCCAACCACATATCCAATACGTAAATCACAAGCTTTTAGTGTGAAGATTTGTTGTTTACAGGGTGTGTACTGCCTTGACTTGAATGAAATCCCGATTTGGATAAGACTGTGCTTGTGTCTTTCCGGATTACTAACAGAACTGAAAAAATTTACTTTGGAGGCTGAGAACGGAAGCAAGAAAGCTGCTGACGACAAATTATCCCGCAGAAAAGTGAGTTTTATGTGGAAAAGTTAATTGAAAGGGCGAGAAATATGTTAAAGCCGCTCGTTTCATACAACTCTTTCGCCGCGCTATGCAATAAATGTATTTGGTGATTTAGCGTGCTCTACCACTGTGATATGGATCATGAACCTGACATAAACATAAAAAATATAAGTGTATTAAAAAAAACAAGTGTGAGGAGTATGTTTGAAAAGAAATCTTGGACATAAACAATATATCCTTTGCAATATTCCACCACAAATAGTCGAAAAGTAGAGATTATAATTTGTTAAATTTTGTCCTATTTCCAAACTTTGTTTCAAGTGGAGGAGGCAGAAGTCTTAAATAAAAATTTTACTCACCTAAAGTTACAACCTACATTCCTGCAATTAAATGCATCAAGCACATTGTCTCACAGCTTCACTCCACTAAGGTAGGAGGAAGTCATAATCACGCAACTTTCAGCGTCTTTGACCTTGTCCTCGTACATTTGAATATGACAAGTGGTTTTTCGCTAACGAAGCGAATTATGTGATATGTCTCAAAAACAAGAACTGGATCTTTTCCAAACCAAATATCTTATTTCCAGTTGTTGATAAAAGTATGTACTAGAATCGATCTCGTTTTTGTCTGGCAGAATACATGGATTGGATGTACAGCGTTCAAGTCAAAATTGATGTCATTTGTCACAAACAGAGTGTCGTGTAAGAAGGGACCTGAAAACGTTTACCCAGATCTCGACAAAACGAACGGCAGCATTCAAACACTTGCGTTTTCAGGCAACTGCACACAAGCAAAGCAAGTGTCGAACGACAAATATAATATTGAAAACGAAAGATTGAGACGTCGTCTAGGAAATAAGATGACGTCTGCATCCTTTTCATCAAATGAAAATTACAAGAATCCTATGCCTGGAGTCAAAGGTGAATCTAGTTTTTGTTCTGTAGTTAACAGCCACTACTTATGTAAGTGTAAATGATTTCAGAAACATACGCCAATTTTCTAAGTCTAAATTGGTTGTGTTACAAGGGAAATTTGACAAGACTCAAATATTTGATTGCAGTAGCCAACAAATTACTTACGTTGATAATTATCAACGTAATTATAATGCGCTTTAGTTCAGTTTTTAAGCATTATATTGTGCCTCGGCTGGTTTGCTAACTCTCTACAGCCCACAACGTTTTGACAGTAATTTTCACTTCGACCTTTCACTTCGACCTAAAAGACCTTCGACCTTAAGCTGTCACTTGGACGAAGTGAGCGGTTTTATTTGTAGCACACCTTGTGCTGCTTCATCTTACACATGACGAATATGTAGGAAAGCATGCAACTACTCAAAACTTCAGCGTTCAAACACCGTGTTTCTGTTCAGCATCATTTGACAAACCTACCGAAGACAAGGCAGAAGCATGCAAAACACTGGATGATGTTACGTTCTACCTCAATACACTACATCATGATGTAAATGCAGTAAACGACAACCTCATTTATCAAACTGCTGATTTGCAAGAAGCAAAGACGTCTCAGTTACTGGAAGAAAAATGGAAATATGTTGCTCGAAAGCTCGATTTTCTTTGCCTTCGCGTCTATCTGGCATTGTTAGTGCTCTTTCATTGTGCAATTGCTATTGTAATTTTGCTAGGCTGAATCAATTCAACGGGTTTTGTGTACTGTAGGTTCAAGAGAACTGCGTTGACAGTGTTTCACAAACGCGGGAAGCTTGTGGACTGCATTGAATTATCGTCTGCTGTGATTTCTTTTCTTTGGTCATTTGAAAATGAAAAATTGTCACCCATGCAAAGAGCTGGAACTTCTTTATGTGTAACCGTTTCCTCTTTTTTTAAAATAATTATGATGGTCTGGTAGTTGAAGCCACAGGCCGTGCAGATTGCTGCTTTGTTTAGACTCGCATAAACACGTTTTCAACCCTTTAGGGCCCGCAAAGACACGGTCTCGAACGGATCGCGCTAGACAGTCAGTGACGACATCCGATTTGGAAGTCAACGACGAATTATTTGAGGTATGGTGCGCGTACTTGTGACGTCATTTTGAGGTCTTTTTGAGAGAAAACCCGTTATTCACGTTGCCAACAAAGTCGTGGCTTTTATTTCAAAAGCCGTGGAGCGGAAACCAAACACGTTGGAAATAAAGTTTATCTATAAAAAATGTCAGTCATGATCAAAACTGATAAAAAATTGAAAAAAAAATCATTTTTTGGGGGGAGATGAAATGAGGCAAAATCCAAATTTTTGGGTTGCCTTTGCCCTCTGAAGGGTAAAGTATACCCTTCAACTGTCCAAATCAACATACACGAAACATCTGAAAATTGCAGAACAGGTTTCCCGTGGTGTCTTATAATATTCCACGTGAAAATATTGAGAGGAATACAAGTTGTGGAAGATCTTGCCTATGATTAATTAGCTAATTCCCTCGGGGATTATCTAATTCATTTGTTGTTTTTAGGCCATAACTTTGCAACCACTCACGCTAGAAGGCCAATCCAGGACTCTAAAGATGGGGATTCCCGACTAGTTTACTTCAAAAGAATTGAAAAAAATGTACCCCTTGTAGTTTTTATCAGGCCCAGATGACGTCATCCGAATAATGACGTCGACCGACCACATTTTTTACCCAAAAATTTTAAAAACATTGATGATTCAATTTGGTTGGAATTTTTTGGTAGTTAGGGTCTTACTCTTCACAGGTAGTCCAAGACGAAAAAACGTTTCGAAAAGCTGACAAGGAAGCGTGACAAAAGTTTTGCCAAAAGTCGTTTTTTGGCAAAAAAATCGCTTCCGGAAATCGAAATTTTGCAGTTTTCTCAAAATTTTCAAATGTTAAGGTACCTCTTTTTCACACTCATCGGATCGATTATTGTCTTCCGAAACTGAGGATGTCTTCACTGACTTCCAGCGCGATCCATTCCCGAATTGTGGCCGATAATAACTTCAAAATGCTCGATCGGACCCTCTGCTGGCCTTCAAGTGCCATAATCATATTTTTCTTTGCAGGCCCATTTATCTTATTTCGTTTTGCGTCTTTGTGGTGACTTGCTCATATTTCTATGAAAATAAACTGCTTGTCGTCGAAATTGTGAAGTTCTGGCTTCCTGAAAAAGCAGTGCCTGTGCAGGGACGACTCCAGGTTAACGATTTCAGCAATGGTGGGTTTAGGGTTGGGGGGGCCCGAGGCAAGACTGAAAAGGGGGGTCCTCAGATGATATCATCATACTCAGCCAACCGTGATAATCACTTTTGATTTGCCTAAGATACGGCCACCCAAGGGTATGTTCCTGAGACTACGGCATAACTGAAATAACAGAAGGAGAAAATGCAAAAGGGTGCTCATGATACACAACTTTGAAAACACTGAAAGTTGGGAAGAGAAGGCTGGCAACACATAAAAGTTAGGCGATAGCAAGTTGGCATGCCCCCACTTTAGTTTCGCGCCCCATTTCTCTGCATTCATCATGGATAAACTACATAGTTTCCCCCTTTGAAAGTTTCACACTTTCCCCCTTTGAAAAAATGATTGGTAGTTGGTATCCTGAATCTGTTCACATTCATGTCTTTGTGGGAATCCATGAAACTATAAAAAAGAACCAGGAAGATTTAAAACACTAAATTTGTTTTAAATTTCATCCTTTTTGACTGCAAGAACATAGCATACAAAAGCATCCAATTAGAGACTTGTTTTGGAAAATTTGAGGCTGGATGAGTTAAGGTTGCCCACATCTTGCATTGACACTAGTTGTGTGAAGAATGGGCAAAAGTAGGAAATAATTGATCATGTACCTTATCAAAAACATTTCTACTGCAGCAAGTAGCCTACGCAATTGATTAAATCTGTGCTAAGAAAAGACGGTTCAAGTTACACTGACTAAGACCTGGCAAAAGAGCGTAAACATCACCTACCAAGTCTACTTTAACCAACCATTTACTAGTCAAGCTTCAAATAACCTGTGACTTCAAGTATATAAGCTAAATCAAACCACCTATAATACCTGTAATATCTGTAGAAAAAATGAGTATTCGTCATACACGTGATAAGAAGCATGAATGTAGCCTTGTTTATTAACAGTCTTTGCAGCACAACAGCAATAATACAAAATTACTTTGTAAAGTAAGGAGAAATGTCCATCAACTTAAAGATTTAGTGTGGTCCCTGCTATATCAATTGCATGTTGTCTTATTTTCTGATGGAAATGTTCACTAAGGTACAATTTTCACAAAATTATCAATATAGCAAAAAAAATTTGAAACATTATTACCATTCGGTATAAAAAATTATCATTTGGTATAAATAGGCCTATTTGCTCTTATTTGATAGGGTCTTTTCAGAACTTTTTGGAAGAAATTTTAACCGATATTCTACAATTTTTTTAGGTATAGAAGTTGTTTTGAAGCTTATCGTTATTCGCTCATTGGAGATGGTGTTGGGGTTGCTTTGAAAGGACGGTACTTACACACTACAGTTGCTGTTCGGGGCCCCTTTGACTGTATAGTAACCTACATGTACATTACAATTGCTGTTTGGGTCCCCTTTGAAAGCATATTACTTACACACTACAGTTGCTGTTGGTGGCCCCTTTGAAAGCATGGTACTTGCACATTACAATTGCTGTTGGTAGCTCCTTTGAAAGCAAAGTATTGAAACATTACAACTGCTGTTGGGGCCTCTTTGAACGCATGGAATTTTACATTATAATTGCTGTTGGGGACCCCTGCGGAAGCAAGGTGCTTACACATTACAGTTGCTGTTGTTGGGGGCCCCTTTCCAAGCAGAGTACTTACACATTACAGTTTCTTTAAGGCCCCTTTAATGACGTTTAAAAGCAGATTACTTACACATCTCAGTGGTTGTTGGGGGCGCCTTGAAAGTAAAGTAACTGAACGTTACAGTTTCTGCAGGGGGCCCTTTGAAAGCAGAGTACTAACACATTACAGTTTCTTTCAGGGGCCCCTTCAATGAAGTTTAAAAGCAGAGTTCTTACACAGTTCAGTGGCTGTTGGGGGCCCCTTTGAAAGCAGAGTACTTACTAATGATCTGCTTTGTAGTACAATTTATGAGTGAATAATAAGTTTTTCATCAAAAATAAGGAAAATGTACGCGCGTAAAACCTCAAGGGGGGGGGGCAAAAAGGGGGCTACGAGGCAAGTGCCTCGCTCGCCTCCCCTTAAACACACCACTGGATTTCAGGGATCTCCTTCCTGAAACCTAAGCAAGTTACTTTATTCACCATGAATTTGTATAATCCGGAAAACAACATGCCAATTTTTAAATCGGGAGATAACAAAATTCCCACAAATTCCCACTTATACACAAATATCAGTGCTAACCTAACTGTTAAAAATATTTGAAAAAATGTTGTACGTAAGACTAAACGATTGTATTTTACCAAAAAACAGTTTGTTGAGTCAGCAACAATACGGTTTAAGCGATAACTATTCGACATTCCTGGCCATTACAGACTTGTACGAACACCTTCTCCATAAACCTGATAAAAAACATCTCTTGTGAGGTTTCCATAGATCTTGGAAAATCATTCGACCGAGTGAATCATTCCGTATTGCAGATAAATCTGGAGCACTACAGCGCAAGACGAAACGCGTTTAAACTAATACTGTCGTGTCTTTCCAAACAGAAAACAGTACGTTCAGCCGCAGGGAAAAACAATAAATCATCTATTAAAACATTTATTTCTGAAGTCCCCCAAGGCTCGGTTTTAGGCGCACTGGTGTTTTAGTTATTGAAAAATGACTTACCCAATTCGAATGTTATGAAAACCATATTTTTTGCTAATTCAAAAGCAGTTTTATTTCAGAGTGAAAATATTTCGAAAAATTATAAAACCTGGTTACCGCCAAAATGGCAAAAGTAATAGGATAACTCAATGGTACCCAACTAGGGGTGCCAGACATCATTCCAGGTGACGCGTGAAGCATCCGTCTTCCTTACGAGCTTGTAGTAGTTTTGCTCGAATGAACTGAAAATTGGCATTGTTTCTTGTGGCGTGATAATTACTTTTCAGGACAATTCTAGGATAGTTTGAGCGTAGTGTGTATTGGAGTTGATTCCTCTTTTCATCAGTCTTAGTATAAACAGTTTTGAGGTAAATCGATCGTAAAGGAGCCGTGTGCGCTGCCTTTGATATTGGAGTGAATTATTGTAATTTAATTTTGACTTAGCTCATGGTATCAAAGTTTCTCCCGAGCCTGGTTTGACGTAGATTTACAACAGTGGTTCCCAAGGGTAAATTACTCCTTGGGGGCAATATACGATTCTTCGGGGGGTAATGCGGAACCAAAACCACGATGTTGTTCTATACTATGAGCGATCACTGCGAAATATTGATGGTAATTAAGAAATGATCGCTATCTTGGTTTGGGTAACGGCTTGAACAAGTTTGGGAACCACTGTTTTACAATGTAACTTAAGAAAAGATAATATGCATGTTGCTTGAAACGGCTTATGCTGGACCTTTCATGTCACTGGCAATTGCACAACATGCTGTTAACGATCTTGCTGAGTTTAGAAGCTGCAAAAGTGAAGGACCCTCATCAATATTGATGTACTGCAGTTTTCCGAGTTGTCAAGTCAGTTTTGACAGCGACAGCAAAGTGCAGCAGTGCGTTGTTACGAATGACACCATAGCCATTGGTTTGGTTATAAACTTTCTTTTATTTGGAGAGAGAAAATGTTAGAAAAAACGCTCGTACATCTGAGTTGGGAATACGATCGTCAAGTCAAAGCAACAAATCAAAATATTTAGTTTTAGCTGCTTGGCAGGCGAAGAAATTACTTAATGCAAGTAATTTGCAAATATAATAGTTAAAAAACAAGGACAGATGTTGTTCAGGCAATTGTTCTGAAGCTGTTGAAAATCTGTATGCAGCTACCAGTGAGTTTCATCACTGTGCAGCATTGGTTTGAAGTCCACGGCTGCTAGTAGGTCTACTTGAAGCTTGCATTCTGTGGTATGTTAACATCTAGCATATATATAACCATGAAAACATGCAGTCACATATTTGTTTGTACGAAAAAATGAATTGTCTTTTCCTTATAGGTTTTAAAAGTTTGGACATGCTTTACCTGCTTTAATTTGAAAAGGTGGTCGCGAAACATCTAATGTCGCCATGATACGTGAACAAACATCATTCAGGGACAGACAATGCTCCTAGTGTTTCGCGAAATACTAAATGATTGATGGAACACCTGGTTTTCAGCTTCACGTGTATGATGAGTAGTACCCGGTCATCAAGAAGGGTTAATGGTTTACTTTTTTCAGCATACCTTCCAAGAGCTCTACCAAAGAACGCAAAACAATAAAGTGTGGTTCGCAAATGCATCCACCAATTAGATTGAGAATATAACCTCATTAACAAACTCAAGCTCGTAGCTCTTCTATGAGATTTTTTAGTGTGACTGATGTAGAACTTTAAAACTATTTTGTGTTGAGTTGGTAACAAGTAGACCTGAGGTTTCACGCTGGAGCACACTACGTATAACCATGAATTCAATGATTCATTCTTACAAAACTACGGTTAAACTTCGATGGAGTAACTCAGCTTTTGCAAAACACACAATTTATCTACATTGCATAAAATTATTGTAATATATGCAGAGCATGCATTCTTCTCCATTACTTTTAGAAAGAAATGGAACTTGTGCTCGCACGTACCAACTACGGTGTACAAACATTTAGTTACGCGTCATTTCATCTCGCGACAATTAGCCTAATCACTGACGTTTAATCACTAGATAGTCAATCACGCATTCAATCAAACACCCAGACATTTAATCCCTTAGATTCTTTATTGCTAGACAGATCAACACGTACATTTGTACACAATATGTATTTTTTTCAATTGTACGCAATACATTTCGAACTCGCTCGTGGCTTAAATCCTGCCGCCATTTACTGCCTTGTACAGAACCAGATTCAAGTTATCTATGATCGAAGTAGAAAGAATGATCATTTTGGCTTTTCCTGAGAAAATACTGCTAGATTTTGAGAGTGCAGCTATAAATGCTTTGAGAGCAGCATTTCCAAGTGCAACACTTACGGACTGTTATTTTCATTTGACACAAACTATTATGTGAAAAGTTAACGGAATTGGTATGAAAGAAGACTGCGAAAAGAATGACAGTTTAGGATTAGCTCTTCGCTGCTTAACTGCTTTAGCTATGGTTCCTTCATCCGACGTTACTGAAGTTTTTTTGATACTAGCTGACAACATGCCAGGCCGCAAAAAGATGCCAGAGCTTTTAGCATTTAGCGTATTTGAACATACGTATATTCGAGACCGATGACGGCCAGGACGCAGTGAACGTTATGGTTCCCCTACCTTTCCAGTAGAAAGATGGAATTCTATATTTCGAAAAATATTTCGAAACTGCGTCTGCATGGATTGCAAAAACAACGAACTCCATCGAAGGTTGGCATTACGGAGTATAGCCACATTTTTTCAATGTCATCACCCAATATTATGAACTTTTATAAAGGACTTCAGATGCAACTAACACCACTTTAACAAACTATCCAGTGATTAATTGTCACGTGATCAAATGTCACAAACCGTGTAAGTGATTAATCGTCTGCGTGATTGAGTGATTAATTGTCGCGTGATGAAATGACGCGTGATGAAAGGTCACCAAACCCCCAATTACAACCCGGCATGCTTTGTTTTACATCGAATACTAATTGGTGTCGGTGACTGCAATCTCTAGTATCTTTTTGATGACTATGCGCGCATTCCAATGACTGCAAAGCAAGTGCAATTTGCATGTCAGCTGTGGTTGCCATTACGTTACTTAAACAACAGAAGTTTATTAAGTTCATTAAGCTTGTTTTTATTGATGGTTGATCCAGTAAGACGCTCTCCTTCAAAATCATTCTTTGAAAAAAAGTGAAATGTCTGCGGGTTATGTTAAAATGCTGCTATTTCTGTCTATTCTGGTTATGTTGACTTTCAAGTACTCAGAACAGGGAAAAGGCGGAAAAACTGCAACAAAAGTTGGTCTCGTCGGCATGTCCCAGGTATGTTAAAAAAACTGTGTGAATTGCAGAACTTCAAATGAAATGCTCCCTTTGCAAATTTTCGTAAAGTCTGATGAAAGAAAATAACGTGAGTGAATCAAGTCAACGTAAGGCTACAAATTGTGGAGCCTGAAACGAACCCTACAACCGCAGGAGCTGCTTTCTCTGTCATTTATTTTCAGTGTATCTCGCTTTGTGGCTGATGTAAATGCAAAAATATGGACACCTTGTTTGATTGCTGATTGCGAGCGTTAACACAATTGCTTTCAACCCAAAAAATTGAAAACTTTATCTGCAAGGCAGCAGTATTGTTACCCAAGCTCATAACGAGAGCGCCACAGACGCAAGAGACTTTGACTGCAGAAACTTTCAAACGTTACTCCTCAACAGAATTTTTCACTCTTGTACTTCCGATATAACCTACGGTTATTTTAAAGTTGTTTGTTAAGCTTTTTCGTACTGGGGTTTGTTGCCTTCTGATGCAATGCACAGTCGACAACCTCACCACAGTCGACAACCTCCCCCAAGTACATTCAGATTCTTAAAGTTGTAAGGTCAGTTAATGGTGAAGTACTGTATGTTACATTCTAAATGCAAATGGACGCACATTATGCATCATCAGCATTTAGCAAACCCTATTTCTTCACACAAGCTAAGCGTTCACTTCCATCTGATCATCAAAAATAAAAGTTTTTTTATGTCATAGAAAACACATGACATATAAAAAATATACCAGTTTCTAGTAACTTCGTGTTTCAGTTTGTGAGAGTTGATGAGTAACTGACTCACTTGAAAGTTTGTGCGAAAGAAGACATTACATTTATGTGCTTTACTAATTGTAAACTGAGGGAATCGAGTATACTGCAGAGCACCTACACTTCCTATCAGTAAACTGCAGAGCACCTACACTTCCTATCAGTAAAGCCCATCGACTTTTGCATGCATGCTAGGCAAGTACAGAAAATCTTTTGTTTTAACTAGTCTTTATATGAACACATTTTGCCATGCAGTTTGTTGCATGTTGCATATTAGTACTGTTAAGCAGACAATTATGTGAGACTTTCGGCACTGTCTTATATAAATTATATGATACATGCCACATATGGCCTATCACATGTATGTCTTCAGAGAGGGAAGCAGCTTTGGGCCTACCTCAACTAGGCCTGGGGTTACTTGTTGACAGCAAGAGCTAGAGCGTGAATGGAAAACCTCAAAACTGTGAGGCGGATGCTCACTGATCCAGCTGGATTATGACAATGTTCTTGCACAGCCTAGCATACTTTTTCTCAGTTGGATTAATAAAAAACAAATTTCAAGCACCAAAGTTTTTATTTTCATGTCTATGCAGGGCCGGATTAAGGGGGGGGGGGCAACGGTGGCAATTGCCCCGGGCCCCCCGCTGCAAGGGGGCCCCCCGTGATGAAATTTATTTGTTTCAGATAAAATACTCGTTTGAAAAATTTCGTGATTCAGAAGCGATACAAGAAAACAACTCTATATTATATTCCTATGTTGCATTAAGTATCAAGGGCTCACAACAGCAACTGATTTCTCTACAAGTTTGACTGTCTGCCAATTTTAGTAATCCCTATTGAATAGCCTGTAAGTATTTTCGGTTTTGTTCAATGCAAATATATTTTATTTCGCTGGTGACTTTTTCCTAATAATCTTTCTTTTTGCATGGGCATGGCTCTTTACTCGTGCATCACGTCTATTGCACAAATGTAACAAAACGTTACTATTTGCGTGCTAAATCTAGTGGTTGCTGACTGTTGGGGTCAGTCTTGTTAACATCAGATTGTTTCCTTCTTCAACATCAGATAACATCAGATTTTTACGCTACGGTTTCACATCAGCTCATGGCTTGTTTTAGGAAAATGTTAGGTACCCGCTACGGACCTGTAGGGACCCGATTTCTCTGATTCTAGGGACCCGATTTTGTCTGATTCTAGAGACCCGATGATAATTTTCTCTGATTCTAGTGACCCGATTTGGGTCCCTAAAACACTTTTAAAAAACCTGCATAAGCTAAATGCTTCTATTAACAAACCTAACAAAGCGCGAGTCCCCTCGATGAATCCGAAACAGTGTGAAAAATCGCCATTAAATGGAGAAGTTGTTTATAATTTACGTAAAATGTTAGTCTCAACGCAGCGAAGAGAGCTTCTTTAGTTTGAAACGATAACCAAACACACATTAGGGTCAGTGGATTAACTGACAGGGGGGCAAAGGGTGACCCTCCCCCCTGGCAAGCTAAATGTTAAAACTGGGCCCGCTCCAGTTGACATTTTGATGTTGAGTATTCTTTAGGTTGTTGTTTTATGCGTTTTTCGGGGTGCTTCCGTTTTTTTATCTAGTACCGATATCCACGACATCCAGAGATTCACTATCTTTCTTAACTTTTATTCTGAATTTTGGCTAGAGGGCCCCCTTCAGCTAAGCTTTTCCCCCTGGGTCAAACCTCTAGTTACGCCGCTGATTAGGGTGAGAGATTGATGAAAGAAACTTAAGAATCATGAATCTAACTTATTTTCGACGTAAAATGAGAGGAAATGTGGAAAAAAACAAGAACCCAGTCAATATAAGATTTGTCGCCAAAACATCAGACATCAGAAATTTATTTGAAAACATCACATCTGATGTCATGTTAAAATATCAGAAGTGGCAAAAAACATCACATCTGATGTCATGTTAAAATATCAGAAGTGGCAGAAATTTGTCTGAAAACATCACATCTGATGTCATGTTAAAATATCTGGTATCAATGATCACGAACTTCTGGTGCAGTCTCGAGGTCGCCGCGACCGAACTGCACCTTTGTTTCGTCATAAAGGGTAACCTGTGATGGAAACGCACTTTTATTCCGATGGTTACTTTCGTTGTGTGACATCATAAACACATGAAGCTATTCAAGCCATTTACACCATGTGTTATTGCGTGGTCAGTCAGAAATAGTGGCGTAGTCAGCCCAAAAACTTGGGATGGGCCAAAATGTTTGATCTTAGGTGAATAACACTATTTTGTTTGGAAAAACGCCTCTCAAAGCACAGAATGACTATATTTTCTAAACATTTGGGTGCCTGGCCCCTTTGGCCCCTTCCTGGCTACGCCAATGTTCACTGCTCTGGTTTCATGCAGTGGTGAGCATGCAGTTCACTCATGTCCGCTCTTTTGCCTGCAGGGGCAGGTCAGGGTTGCTAGATTGGCCTTTTTAGATAGATTGGCCTTTTTTCTTGCCGAGCCACTCTCTAGCCTGTGAAATATTTTTTCTTATTAAAAATAGTAAATACACCCTAGTATTCATATCATAAATTTTCTTCTCGCAGCTCACTGTATGTGAATTTGAGTAAGCACATTCTCGACTGCCAGAAAAAACAATCGGGAACCTTGCGAATCAGCGAAAACATAACTTTTCCAAACGATGACGTCATGAATTACGTCATAGGGGTCCTCCAGTAAAAATTGCCCCGAGCCCCCTACCCTTTAATCCGGCTCTGTGTCTATGGCGACATGGAAGAGGAAAATATAATGTACCAACAGCTACAAAAAATTTGTTGGCAGAAATTTTGTCACATTAAAGTTTTTCAGGGAAATTTGGGCAAAATATTGTTTGCACCTCAAGAAAACCCCTTGCTCCTACACCTGCAGTATGATGGACGATAGTCTCCATTCTAAAGTAAAAGCTCCGTAACTAGCCAATCGTTTACTATAAAACTTTGGAAGGGTAATTTGGTGTGCAGAAGACAAAAACATAAATCTGCAAATCATTTTGATTGCTCAAATTGCGCAAAGCATCTTACTAACAAACGTTTGTTTTTTAGGTAACATCTGGATCTGCAAAAGTTGAGAAAAATGGGGAACTTTTTTCTTTTAAATCTACCAATGATAGTTCTGTCTTCCTAGAAAAAAACACCATGGCTCGGCTAAAATATGACTTACTGGTTCGACAAGGTTTGTTACCTACGTTTTTCAAATACTATTTCCTTCAGCTTCCAAGTGTCAACTACTTTAATAAAATTAAATCTGTAGGTATGATTGTCTTCTGCAGTAATCGAACAAATATTCTTTCGAAAGAAAGACTGCTTTGGTAATTGCAGCAGTTCATTGGTCAAATCTTCAAAAATTGGGGAGGAATATCTAAACCAACTATGTCCAACCCGTGCCCCGCGGGCCGCATGCGGCCCAGACGAAGGTTTTGTGCGGCCCAGTTTAGGTTTTCGTTGTAGTACAAGAAGCCTTCACATGGACAACTTGTCCAGTATCCTTATTTTGATAATCTTGAATTTCACATTTTTGAGGCAGGTGGTCCTCAGTGCCACTTTATCTTGTCTGTTACCATTGCAGTTAGGATTCTAACACTTTCGGTATAATAGCTTAAGCTAAATTTAGTTTGCTGAGATCAAAAGTAAGCTATTGAACGTGCGGTCCTTATTAAAATGTCATTCAATGTGCGGCCATGGTTAAGATAGTGGCATACGTTTTGGCCCAGCAAGCCATTTCGTTGGACATAGTTGATCTAGACCATTCAGAGTTACTGCAGTTGCTACATATTTTTATTAGGATACGATAAAGGTGTAAGGCCAGTTCGCAACTACTCGGAGAAAGTCATCGTTGATATCGACATCACATACGTCCAGGTACAAAAACTGCAAGATTCGGCTTATTCTTTTGCGTAAAATTTAGTGATGATAAGCCAATTTTAATTTATCAAAGTTTTAGTCAGTGCATAACACAACGATGATTCAATACAAATGACAATTTTCGTCATAAAATGTTGTTCGAAAATAATCGAACAGCACAATTGCACTGCCAAAGTATTTTTTACGTTCTTCTTTCACTCTGGTTTACAGACACTCAACTTAAATGAAAAGGACCAAACTCTTAAGAGCTTGATCCGGTATCGACTTTACTGGAAGGATCATTTCTTGACGTGGAACCCAGATCACTACGCTGGTGTGACAAGCAGTAAGATTTGAACCCCAAATAGATGTGGTTGATCATCTACATCAGAGGTTACCAAACTGGGGTACATGTACCCAGTGGTGGGTTTAAAGTTGGGGGGGCCCGAGGCAAGACTAAAAAGGGGGCTCCCTGATGACGTCATCATACTTAGCCAACCGTGATAAGCACTTTTCATCAAGCCTAAGATATGGCTACCGAAGGATACGTTCCTGAGACCACGGTATGACTGATAGAGCAGAAGGAGAAAATGCAAAAGGGTGTTCATGATACACAACTTTGCAAACACTGGAAGTTGGAAAGACAAAGCCAGTAACACTTAAAGTTAGGCAATAACAAGTTGGCATCACCACTTCATTTATTTTCATGCCCAATTTCTCTGCATTCACCATCAACAAACTACACAGTTTACCCCTTTAAAGCTATACACTTTCCCCCTTTGGAAAAATGCTTGGTAGTTGGTATCCTGAATTTGTTCACATTCGTGTCTTTATGGGAATCCATGAAACCATAAACAACAACCAAGAAAAATTAAAACAATCAATTTGTTTCAAATTTCATCCATTTAGTTACAAGAAGATTGCATACTAAAGTGTTCAGCCAGACATTTGTTTTGGAATGCTTTGAGGCTGGGTAAGTCAAGGCTACCCTCATCTTGCATTGACATTAGTTGTTTGAAAAATTTGCAAAAGTGGGAAATAATTCCTCATATACCTGATCGCAAACATTTCTAGCAAGTAGCCTACACAATTGTTTAAATCTGTGCTAAGAAAAAATGGTTCAAGTTATATTGGCTCAGAGCTGGCAAAAAAAGCTTTAACATCATCTAGCAAGTCTACCAACCACCTACTAGTCAAGCTTAAAATAATCTGAATTCAAGCTTGGGCTAAATTCAAACCACCGAAAGTATCTGAAATATCTGTAGGAAAAATGACCACTCGTAATACTAAAAAAATGACATTTCTGCTACCTGACAAGAAGCATGAAAGTAGCCTTACTTATTAACAGTCTTTGCAGCACAACAACAATAAAACAAAATTACATTAAAGTTGCTGTTTGGGGACCCTCCAAAAGCATAGTACTTGCACATTACAGTTTTTGTTGGTGGCCTCTTTGAAACCAAGATAATTATACATTAAAGTTGCTCTTAGGGTCTCTTTGAAAGCAAGGTACTTACACATTACAATTGCTGTTGAGGGCCTCTGTGAAAGCAAGGTGCTTACACATTACAGTTGCTGTTGGGGGCCCCTTTGAAATCAGAGTACTTACACACTACAGTTTCTTATAGGGGCCCCTTCAATGAAGTTTAAAAGCAGAGTACTTACACATTTCAGTGGCTGTTGGGGGGCCTTTGAAAGCAGATTACCTTCGAACTGCAGTTGTTGTTGGGGGCCCCTTTGAAAGCAAAGTAGCTGCACAATACATATTCTGTACGGGGCCCTTTGAAAGTAGAGTACTTAGTTATGATTTGCTTTGTATCACATTATATGAATGCATAATAAGTTTTTCACCAAAAATAAGGAAAATTTGGCGCGTAACACTTTAGGGGGGCCCCCAAGTGGGGGGACCCGAGGCAAGTGCCTCGTTCGCCTCCCCATAAACACACCACTGCATGTAACCCCAAAGTACTTTTGCCTATATGAAGGGGTACATTTAAGGTTATCAGTAGTACAAAAGGGAAAACATATTTACATATTATTCATTTCGAAATATTTATACATACATCAGTGAATATTACTTTCGAAATCATTATATTCTTATTGGCATATATATTTTAGTTTCTTTCCTCAGCCTTTTTGTCATAAGAAAGTTTACCGGTACATGCTCATCTATCGAAATGCTGAAAGGGTACATGGCCAGAGAAAGTTTGGGAACACCTGATCTACATACACAAGAAAGGAAACAGGAGAGAACGCATTAACAACCGGGGCAATCTCTCTCCTTCGCCTCACTGAAAAGTGTATGTTAAATTCCTTGAAAAAAGGTGCCGCGAAATAATTGAAACTAATCTCGAGGATACTCAGTGCGGTTTTCGTCCCGGATGTACCACTACAGACCAAATTTTCACACCCCCGCAAAGTTTTTGCGAAATCTTGGTAGTATGCCAAAGACGTCTACACATGTTTTGTCGACCTCGAGAAAGCATACGACCGGGTTCCTCGGGAAAAGGTTTGGGGAATGCTGCGAGAGTAATGTGTTACAGCTGCCTGTTACTGGCCGTCAAGTCATTGTATTCCTGCTCAAACGTTTATGTCCGTGTTGTTGTATTCCGAGAAGGGTGTGTGCTGTCACCATTCCACCTCATTGTCTATATCAGGGATTCTCAACCGGGGGTAAATTTACCCTCTTGGGGTAAATTTAACCTATCCTGGGGGTAAATTTAATGATGCTGTTGTACATTTTTCTACAGCGCTGGTGAGTAAACGAAAAACAGGGGGTAAATTTTATGTTAAGAAGCTGGCAACGGGTAAATGGGAAAAAAAGGTTGAGAACCCCTGGTCTATATAGTCTATATGAATAGGATAGACAGCAACAACCGAGTCAGCGACGACGTCACTATTGGGAACTGAAGGAACAACCGCTTGCTTTTTTCCGGTTGATTTGGTACTGCGTGCACCTTCTGAAGAGAGTCTTTAATATGCGCTCGATCGGTTTTCTGTTGCGTGCCACAGAGCGGAAACGAAAATTAGCACTGACCGAGGTATTATGTCTTTCCAGAAAGACAAAAGCAGTATGCGCTGCAAGTAACCTACAATAAACCGTATTTACTCGATTGTATGCCGCCAATGATTGTGAGCCGCACGAAATGGTGTTAAAAATCAATGCAAGTCACTCTTGATTGTAAACTGCACTTGAACATAGTTTACCTAAGCCTGTGAGACACTTCAGTGTACTAGCACTTTTCACGTTTAATTGGCAACCTTCATAATGATGCTGACACCGCTACATCTGCCTTCTGCTCCTCACAATGCATCTTGTGACGGAGCGTGTACGTGAAGCTGAGAGAAGAAAGATATACCGAAAAGAGAGTTTGGTCAACAAAATGTTGCCAAAGAAAGACTGAGGTCCATCTTGACTTTTCGATGAGCTAAAGAAAAAAATGTAAGCCGCTCTTGATTGTAAGCCGCACGAAATGATGAAAAATAATTTTATAAGCCGCGGCTTACAATCGAGTAAATACGGTGCTACATCAGGCGTAAAAGATTAAGTACCTTGTTCGTGGTATTCACGAGTGACAGTAAACGGAACAAGGAAACTGATACACGGATTGGTAAAGCAAACGCAGTTCTGCGAAAGCTTTATCGCTTTGTGGTCACAAATTAAGAGCTTTCAAACACCGTAAAGCCGTCAGTTTTCAAATTCGAAAGGAAGACTACACCGTAAAGTTGTCAGTTTTCAAATTGGCTTTTGTTCCAAATTCCGATCCTCACCAATGGTCATGAATCTTGAGTGATGACTGAAAGATTGCTATCTCAAATGCGAGGGGCAGTGATGGAATTTTTGCGAAGAGTTCACGGTGTGACAATTCGCAACAAAGTGCGCAGCTGTAAAATTAGTTTTTCGATGATAGATCTTGACGTTCTTCTGCTACTGCACTGCTGGTTAAACTTGGTCTATTTTCATCGTTACGTAGATCTAAGTCTGTCACATATTCTTCGATTTTCTGTCCTCAAAAATTATGCTTTGGACTTCTCAATATTCTGAGCTTGCTCATTAAGCAACCAGAAATTATTGCAAATGTCTTAATATCTTAAACAGAGTCCGCTCAGAGAATTTTCAAAAAAAGTTTCAGAACAACAGTTGGCTTGTGGATGGACATAAAGTATGAATGTGAAAGCAAGCTGGATACATTTGAAACATCCTTGGCAAGCTATAGGATAAAGTGATAGCCACCTGGTTATGCTGTGAGCAATACGTTTTTGGTACTCAATATCCACAAAGTTGCAACAGTCTTTTCACTCTCTTTTGCGAACTGCGTAAATGCAACCACACGTAATTCACTCAGCTTCAAAATCATTTAGTCCTTTTCTGGAAAAGGCATACTTCTGACGAATATCTTCATGTTTTAGCATTACTGATTAGCTATAATTACTACAAAGTACTACACTAAGCTATGTACAATACGCTGATCATCATATCACGGTTCATTAGCAAAGCTAGTACAGAACCTATAATGGAGTCAGAAGTCCGTGCTCTAATGCCAAAGTTATTTGAGATATTGAGAAAAGATTTACCACTGCTACGTAACGATTAATGTGAAAGCATTCCCGCCTTTCCAGCCGAGAATTAACTCAACCAAAACATAGGTTAATTAGAAAACTTGCAGGCCCTCCCATAATCTAAGCTATGCCACCAGCTAGTATCTTGTTGCAGTTGAGTAAGGACAGCTTACTGCATGTAAATACAATACATCATACCTGTAGCGTAACTGACGGGGGGCAAAGGGGCGAATTTTCCCCCTTGGCAAGCTAAAGGCAAAAACCGGTCTCCCACTGAACTTATAGTTCGATTTTAGAATTAGTTTGGTTTTCAGTACGTTGTTGTTTTATGTGTTTTTCGGATTATTTTCCGGTGATTTAGGGTTTTGGTTTAACCATCCACATCCGGATTTACCATCATTTGTTAAGTTTTTTCTGAGTGTTGGTTAGTGGCCCCGTACATTGGCCAGTGGGCCCCTTTAATCTAAGTTTACCAGCCTGGCTCAAAACTTTAGTTACGCCACTGATGATAGCGATGTAAAATAAGAAATGTAAAAAGGAGGATATTTTGACATTTTTGAATGTCCTCGGAGATTATTTCGTTTCTCATGAAAAAAGTGGACATGTAGCCTATTCCAAAAAAGGACGTATGGTTGCCCTACTGCACAATACTACTCATATGGGACGTGTGCAAATCTAAGAAAGGCAGACCCAAAATCTACCAGTAACGAGTAGAGACGAAAGCTAATGTGTTCTACGTGACTTGACTTTGCACTCACTAAATTCAGGTCCCTGACCGACTTTCAGAAAAACAATACGTGTAATAGTTATTTCGTCACAATGTCAAATAATGTACAAGTGAAATACAGTACTGCTGTCTGGACGACCGATATAATTTAATAGCGTCTACAAACAAACTTTCCTCGCTAATAAAAATGACTACGTGGCACGCACATGCCGTAGCCTACATATGGCTAAACACACAAACATGGTGGGGTGCCCCTTTTCGGTGGGGGGGCCTGGGACCCTTGACCCCCTAAATCCGGCGCGGCTGCCCTCGCGACCCTCCTGGGAGGAAAAGATAGAGGGAAAATGAACAAATTAACAGATTTGTTTAATGTTTTCTAAAACTTTCGTTGTGCTTTGTCGTTTCAGTACTTCATCGTTAGGCTTACTATCTGTCAATCTCGCTAAGAAGATTTCTTTAAAATAAACAAAGACGAGCAACCATGCCAAAATCACGCAGCTTGTTCAATACAAAGTTGTAAACGAGTCTCATTTTGCAGCCCGAACCCAGCTCGAGCCCGACGTTTATTTTTGAAGCCCGATTTAGACCCGAAAGCTAAATTTACCGAGTGAGTCAATATATGCGCAACTGCGGGGTATCACAAAAAGTAGTGTAGGGGTATAGTTGCAGGTACACGGTTTTATCACACCCAAAATAATAATCACCTTGACCAGAACATCGCTTTAAACAAGCACAAACTTAGTTTGTTAGTCAACGATAATACTACGGTATGCAATGTTTCTCAAGATAAAAATAAACTATCCACGATGGAGCTAGGCGTACACGAAACTGTCTAGGATAGCCCTATAGGCACAAAAAGCCAATTTGTAGGACATCGTTGCTTAAAACAAGCCAACAAACGCGTAAGTGATTGTTCTTTTCGAAGCAAGGCCATCCCGTGCTAAGTTCCTTACTGCTCTCACCTTCTCAAAAAGGGTGGGAGACTCATCCGAGCAAAGAACAAAAGAACGCAGCTGTGCTTGCAAATAGAATAAGATGAATAAAAATTACAATCACCTCACTCACAGAAGTCACCACGATGAACCCAACAAAGCTACGTTACAAAAAAACATTACTCTGAATGTTATAAAGAAGTTCTGTATGCGGGCCCGAAATCGACCCGAAACATTTTGACAAACGTAAGTCCGAACCCGGCCCGATCCGAAAAGTCCGGCCCGACTTACAGCTCTGGTTCAATAGTAGTCTGCTACCAACGACCACAAGGGTATCAGTGACTTCAAGCTGGAAATGCAGTTGTTAGGCAGGTTATGTGGGTAAATTAAATTCGCGCTCAAACTTCACCTTGTTTTCAAATACCTTATCAATTTGTGTATGATTTATTAGTGTCAAGCGTCAGTGAATAATTTATCAGTGTCAAGCATTTCACAGTTGAAGGCTTGCGCTGAGACATGGATTCCTTCCAGTGTATTATCGCAGAGTTCAAGTCGATTCCACTGTTCAAAAACTAAGACATAGCAATAACTTTGTAACTGTGTCCATTTCCTTGGTTGTTTTGACACAGAACTGTGATTCGGTGACATGTTAGTCAACCTATAGTTGTCTTGAACGTCAAACATTTTGAAACATTTTATAGAACTATACGGGAGTTGAATTCAGAAGCTTGGTACTAGAAGTGGGTTCGAACTTTGGGCTACGAGTAGACTTGAAATCCAGGAAAATTTATAACGAAACATTTGTTTTGGTTAGAGCCTCTGTTAAAATACTTTCATTCTATTATAGTCCAAATCCCAGCTGCAGAGTTATGGGTCCCAGACATAGTCTGCATGGAAGAAATTGGCGTGCGAGATTACAGTCCCCGTCTCCCATACGTTAAAGTTTCCAGCAACGGAACTGTGACATTTTTCGAACCAACATCGTACGAAACTACGTGCAGTGTTGACATTGCACATTTTCCATTCGATTTTCAGGTGATTTTGACGAAAAACGCACGTTTGCTGTTGTTCAAAGGTCTGTATATTCTCAGCTAGTCTGAATTTCTCTATACGTTTAATTTTTCTCTTTTGTTAATTTAAATCAAAGTTGATGTGTTTTATCGAGGAGTTCCTGCATGTGAGCAGTTAGGGTAAACTTATCAAAATTTTTAGTCAGCATTTAAAACGACAGCCAAGAAGAAAGCAGAAAGCTTCCTGCAATCACAAAAGGGCAAGATGTACAGACAAATACTCAAGTGCTTTCAAATGCTCAACAAATCTTTTGCGGAACTTAAAAAACTGTTTGGATTGGATATTATAGTGCAAGCTCATAACCTTTATCTACAGGGCATCAAACATGCAGCAAAAAATCTAACAAGCTGCAGGAATGGTATTAACTTCCTAATTCCTTCCCATCAAATTTTTAAAAAATCATCATCAAGTTACCAATATCTGTAACCTAGAGCAGGGGTTCTCAAACTTTTGGTGTTATGAAGCCCATGAAGAGATTGACCATAATTTACGGAGTCCCACAATAAATTTTCTAAAAAAATATAATAAGTAAACGAACAGCTCGCGGAGCCCCGAGGTTTCTCTCGCGGAGCCCTGGAGCTCCGTACGGAGCACTTTGAGTACCTATGACCTAGAGCAACCATTTATACATAGGCGTGAAGAAAATTGAACAAAGTTATAAAAACAAACATGCAAGCAATATTTTATGCGATAACATTTATTCTGAAAAATTTTACCAGTACTGTTAAAATCTTGTATTTTTATGTCGTGAATCTGTTTCGCAATTTTAATATTCAACTTGAAGCAGTTGTTCTAACCTAAGAGATTAACGCTATGAGATTCAAGAGATCACCATGCCGTGTTTAAATACTGTGTTTTAGTTTTCAAGCACCCACAACACTAAGTGCAACATTTACACCACGCCATAATGAAAACATCCAATGCATTTCAAGTTTTGCAAGTTATCACCTTTGACAAAATAAAACATACTTAAAATCATATTAATGAAAACAGACCAACTACGGATCTAAAGTGAAACTTATGCAACAAACGTTTAAAAACTGTCATTCATTGCTTTTGGCTTTCCAAGGAACTAAAATCCACTTAACGACGCTGTATTACGCTTTATATCTGCAAAAAGCAATGTAAAACATTACACGTTAATGAAAACCGTCAGGTAGCAATCGATAAATGAGATTTTATAAAGTTTTGTTGATGTGGTCTTAGTCAGCATAACATTTTTGAACCACATCCTTCTCTGTCTACTTACTGGAGTTGTTAGACAGCTGGAATAAATAATGAAATAATGTAATAATGAAAAAAATTGTAAGCAACATACTTAAAAGTCTATAGAATACCTCTCTGTTTCTGTACTGAATAAATATTTTGTGATGATTTAAGTCTTTTCAACCTGCGCATTCGTTTATGCAAGGTTTAGTAAATGTAATGGTTAAGTGATTCGGCCAACAACACAGTGCGATAACCATGTTCAGAATCAGACCCCTAGTCAGGTTTTAACATTTTTAAGCGGCAAGGTTTTTTTTTATTATAAATTTAAAACAATTTTTTCTGGGCACAACAAAATTTGTTGAGGCACAAAACAAATTTGTGGGGCTCAGTCTCCGAGTTCCCCCGTGGCTAGGGGCCTGTTCGTACTATTATCATTCTTCATAAAACCAGTAAAACAGGCTAATCCACAACGTTTACGCGCTCAGTGGCACAGCTCAGTGGACTTTGTTTGTTTAACATGTTTAAATCTTCAAAAGCACCTTCTTTTTATGGAACTTACGCTAAAAGACGGTATGTGCGATTCAAGGCACCTAACTTGTCGTTTTGAGAACATTTATAAAATTTTTGTAAGCTTTGAAAAGCAACAACAGTAAATGAATGCTCGGACATTGTGTGTACAAAAAATCTCCAAGTTGCTTGTCAACAGTTTACCGTAAATATTGCATTAACAAATAACTTTGAATATTTTAAAGGCAACATGAAGCCGACATCTTGATTATTCTAAAGCAACAACTTAATACATGATGTTAATACTTTATCTTCAACGGCTTTGATGAAATTTTATGTTTCAAACATGTGAAAAAGCTCTTTTGTTTGTTTGTTGGATATCTGGAAAAAAGTTTAAAAATGTTGCAAACACCTGGGCTATATTTGTTGACATTCACGTTTTTTCAGTTTCTAGTGAGAAAACTGTTTCAAAGTTTGTTGGAAGATCCAATGGAAGTGTTTGCATATAGTTACTAACCTACGCTTGAATTTTCTAAGCTGCATGCATTGTGTCAAAATACAGAGTGCTTTAGAGAAAAATAATATTTTTCTACTAGCTTACAATGGCTTAGACTATACACAAAACCTTAAATTTCTCGGATGCAGCAAGAGGGACCATTTTATCCAAACAAGTTTTTCAAAACTTCTTGTGGTCATTACTGAATTATAGCATACAATAACTTACTTTTTAGCATTATGGTATAAAACTGGCTTGTTTAAAAGAAAGCATGCAAAGTGTAGGGATAAAGCCTCATTTAGATACAAATCTATATTTAAATCATTTAGATATATTTCCATCTTTTATTCTCAACGCGTATTACAGTATGCTTATTCCATAGCTTGAGTTCAACTGCAAACTAAAATGATCAAAACCGTGAAAAGTTAACATTCGGTCCAGTTTACAACAAAAAAATCATCTTTTACCGTTTGAGGAAAAAATGTCGCATTTTTGTTCAATTGGTTCATTGCAAAAATCACTAGATATGCTTCATGTCACAGTCACATAAATCACTACGAGTGCCATACACATGATCTTAATTTGGTGCCACTAATCCTGATAAATGAAAAGCAAAAAATGCATGGGAAACAATGTTCCTACATCCATCAACTCACAAAGAGATATAAATACGCTAAATCCAACTGTATTGAATCAATGTAGCAAATTCACAGATAAAAATATTGAGGTTCATGAATTACCTGGGTTGGAAAGCCTCAATTAATAGATACGTGCAACGGTACTACTTCAACCAGTAAGGACAAAAAAGTTATGAAATGCATTTCAGTCAACTGCGATGAATGTGTGAGACAATATGTCATGAGTTAGAATGTGCAAATTTTTGAAAATTTTCTGATGGCCTGATGCAAGTGTCCATTAAGCACATCCTTAATTGTGAACAACTTGACTCAGCAGCAGGCTTTATCTTTGTCACAAAAGCATAATGTTTTCAAAATATAGTTTTAATCAGTACACAAAAACATTGTATTTTAATACTCCGAAGAATATTTTAAAATTATATTGACGAGGTAAGATACTTTCAGCATTTTAGAATTTCACTGCATGAGGAAAATGTGTGAGTGTGGCAAACATTTTATGTTTTGCAAAGGTCAACCGTTCATTCACTGCCAATCGGTGCTGGTTGATTGTTGTAGAAACTATCTTGTTAACCAGAACCAGCTATTTTTATAGACGTGCACCATGACTTTTGTGTCGTGGACGTTATCTACCAATATCCTCGATCTTAGAACTCACCGGTCACAGGTCGCCTTGCAACGTGATATAGAAATGTATTTCGTCAAAAGTGGAGAGTGGGTGTTGGATGTAATAAATGCTACCAAACAGGTAACAGATGGCGTTCAAGATAAGAAATGGCCTACTGTTTGATTTGTTAAGTTTCAGCCACGCGTTTTGTTTCAGAAATTTTTCACTTAGAATGATGTCCTTTCACATTCCTAATAATAACTAGCAGCAAATACAAATCTTTTCAACCGTGGGTTAATCGTACGAACAACTGACAAAATGTATTTTGTGCTTAAGATAATCCACAGAAGTACTGCAGTTTAGCTATTCTTCATAGAACTACAGCAGGGTTTCTTTAGGGAAAATATTAAGTACCCGGTATGGACCTGCAGGGACACGAAAAATTTCCATCTACATTTCACAGATATTTCCCTTGATAATTTTCTCTGATTCTAGGGACCCGATTTTCAATTCTAGAGACCCGAATCGCTTCCCTAAAACACCTTAAAAAAACCCTGAACTTCAGCTTATTTGCTCCCGTAGTATCGTTATCAGGCTGTCTTTACGGTATCCCAATGTGTTCATTGTTGTTGCTAGATTTTCATGTTGTCTGAAGTGTGACAATCCTCTTCCACAACGCTTTATAACTACACTTGTTAAGTACGCGCAAATGTATTGCATAAAAAGATATATATTATAAGTATGGACTGCATCGGCAAGAAAAAAATCTTAACAAATTTTTCAAGTAGGAAAAACCTAAAACAACGTTTTATCACAAATACCTATGTGTTTAAATCGCGCACTAATTCACGCCAGGGGCGGATCCAGGGGGGGGGCGATTGCTCCAATCACCCCCCGTAGAACTTATGAAAGTAACTTTATTAACCATGATTTTGTACAATTTGGAAAATAGTATTCGCGATTTAAACCATTTTTCCGTTCACTGTTTTGTCACAGAAGTGTTGTTTAGTAATCTTCATCTCTCTTGCAGTAGTGAAACCGTAATGAACCTTGACTACCAAATATTACTGAAAACTCCACCGCCCCCCCTTAACTTTACTGGCTGGATCCAACCCTGCTTCACGCACTACATTACGTGGTTAGCTCATGCGTTTGTTCATAGTATTCACACAGAAAGTTTTAATATGAGTTTTCACTAACGCTTGCAACGAAACGTAAGTGATGTCGTTATGACATAGGATTAGCCAAACACTTTCCTCCAAAGTAATAAAATTCCCGGTCACACCGCAGACAACATCCCTAACAGCGAATAAAAGGTATAATTAATTACTGTGCTTCTAAACCTGAAAAATATCGGCTTCAAAACAATTTCTTGTGAATCACATTCGACCCGCAATTTATGCTCATTATATCTAAGGTTAGTCACTTTTCTGAATTTTAGATGGTTGTCAAGCATCTTGTTCTGATTCATTAAGGAAAAATCAAAAGATTCGATCTATCAATTATAGTGACCGCAGCAAAACACCTGTAATATGCAAAAGTTTTACAGGCAGCCTTTCAGCGAAGTCATCATTCATTAATTAAAGCCATAACATTTAAAAAGATGAATTTGTTAGTATCGGTACACTCATGTAGTGCCATTTCCACGTTATTTGCTGTAGTTTTTACTGTGTGTGCGTGACTGTGTTATTAAAAATCCCCGCGACATGCTCCAGTCGCGAATAAATGATCAAAGAGCAAAATTAAGTAAAAAAGCATTTCATAGGAGGAAGTCTCAAAACAGTTTACGCTTTGAAAATAAGAATCATGATTTCAAAGCGCGAAAACAAGTTCAGGAAAAAATTACAAGCAAATGTGGTCTTTTCTTGTGCATGAACTCAAACAATGTAAAATATAAAAAGGTATTCTTCTCCTGTTGCTCGCTTAAAGTTAAAATATTTGCCAGCAAAAATTCTGGGCTGGCTACGCTACTGGTTTGTAAACCTCCAATTTACTATTACCCAATACCAATAAAAGAATTTTGTTTCAATCAATTTACAGTGTACGCAGGATTCCAGTAGTTTTCAACAAAATAAACTGCAAGTCTTAGACTCTTAGAGCGATGCAGCCTGATGTAGTCATTGCCAGCAGGTGAATGAATAAATGATTTGAAGTCAAAATGAATAGTTCAAGATAGATTACCACCGGAAAAAAAGTTTTCTTTAATTGGTTATTGCAATTCCGTAACAAATTAATGACAATTTGTATTTTACTAAATTTTTCAATATTAAAAGGCAAGACTTTTTGCTTGCAATACACAAGATTTTTTAGCAAAGTTGCATTTTTTTCTATTTATTTTAAAAGTTATCACAGCTTAGGAATTTTTGCTGAAATTTTGTTGTATCTTGACCAGGCTAAGGCAGGTTTTGCAAGTACTGTAGATATCTCCTGATTATTTCATCGCTTTCTTGCTAGATAGGCACTAAGCCACAACCATATCAGATATTGGTCTTGAGGAAGTTGCCTCAATAAAATTTCAAAAAAAGCTGTTTCCTGAGCAAAATTGTGAAAAATTTGATAAAAGCAAAACGATATTCGCTGTATGATGAATTGATTTTTACAAAAGTTTCTCAAAATTTGCAGTGTAAAACTGTATGAATGGATTTTTCTGTATTTGCTTGGAGTTTTTACGAAAGCAAAAGGAAGTTTAATAACATTTTCCAATTTTAGATAAAAGTACTTCCTATTACGTAAATTTGTAGTTGATGAGTAAAAAAGTTGGGCTGGACAAATAGCATATGTCCTCACAAATTCCGGATGTCGAAGTAGCATGAAATAAATACCTTTTTTCTCTATTATTCATGAATTTGTGCAGTCACACAGCTATGCTACAGTCCTAAATCTAGACAACGGTGACCTGAAAGATGGGCTTCAGAAATTAAAAGAAGAAGAGTATTTGGCCATGGATTCGCAAACATTGGTTGAAGATGCAGCACCAATTAGATCAAGCGAATTATATTGGTAATGAAACCTTTCTCAATTTGCCTACCATGGTTTTACAGTTTTTCGACGCATTTAAAATCTATCACAGCCTTATGAATAAGAAACTTTGAAGTGATAGCAAAACGGTCTTTCTCACACAATAAATTTGATCTATGCCTTCCGTACTTTTGTTCAGGTCAGAAATACAATTCAAGCTAGTGTTTCGAAGAAATTCATCTCTTTATATGCAGGTAAACAACAACAATGGGTTTCGTCTGACCCAACACTTTACGGATGATGTTGTTTTAACATTCTCAATTTGCGTTTTATTCAACAGAGCATGTTATTTCCAGCTTTGCTGCTCACAACAATTTCCTTGCTTGGATTTTACCTTCCACCTGACAGCGGAGAACGTATTGGACTTCAAATTACCATCATGCTAACCTTCATGGTCAGTAAGACAACTTTTAAACAATTCATAGTTTTGATGCTGTCGGTACGCAGCACTTTTGCAAATGAGGTTCATGCTCTGCAATGGTTTTCTGTATGCTTTATGCATAGCCTACATCAATATATGCGCTTGCAGCGAAAACGACACATGATAAAGTAGACAGGTTTACGCATGGGCGCAATTTTGTGGGGGACACGCAAGACGTGTCCCCCCACTTTTTCAGGTGGGGGGGATATAATATGCAATCTCTCCCCACTTTTTTCTCTAAAAGTGATGTTTGTCAGGTTTTGTGTGAAGAGCTTTTCATGATAGGTGGTTAGGTTACACATAGCCAAGTTCATGTTGAAACAGAGTGATGTGGTATCACTGATTCTGTTAGTTTATAATTTTAGCTTCGATAAAATAATTTTTAGAATTTTTTAAGTTTCTAGTGACCGTGAAAGATGGTTAACTGCTTTTGTCCGACATTTTACCCTGTGTGGTATACTGCTAGAAAGGTTATTTTCTTGTAACAGTAAGAGTGTTAAAGCTGCACATGTGAGACCACAGTACAGCCAGTATTTGTTTCGTGCAGAAATTTAACGGGCTTTGCTTTAACGTTGGTTGTCACGTATTCAGAAACAGACAGCGTATAATTTAATGATGCTAGTGTCTATGTTAGAAAGTTAGATTTTCAGGAAAATCTCTGCTAAGCTTTTGGCGAAGACAAAAAAGCAGTTTTGTGGAGACTATTGTGGAGACTTAGTTTTGGGATGGGCAGTTTTGCAAAAGACTGTCTTCAACTATTAGTGAACAGGATTTCAATGAAAACGTTGAAGAAGTAGCCTACAGTATTTACCTAGCTGTATATTGACCTATAGCTCAAAATGCAGGGACTTGACTCGGAAATAAGGATAAAATATACATTTATGTCGCGACAATGGTGACCAACACATAATAAAGGTATTTTTTCCGTGACTCTTACACTTTGTATTTGTGCTGAATGCATTGGTTCGTAAGTCATCTCATTTACTTGAGTTGAACCAAACCAACAATGCAGCAACGTTTTCATCCAAGTGCGAAACATTTGCTTTGCAAGTACATCGCACCTAGTTTTGTTGGACATTCTTTTCGTGTTAAAGGTGAAGATTGGTACTTTTTTGCCAATTCACCGTTGTGCATTTTGATTTGATCTCAAATATATTTTCGTGTCGTTATGGAAGTACAGTAGCACTCTTAGAATGAAACTTTTGACATGGTGCAGTGTTGTAAGTCAGGCCGGAATTTTCGGATCGGGCCGGGCTCGGGCTTAAGTTTGTCAAAATATTTCGGGCCTGCATACAAAACTTTTTTATAGCATTAGGAGCACTGGTAACGATGTTATTCTTTCGTGACGTAGATTTATTGTGCTCACCGCGGTAACTTCTATGAGTGAAGTGATTGTGATTTTTTTCAGCTAATTCTATTTGCAAACACAGCTGCGTTATATTCTTCTCTGCTCGGATTAGTCTCACACTCTTTTTGAGAATGCGACAACGGTGAGGAAATTAGCACGCGATGGCTTTGCCTCAAAGAGATGAATCACTCACGCGATTCTTGGCTTGTTTCAAGAAGCCTACAAGCCGGCTTGCCATGCCTATAGCGCCATTATGGATAGTTCGTGATAGTTTCTTTTTTCTTGAGAAACATTATACTCCGCAGTATTATCGTTTACTAATATCCTACGTTTGCACCAGATTATGCCAATGTTTTGGTCAAGGTGGTTGTTATTGTGGGTGTGATAAACCGTGTACCTGCAGCTATACCCGAAAACAACGTTTTTTGTTACAGTGCAGCTGTGTAGCAGACACATTTTGGTCTGTACATATTAAATGCTGTTTTCATAAAAAGAAAACAAAAACTTAAACAATCAACGACAAATGTAAGCCTGGTCAAAGGCAACAAAAAGACTGTAACCAGTCGAGCACGAAAAACGTGACAAGCAAAATACCACGTTTGTACAAAACGATAAAAACTTCAGATGAAATACTCGGAAATCAAAAGATAAGCTGTACGCAAATTAAATCAAATAAAAATTTGATTTATAAAAGCAAAGAACGAAAAACAAGGAAAAGCTGAGAAAGACACAGAACAATGATGTCATGGAAAAGTACAGAGAAGAAAAAGACTTCCCCAATGAGGCGTGTAATGAGCATGACAAAAAAACCCATGAAAAAACACCCTATTAGGCAAGACCAATCAAATAATACTGATTAGGGAAATTCCACTAAAATCGACTATAAAAAGACTGATTTTGGCTACCAAAATCAGTTCGCTTTCCGACCATGGACTGAGAGGTCCTTCTTTTGGTCTGCGCTGCCTTTGAGTAGTTCAGCCATTTGAAGTAAAACGGGATTTAGCCTTGCTGCCATCTTAGCTCGACGGATGGTTTGCGAGTGCTGCGTTGTTCGCCGCGCCATCGTGTGGCCCGCTTCGTGGCTTAAATCCCAGACTAGAAAGCAGTCTCTGCTTTTTCTGGTCGAAACGCGTGGCATGTCCGGGTGAAGTTCTGACACTCGACTTCGCAAATTTGGATTTATCCAAATTGGCCGCCCACCGCTGGAAACAAGGCCGAAGCCTTGTATTTCCAGGCGGAATTCAGCCACACCAGTTGTCCCCAGGCGCGATGAAAATATTCGGCCTGAAGGCATTGCCTTGTTGCCCGTGTCTGAAGGTTCGGTTCTGGCAGAGCAACTCTCTGTGTTCCGACCTGATGACTAAAGGTGAACATAGGAATGGCCTG
>Ga0210059_1002040_pt1 | contig 31265 bp, 16 predicted proteins | sample Ectturendosymbi2_FD_188042 | JGI IMG/M metagenome (GOLD analysis project Ga0210059, IMG submission 188042) | Ecteinascidia turbinata endosymbiont from Florida, USA - Sample 2 (SPAdes) (version 2) | ecosystem: Host-associated > Tunicates > Ascidians > Unclassified | place: Key West, Florida... | reverse complement strand
CGTTTGATCGATGGCGTGCCAAGCCACAACGCTTGCGCATTTTACCTAGACTAGACCAAGTTAGTAATTATCGCCCTACTCCGCAGTAGTGCTGTAACAAGTGTTAAGTTTTAGCTAACAATAGTGTTAAGAATGTGTCTGTAACCCTATGGTTCTGTCTTCAATGCAGTTGCAAAGTGTCTGTAACCCTGTGATTTCGCCGGCTTCAATGTCTTGTACTACGTTCTGTATTGTCTGATTTTATCAACCTGCGCTCTGCAGAGTGTGTGTGTTCATACTATGGACTTCGTGTCTGCTCACAAACAAATAAATTAAATAAATTAAATATATAGGCATCGAATAATGTATTCACACAGCTCATTTACTAGTTCCTGTCATTCTTCGGTTACTTGTATTCGTGGTCTTATTCCATGAACAATCCTTTGCTAGATGTTCTGTCTGTCTACAACAATAACACAGTCTCTCTCGATGTCGGACTTTCTTCTTGGTGACGTGGGCATGTTAGTGTTGCGATCGGAAATCCCGAGCAGCATGTGCACAAAGCTTCGCACTGTGGCAGCAAGCAACAATGGAGTTCACATGCCATGATCACTCCATTATTGCTTGTTCACGCCACATATATGTATGGTGTTGTTCTTCATGCACATGCCGTTCGTGGTGAATCACACATTTAACACAACATCACCGGAGAGGTTGCAACAACATCCCCTCCTTTTTACAACGAACCGCACCGATCGCACGTTCTTTGTGTGAAGGCTGACCCTCACATCCTGGTCACAGCACCATTTTGTTGCGATCGGAAATCCCGAGCGGCATATGTGCAAAGCTTCGCACTGTGGCAGCAAGCAACAATGGAGTTCACATGCCATGATCACTCTGTTATTGCTTGTTCGCGCCATATATATGTATAGTGTTGTTCTTCAGGCACATCCTGTTCGTGGTGAATCACACATTTAACGCAACACCACCGGAGAGGTTGCAACAATAGCCATGATATTTGTCATATTTATCTTTCATGTATCTTTGTTTTTTATACTGGAATGTGATTCCAGAAGAACCACATTCTTTCCAAATTTCTGGTATGTTTTGTAACATTTCCGCGATGTTCATCCCAGCGATTTTCACATAATATGTCCTAGGCATTTTGTTTCTTAAAGTTTCTTTCATCAGGTTTGATAGGAATTTGTTTTCAGTGATTTCACCAACTGTTAATTGAGCTTCTTGAATTTGCTGATTCTATTTCGTCAGCTGGATTACTTTTCCAATCAAGTTTTTTATTTTGCATTGTTTTTTGTAGCAATATCATTTTTTGTCTTTTTGACATTTTATAATTTATCGTGATCCACTGAAAGAACTCTATCAGTGGGTCACAATCTTCTTCTTCAATGGCTCTGTGAAGTTTTATTAGAGCCATCTTTTTAGCTTCTACGTGGAACTTCATGAGTGTGATAATCAGTTGCAGTTTCTGTTTAGAATGCACACTTGGAAATCCTTTCAGAAAATCTTGAGTGATGGTTAATCACTCTATCTCATTCCCTGGTTGTAAGAAGTTCCAATTTTTTATTGATTTTAAATGCTTGTTGCATAAGATGCGATTCTTCAAATTCATCGTCAGTTGTTGTATTCTCCTCATTCTTGTCAATAGTTGAGGTTGGTTTTGGGGATACATACAATGTGGCTTGTCTAGAGGTATCTAGTACCTCTTCTATTTTCATCGTTTCCTCTAGATGTTCACTTGCAGTCTCGACTTGGTGTGGGGGAATTAACAACAAATTAGTCCATTGTTTGTTAGTTGTTTCACATGGAATTCGTTCAGGCATCCTCTTGTCGCTGGATGGAACCATTTTATTTTGCTTCTCTCTATTTTAGTCATGGGTAACATTTTACTGCGTTTATGTTTGTTCATTGTTGTTTTAGTTTTAATCTACAAAGTCTATATGAATATCCGTAAAGAACAATAATCATAAACAATATAATTCGAGATCAATAATTCTACTTTAGGTATTTCGCTGTTGATCTTTAATATCGCACACTCTTAATCAGTGCTCTCGCGGAATTGTCCTAAACGTTTAGTGGTCTTCTTCTTTAGAAGGGGACTGCCGCAGAAACTCATGCAGTTTTTGGATTTTTGTGCACAACGGATTTTTTTGGCCATAACTTTGGTTCCAGACATGCTAGAAGGTCAGTCAAGGGCTCTACAGACGCCGATGATCATCTAGTTTCCACAAAAAGTTTGAGCAAAAATTTTGGCTCATTGGATTGGCGTCCAGGGCCAGTCAAAGTTGGTCAAAATTTCAAAAACACCCCGACTTTGTGACGCCCCCCAAGAGAACCCCTAACCCAAATGAAATAATTTTTTTTATCGTAATTAGAAGACTTGCCGAATCCGTAGAGGATTTGAACAGCTCTATAACTGAATTGGCTGGCAAATTATGGCGTTGCAAACTTAGGTAAAATTGTTCAACGGTGTGTCCTTAAATGGTTAAGGATTGATCTGGCCTTTTTTGCTCATGACCACCTGGCAACCCTGGGTAGTATTGCAATTGAAGACACCTTCAACACTACTAGTATCATGCTCAGAAATTTTAAGGAATTAGAAGATGAAGTGGTGTAGATCCCGTTAGAAAATGTCTAATCACATAACCATGTGCGAAAAATAGCACATCTCAAGCTCATAAAAACAATAACTACGTGTTTGTGCACTATAGCAGATTCATGTAAAATAAACATCGCGGGCTAGACTTAATGGAGGGGAGAACAAGACCAATAACTGAACCTACCTATTTGCTCCTCAAGCAAAAAATAGCCATATTTTCGCAAAGATGATCGTCATATTTAACCTAATATTTCAATATATTCCGCAAAACAAACAGCATTGATTTTGATATCTACGTGTTTGCACACTTTAGATGATTCATATGACACAAAGATCGCGGGCTAGACTTTTGATGGAGAGGAGAACGAGACCAATAACTGAACCTACCTATTTGCTCCTCCAGCTAAAAACAAATCCAAATCCATTAAAAGTCTAACCCACGATGTTTGTTTTACATTACATGAATCTGCTATAGTGTACAAACACGTACATACCAAGATCAGTGTGGCATGTTTTGCAGAAACTTGTTTTTTTAAGAGCTTGAAATGTACTATTATTCGCACATCGTTATGTTAATAGACGTTTTCTAACGGGTTCTGCACCACTTCATCTTCTAATTCCTCAAAATTTCTGAGTGTAATAGTAGTGTTGAAGGTGCCTTCAAATGTAATAGTATCATAATACTCTCAAAATACTGTATCTTTATATTTACCGATTCTTCCGTGAAATATTTTATTACGAACCTCGCATCTACTGAAAAAGTCGGGCTGGAAAAAGTAGGGCTAGATTTACCTTGGTAGGAAATGGCCAGTGGTGGCATTCCTATTTTCCACTAGATTTTGTGTTTTTTCATTTCATCTAGTGTTCTAGTATTTTTTTATGGCTATCTAGTGTTTTTTTTATGAGTGAGCTGAATGTAATTAATTGCACAGTTTTGTTTAATTGCAACTGTAATTGAGATCTTTTGATTTTGCGGGAAAGTGACTCTATTGAATTGTTGGGTTTATAATAAGCAGGGGTGGATCCAGCCAGTGAGTTTAGGGTGGGGCGATTTTCAGTAATATTTGGTAATTAAGTATCATAACGGCTTCGCTATACTGTAAGAGAAATGAACTATACTACACAACTCTGCTGTGACAAAATTAACTGCAAAATAGCCTTATATTGCGAATGCTGTTTTCCGAAATATTCAAAATCCTGGTGAATAAAGGTACTTCCGAAGGTTTAAAGGGGGCGATCGCCTGCCCTTGGATCCGCCCCTGGGTGTATAGCAGATGATGATGATGCGAACTTGCGATGCAATGCGACCAAATCGAAACAGTATTTAGTTCGGTCATAAACTTGTTCCATATCAAGGAGGTTAGCCAAAGAGCATAAGATTAAAAAAATGCTGTGTCGTACCACTTCCCTGGGCAGGTGTTGGTCAGTGCAGCAGGCAATCCTGAAGAAGCAATAATATTAATGAAATAGCAAACTTTAACCTTTGCAGTGAGTGGGTAAAAAAGTTAATGAAAGCGCACATCCTTAAGTGACAGAAGCATTACATAATGGGCATGGGCGTCAGAAGGGAGGGCTTGGCCACCCTCTGGATTTTGAAATTTTCAGCAAAAAAGGTTATTTTCTTAGTTTTGAGATGGAAAAATCAAATTTCACCACTTGTCTTTTGGCTCCCCTTGAAAAAATTTAGGAAAAATCCCCGAGTGGCCCCACCTGGAAAGATTCCTTCCGACGCCCATGATAATGGGAGAAAAACAGAGATTTGTAACACAAATTTACCCAATATGAAGTAGGCCTAGTTTTTGATTTACTCCATTCAAAACAGCATTGAGAGACCTTGAACAACCGACGTTATGACCAAACTATATGATTGACATGTCGTATCAATAGATTGGGGAGCAATAATATGCCTCGTAGCGTGCCATGTGTTTCCAGTATATGCTATGTGCAATGCTATCACTTAGGTGCCACGTTTGTAGTTTGTACTACACAGTAAATGCACAAAATTGCACATAGGTGGTGGTTTCTAGCAGGGGTGGGTGTTAAGTGAGGCGAATGAAAGCCCACCTCCTCGGGCCTCCCTGTTATGCCGTGGGATCCCCTTTGAGTATTTTGAACTTAGTTTGTGCATTGTTGTGTAATACTAATAATATTATAAACCACTCTAGAACTACATTTGAAAATCTTTGAAGCAAGTCATATGTTTCTGAAAATTCCTCACTAAAATGCTGTCTATGCTCAATTTGCGCGGCAAAGACTTGAGGAAAATTCATCGGTTTCTGTTGGTGTGCGGGAGCATACGTGTGTGGTACAGAATCTGGTTTGCCAAGCCTGGCTTGCGATGAGCAGTTCTTTGCAAGGTGCGTGATTGGCTGGATCCGCACAAGTGGCTGCGATTCACGCTAATGCACATATGTTTTTTGCTCATGCAGATGGTGAAATCCAGATACGTTTTTTTGCTCATGCAGATGGTGAAAGCCGGATCTGTTTTTTTTTGCTGATGCAGATGGTGACAGCCGGATCCGTTTTTTTACTAGATGGAAAGGGAAAAACCAGATCCGGTCGTTTAGACACTGCCTTTAGAAGATTGTCTTGGGCACCCCTCGACAGTTTCACAAAATTTTAAGGAGAGGGAAAGGAGGCAGTATACATAGCATATAGCTTAGCCTTCCACATTAGCCAATCTTCACTGTAATGTGTTGTACATAAAATACTACAACTTACTTGAACATTTACAGCGTCTAAAGTCACATTATGAAAAACAAAAATCCACTACAGTTTAGACCAGTGGTTCTCAAAGTGGTTCATATCGACTCCCAATCCCAGGGATCAATTGGACCATCCAAGGGGTCGAATGGGAATCACTGAATGGCTAGGGGGTCAATGAAAAACTGCTGGGGTCTACTGGAGATGTGAAGCCTCCAATTCAAATTTATTGTTAATCGGGCAAGGAATGCAAACGGTCTTTTTCAACAAATCAAACAGAATTAAGAGGGCTTATCAAATCTCAGGTACAGTAGTTTTAAAAGACATTTCAGGGGTGGCCAAACCTGTTCCATGTATGAGCCACAAATCGTAAAACCGAAGTTACAAAGAGCCGCAACATAAAAATCTAAGAACACGAACTTTTTTGCAATCTGAGAATCTATGCTTCTGTGACATCATTTTTTTGTAACGACTTGCAAAAGTAATACTATATGGCGTGATAGTCACCACAGTCAGGGATTGATTTAGGGAGCGTGGGGCCCTGGGCTATCTTAGTTTTTGGGATCCCACGCAGGTGTGATCTATTTGGCCATTTGTCTGAAAAGTGTGAAAGAATGCCCCTCTTATATGTAGGGCCCCCTCAAAGATCTATCTTTTGTGGTGACGACTTTGGTTCTACGACTGCCTTAGACCTTCAACAAAAATTGAAGCCTTTCCTACATTCTTCTCTGGAACAAATGGCATTGCGATCTTTTCTTGGAATTTATGGCTCTTTCGTGTAGTTCAGAAGTTCTCTTCATTTAATTTCTGAGATTTCTAGCATTTTTCATAGCTTGATTTTTCAGATATATACATTTTCATACAGGACCGCGTTGCTGCCCTTAGAAATATCCTCTAGTTGTCGATCTGATGAGCTGTACGTAAACTCCTTTGTTATAGTAACCGCATATTTTATGGAACAAACAAGTACAATCCATTCAGTGGACACAAGGTCTACATATGCCTTTTTAAGTTGTTAGTTTCTAAGCAATACAAAGTAGAGCGTTTTAATCCTCTTAGACTGATGGTAAACAGCATGAAAACAAGCTTTGTACAGCAAAGTATTGTCGCAACATCCTCAGCTTACCATATGAAGTAAGCCCAACGTAGACACGTTTTTCCAAATAAAAGTCAAGAGAAACTGTTCTAGCTGATTTACCTAACATAGGTGTATAGACTAAGTTTCAACAAGCAATCTCTGTTTGTGGGCAATCTAGTTGATAACAACCAAACGTAGCATCCAATACTGACAATATTGCTTTTCGTCGGAGTTCTGCAGTGCCTGGCTGCCTTGCGTTGTTGCGAGCTTTTTGTCTGTAAGATTGAACATCAAGAAAGTACTGTTCTTTCTTTTTCATTATTTTCTTGTAACCATAGGCGTAGCCAGGGGGGCCATTGAACCATTCCCCCTAAATTTCTAACATATCTTGTCATTTTGTGCTTTGACAGGCAATGTCCAAATAAAATACCGTTACTGCTTTTAAGTCATAGTATTTGGCCCTCCCAAAAAAATTTTGGGCTGGCAACACTACTGCTTGTAACCACTTTCATGCAGACAGCCTGCATCTTTCTCGCGCCCAGCCATGTTCCTCAGTATCAAACCTTTGACACAGTACTTCCTTATTTGATGTTCAACCTTCCACTGACAAAAAGCTCGCAACAACGCAAAACTGCCAGACACTGCAATATTCCAACTATTTGAATAAGGACTAAGGATGCGTAATTTTACGTGAACTCGATTTTCTATTAAAAATTTGCTGATCGATTCCTTGCTTACACCCATCGCGGAAAGTACATGCAATATTCTAATTCTTATATTGCGTAGCAAACAATATTATCGTGTTGTTAGTGTACTGATAGTCTAGACTAGACGTTTGCATTTTCGCTCGTTTCAAAGTAAATTATGAAGTTATGACTCCTCACAGTTTCGCAAATTTTAAATTAATAATGAGTCGTCATGGGAAGGAGTTGCGTGGGTCCCCAAAAGTACGGGGCTCTATATAGGCCATGGCCTATGCGTAAATCTATCACTGACCACAGTACCACTTAACAATATTTCTACATTTTGCAATATGTAGAAATAAAAATACAATTTTTCGGAAAGCTCAAAGAGCCGCGGTTTGGCCGCCCCTGGTACATTTGATTCGAATAGTTTTTTATTAAATCATCCATTGTGATGACATTATGAAAACTGTTCTGTTTGTTACTTCACAAACTATTGTAGTGCATGTGTTGCAGTTCGGCAGCAAGGTTGCCAATTTGGCTTTTTTGAAGCCAGATTTCAAAGTTCTGGCTTGTTTTGAACACGTTTTTTTTTTGAAATCAAAAAACGCCAGACAAAATCTGGCTTTTTTCAGTCAGAAAGGCTTGGCTCTGGAAAAACATTGTCTGAGCTGCATATTCATTACAAATCTCTTCTGAAAAGAGTCTTTAAACATGCAGGGTGCACAAAATATTAAAAATATTTTACTGTTGCTCTAAAAATGATAGATGTTATTGATAAGAAACAAATGTACCACAATGTCATTACGGGGAAAAAAAATGCTTCTAAAGAGTGGAATTGTATTATATCAATGTTTCTGAGGATTTCAATGTCTATTTTGTGTTTGGTTATGCATATGTTATGTGTATTTGCCTTAAAACTGCTATCTGACTTTTTTTGGGACAAGGTCTGGCTTTTTTTGATGAAGACAGGTTGGCAGCCCTGTTCGGCAGTTGTTAGACTGGCGGTACAGCAGTAGGCTACGCACTACGCAGTAGGACGGAGAACAATTGCTGTTTTATGCTATGCTTACATCTATAGTTCGAAGCATATTTTCGGATTGTGTATTATTTTATCATGCATTTCAAGTAAAAAGTACTCAAATTTGTTTTGACACATAGACATACTATTCTTGTATTAGTAACTGTTGGGTTAGGCCACGGGGTCTACAGAAAGTTGTATACTTTAATTGGGGGTCAATGTGCAGAAAAGTTTGAGAACCACTGCTTTAGATAGTTAAATGTGCACTGAACACAGCATCCTAAGAAAAAATAGCAGTATATTACTGATACAGGCAAATACTGCACCCTATGTGATCAACTGTCAGGGAATGTGTACAAATGCAAATTTCCAATGACAAATGACTTACCTCAATAAGAATATTTTACAAAAATAGCAGTGCTTCAGGGGCCTGCATTAGCATAAGTGAATTATGCAGTGCAATCAATAGTACAGTTGTTACTGTTCATGAAAACTTCACTTCACAGTAATAAATTGATACATTAAAATTTGGCAGGATGCAACATATAAAATTCAGTGCATGAAACAAATGGAAAATATGAAAACCTAAACAGTTTGATATCATAGCTTTATTACTACCACACAACATAATGCAGCTGCAATTACATAGTTAATTCTGTTCATGAATACTTCGTGGTAACATTGTCACACTTGCAAATCTCACAACATCAAGTAAGTTTAAAACATGAAAACTTCACAGTATCATATCACAGCTACACCACATTACTACCACAGAACATTTTGTAGCTACAGCTACATTTTAGTTGTACACTTTACAGCATCAACAATTTTGAGGTTTACAAAAATTAGGGTTAGTTAGAATGGTGGGTTACCACCAGGGACGTAATTTGGTGGTCGATACGGGACGTTTTACGCCCCCCCTACTTTTTCAGATGGTGGGGATATAATATGCTATGTGCCCCCACTTTTTTCTATTTTTGTTTTGTATTTAGAAAGATTTCAAAAATAAAAGTGATGTTTGTCACGTTTTGTGTGAAGAGCTTTTCATGTTAGATGTTACACATGGCCAAGTTGATTTGGAAACAGGATTTGGTGTGGTATCACTGATTCTGTTAGTTTGTGAATTTTAGCTTCGATAAAATGATTTTTAGCACAGAGACTGTGAAAGATGGTTAAAACTGCTTCTGCCTGACATTTTACCCTGTGCGGTATACTGTTAGAAGGGTTATTTTCTTGAAACAATCAGAGTTTTACAGCTGCACATGTGAGAGACCACAGTACAACCATGATTTGTTTCGTGCATAAATGTTTGCTGTAAAGTTGGTTGTCACATAGGCTATTCAGAAACAGGCAGTTTAAAATTTAATGATGCAAGTATATATAATGTTAGAAAGTTGCATTTTCAGGCAAATCTCTGCAACGCTTTTGTGGAAGACAAAAAACACCACTATTTTGGAGACTTAGTTGTAGGATGGGTAGTTTTGCAAAAGACTTTTCAACCATTAGTAAACAGGATTTCAATCAAAACGTGAGAGTATTTACCTAGCTATATATTGACTAGAGATCGACCGATATGTTTTTTTTTAGGCCAGTACCAATATATCAGCCATTCCTAAGCAGATAGCTGATATCGATATTTCCAAAATTTTCAAATCTTGTCTGCTTCATTATCAAAAATATAATGTGTTCTATGCCTTAACTTTTTTTGAAAAACTTATAAAATCATGATTTATGAGCTAAAGTTTTTCAAATTGCAGCAATTTGAATATTTTTCTATGATTTTTAATTACAGTATATACTCGCATATAAGCTGACTTTAAAACTTAAAAAAAATCTATCAAATTAGGGGGTCAGCTTATACGCGCATAAATCTGATCTCACACAAATGAATTGACACAACGCCACTTCTCAGATCACACAATATCACCGATGTTATCATTGAGTCATACATACAGCCATAAAAATTGAGACTGCACTAAATAAAATTAATTCTGACAAACTACAACTCAATTTTAATATTAATTTTAATTGTACCTCAAATAAAATGCAACATAATCACATCTGATTAAGCACAGTGCATTGCATATTTATACTCTTTTGTTATTAGCCCAAACAACATACCATGGTATTTTGGGGGTTAGCTTATACATGGGTTTTTGCAAAATTCCTCATTTTGGGGCGTTTTTTTAAGGGTCGGCATATACGCGAGTATATACGGTAATCTGATTAACTTGTTAGCGTAGTGTACACTGCCTGCAACAAATAAACACAGTGCTATGAATAAAAAAAGAATGTTAAAAGTAACAAAACAATAAGAACAGAATACCGAATGAAAGAGAACTGCTTACAGTGCCTACAACAAAAAAAGCAAAAACAGTTCTTGAAAGTTGAAAGATGGTGAACAATGAAAAGGAAGAAGTATGAAATGGAGTAAGAAGTTACGGAGGTTAAAATTTTTACAATACTGTATGCAATTAACCATTGCCAAAAATGAAAATTTTTCCAAATAGAAGTAACTTTTTTAGTCTGTGATAGTATATTTGTTAACAGTTACTGTACTACATAACTCTTGTCAATTTGTTTTTGCATATATTTCACAAATCAGCCTTTCAGACTCTTCTGCAACTCAGTGGGTTTTAAATTTTGAAAGACAATCCAAGTCTTAAAGAATCAAGTTTGGAATTTTGATGTAATGTAACATTAAACAACTGCATGTCCTTAAAAAAGTGATCTAGTTGCATTAGTTATTGCAACTGAAGTTCTGGCATTGTTATATGAAATGAAACACCTCAACTGATTTGCCAATACTCAGTAGTTCATTCTCAACAGTTTAAGATTATAATGCAGAAAGCAAAGTTTTTTTGCAATTTTACGAAGTAGCTTGCAGTAAGTTAACTGGTCATCTACAACCCAGCCTAAACAAAAGTAGCACTAGGCTATAACTGATTACCGCCCATCTGCCAGATGTAAATTCCATTTGAACAAGTCGCCATAACAATAGCTAACTTGCACATGTGTGTGTTACGCATCCCATGATTGTGCAATAATGCCATGGTAGTTCTCATCCAATCACAAACACTGCGCTTTTATCTTGCGTTGTTGCAAACACTACTTTTGCTGGCTGTGTTTAACAAACGGACAACAGCAATTGTGATGCAACAATGAATACTGACTACCATGCTGCTATCGGACTAATAGCCAAATCACCACTTCAATATAATTGTGAAATGCTGGAGTAGCGCTTCCACAACTTGTGTGCCACATCAACAAACCAGTGCATTGCAACAGCTTAGATTGTGAGATCACAATTATCAATAACATGCCTCGTGGAAAATGTTGATTAAAGTTAACCCACAAACAGCATGTTTTAGCTTGCATACAGTATAAACCAGCGCGCTTATAGCCTATGAAAATTAGAATCCTTTTAAGATGTTATGTGCAACTGCTTCACAGTGACAGTTGTCACTAGCAAGTAACAATTGCATTTGAAATCGTATTCACAACGTCACAAATGTTGGTTAACCTAACGCAGTTCATTTTTCATGCAAGGCATTTTAAAAATTAATCTGCATAAAGGAAGCCATCGATTGGATTTCCACACCTTAAGTTGTAGTCAAAGTTTTTGAGCTGCAAAAACTTCTAGAAGTGCAACTGGAGTTTATTCATGCACAACACCTGTGCATGGTAGCATGATCTAGACCAGTGGTTCTTAAAGGGAAGCCACTCGGCTCCCCAAGGGAGGAATTTTTAATCCCTGGGAGGAAAGTTGTTCCAGGGAGGAAGTGGGGAGGAAAAGTTGTGGTTAGAAAAAACTGAAGTTTTTATTATTAGTTTTTTTCAACACAAAAAACTGCACAGCGAGATTGGTTTGGAATGGAATCCCTTCTGTATGCAACAACAAGCTGCTTCATTGTTTGAGTCAGTTATTTCAGGAACTGCTAGGCCGTACTTGATCTCAGGGCAGATGTTGAGCAGCCATTCAGTTGTCTCATCATCCAGGACCGTCAGGCCGTGCAGTCCATGGGGAGGTCAGTGAATTGGACATTGGAGGACAACATGGTCAACGGTTTGTTCTTCAGCGCCACACTCACAGGCCGCAGAGGAGGCCATACCCCATTTGTACAAGCAAGAGCGGAAGTGTCCAACACCGGTGCGGAGGCGGTTAAGCTGGACCCAGGCTCTTCTTGGGAGGGTCATTCCAGGAGATGAAAGTACAAAGTCTTGTGGTGCTCTCCAACCTTTCCACATTCCACTGCACTTCTGTTATTGTCGTCAGATGAAATGATGAGTTGCTGTGCAGCAGGTACAAAATGGGTGTCTCGATTTGAGATGCCGTGCATTTGCACTCGATGGACGGGTGAGCGCTGAGTGGAGCAGATGTCCATGCTCCATGGCACGACGTGCTAGAGATAGTTAGACTCCATTGCGATGAAGCCCAGCAAGTTGGATGTCTGCGAGGATTGGAAGGTTGTCTGCTGGTCTAGGACGCAGGCATCCAATCTCACTTCGCAAGGCCTGGTTGGTGGTAGGGCCAATGAGGCAAGTGTGAGCACTCCGGCACCAGAGCACAGTACTCTGCGGTTGAATGTACCCGGACTAAGGTTGCTGTTCGCAACGTTATTGCTCCAGCACATCAGCCAGAGCCAGCAAGCCACCTCAAGAATTGCAACACATGATGTCAACTTTTTGCAAAGTAACTCGAGGTGTCGGAGATACGTGAGCGACCTGTCCAACGTTACTCCAAGGTATGTGGGCTCGGAGCATAAGGGCAGGGTTTCGTTGTTGTGGTTGACTGCCAAACAGTCTGGCAACTTGGTGGGCTTAGCCACCCCAAACAATACTCCAAGCCCCAAATTGAAATAAGAAACACTACAAATCAGTAGAGTTTTTGTCAATTTTAGAATATCAGTCCCCTTGCAAAAACGTAAAGGCCTTATTGAAGGCTTTTTGGCAACAGTTCTGCTGCCAACACTTCTTTTGTAGTACTGAGCTGTGTAACATCCAGGTCTAGAGGCATTCACTTACGTTTGCCTTGTCTTTGCTGAGAATTCCTTCCACTGTTTGTCAGTCTCCAACAACATACATGATTGCTAGGTCGTTGCCATATGCATAGTTTCTGGAGACAGTGGTTAGCAGATCAGAGATGTAGATGTTGAAAACAAGGGTGCCAGGACGGATTCCTGTGGGACGCCGTTCTTGAGGCGACGTAACCTGCTCCTTTTGTCGTTGCTGGTGGTAAGCTTAAAGCTTATTATCAACCAGCCCCATGATCAAGCGGACTATGTACCTGTCATGTAGCAATGGCAGTAACTTGCAGGTATAAGCTGCTTTAGCTTTAGTGACTGATGTTTTAAGAGTCTGTTTGGTTCATAATTGTCTGTCGTTTCTTCATAGCAGGTATCGTGAAATTCTTGCAGTTATCATTTGTGACCTTTATTGGGGTCATAATTAACTAATCCCTTGATTAGGGGCTTAATAAATTATTTCGTTGTTTTCAGGCCATAACTTTTGAACACGGTACGCTAGAATATAAATCAAAGACTCAAAAAGACTCAGATCATAGCCTAGTTTTTAATCAAAACTTGAGCAAAATACTTCCATCTAGTGGTTTGGTCCCAGGGCCAGGTAACCTGAGCCAAAGCGGCCAAAAACCTACTCCACTTATGTCATCACCCACAAAAAAACGAAACCCAAAACCAAAAAAATTTTTTTCACTGCAGGCTTGAAGACTCGCTGAGTCTTTTGAGGGTTTGAACAGCTCTCTAGCACAAACATTTAGGAAAGCTAGAAAAACAATATGATATTAGAGGTTTGCCATTAAAATTATTTGAAAACTACTTAGCTAATCGAACACATTTTGTAAGTATTGAGGATATTCAATCACAAAAAGCTAGTGTAGCATGTGGTGTTCCACATAGCTCAAATCTAGGGCCTTTACTTTTCTTACTCTATGTAAATGATATTACACATGTCTCAAAATTTAAGACAACTTTATTTGCAGATGATACAGTTCTTTCTTTTTCAGCAAAATCAGTCATTGATCTTAAAAAAAGGGTCAACGAGGAACTGAATAGTATCGACAACTGGTTGAAACATAATAAACACTTACTCTGAATTACAGTAAAACTCATTACATGCTGAGCTGATTAAAACAAAAAATACCTCTAGACTTTGACATGACCATTAACATTAACACATTGAGAGCTGGCCTACGGTATATTCGTACTTGGATTTCGGCCTAAAAAACAGCAGTTTTCTGTTGCCTTACCAACGCCCTAGCTCCTCCACCGATTACGTTAGAGAGCTGTTCAAGAGCTCAAACGGATCGGCCAGTCTAGTAGATTGCACTCGAAAAAAAATATTTTGGTTAGGGGTGCGGATTGTTTGTGACTGACGTCATAAGTGAAGTAGTTTTAGGGTCATTTTGGCTCATGTTACCTGGCCTAGGGCCCAACCACTAGGCCAAAGTGTTTCGTTGAAGTTTTCATTGGAAACTAAGCTTGAGTCCGAGTCTTTTGAGCCTTTGATCGACTTTCTAGCATTTCTGGTTCAAAACTTATGATTTAAAATAAACAAGTTAATTAATTAATTAATTAACTAATTAGCTAATTAATGAAATATTTTTACTAACTTACATCATAACTTTTGAACCCGAAACCCCAGCAGGTCATCCAAAGTATCAAAAGACTCGGATTGTAGCCTAGTTTCCAGTAAAAACTTCAGCGAAATACTGCCACCTAACGGTTGGCGTCCAGGGCCAGACAAAGTGGGCCAAGGTGGCCAAAAAGTCCTCCACTTATGACGTCACTCACAAAAAACCCGTACCCCCAAGCAAAAAATTTTTTTTCGAGTGCAATCTACTACACTGGTCGATCCGTTTGAGTCGCTGAACAGCTCTCTAGCGCAATGGGCGGAGGAGCTAGGGCGTTGGTAAGGCAACGAAAACTGCTGGTTTTTTTTGCGAAAATTGCCAAAACTAGGTGGCTCTAAAAGTGTTAATAATCATATTATATCCAAAGTTGACAATGTTAAATACTTGGGAGGAGTATTAGACAACAAGCTATCCTGGAACTCGCACATAGCTCAAGTGAAAAACAAATATCCAAAGCCTGTGGAGCTCTTTCAAGGCTTGGACATTACCTTCCCATCAATTCTTTCATAATAGTGTATTATAATCTAGTCTTCTCTCATCTTAAATGTGCAATGAGTAGTTGGGCGTCAGCATCAACATATTTGCTTAAAACAATACAGAATAAAATTATAAGATTGATTACATTTAGTTCATATATATCAAATGCTTAAAAACTGTATGCACAGCTCAAAATTTTAAATCTTAATGACATTCGGATGGTACAAACCTTAAACCCCATGAATATAACACTATCTTAACATTAGACTAGTGGGGGACCTAACTAGAAAACCACCTGGTTATATTAGGTACCCCAGGAAGATGCAATTATAACTTTGATTGTATTTCTATTCATGAGTTGGCTTGCTTATTGTATCTTGTTTTTATGTGTGTTTGTTTTCCACATAAATAGATGAATGAATCAGCTAGCGAGTTATGGAGTTGCTAAGAGGACACTAAAAATCAGGATTTCACTGAAAACTACTGGCAGCATAGGCGTTAATTTGTTGTTTGTTTTCAAGCAAATCATTAGATAGCGGTACCAACAGTAGCGTAACTGATGGAAGGCAGGGTTGGGAGCCTCTCCCCATGGCAAGCTAAATGTAAAAAATGCACTACTTCTTGCTGATATTTTGATATATAGTATTCTTATGGTTTTCAGTAGGTTGTTTATTTGCATTTTTTGGGTGTTTTCCATTTTTTTACTAGTATAGGCATCCACAACATCTGGATTCACTACCATTTCTTACCTTTTTTCTTAGTGTTGGTTAGTGGCCCCTTACCATGGCTAGTGGGCCCTCTTCAGAAAAGTTTGCCCAGGGTTGCGGAGCTGTAAGGAGTCGGAGGTTTTTGGGTAGAGTCAGAGTCGGATTCCTGACAACACTGGGAGTCTGAGTCAGATATTTTTCTCCAACTGCGGATGCACAGTTGGATCATTTTTTTACATCACATTCCTAAATTGGGAATTCCTGTTGAAACAGATTTCTTGCTGTGCACCATGATTTCCATTGATTTTAACACTTTGAGAACCGGTCTACGATATATTCGTACTTCGATTTCGGCCTAAAAAACAGCAGTTTTCGGTTGCCTTACCAATGCCCTAGCTCCTCCGCCGATTGCACTAGAGAGCTGTTCAAGGCCTCAAACGGATCGGCCAGTCTAGTAGATTGCACTCGAAAAAAAATTTTTTTGGTTGGGGGTTGCGGATTTTTTGTGACTGACGTTATAAGTGAAATAGTTTTGGGGTCATTTTGGCTCATGTTGCTTGGCCTAGGGCCCAACCACTAGGCCAAAGTGTTTCGCTGAAGTTTTCATTGGAAACTAGGCTCGAGTTCGAGTCTTTCGAGCCTTTGATTGACTTTCTAGCATTTCTGGTTCAAAAGTTATGATCTAAAATAAACAAATTAATTAATTATCTAATTAGCTAATTAATCAAATATTTTTACTAACTTACATCACCACTTTTGAACCCGAAACCCCAACAGGTCATCCAAAGTATCAAAAGACTCGGATTGTAGCCTAGTTTCCAGTAAAATCTTCAGCGAAATACTACCACCTAACGGTTGGCGCCCAGGGCCAGGCAAAGTGGGCCAAGGTGGCCAAAAAGTCCTCCACTTATGACGTCACTCACAAAAAACCCGCATCCCCCAAGCAAAAATTTTTTTTTCGAGTGCAGACTAGAAGACTTGCCGTGTCTTTTGAGACTTACTAGGTCTGTAGAGCATACCAGACTGGAGAAATTCCCGCGCAAAGCCACGTGTGTTTAGGCGTTTTTTTTTTCCAAAAATCCTCGAATCCTAGCGGACGCCAAAGAGTTAACAGCCAAATTTCATTCGTTTTCATCGATTTTAACAGATAAATTTTATTAATTCCCTTTATGTTAAGGAGTTGGAGTCGGAAATTTTGGAAAGGTCAGAGTCAGAAATTTTGGTAAGCCAGGGTCGGAAAGTTTAGAAAGGTTGGAGTCAGATATTTTAACTCCAGCTCCGCCACCCTGGTTTTGCCATCTCTGGCCTAAACCTCTAGTTACACCACTGGGTACCAACTATAACTGCTGGGCAGCTCCCATCATACTTAAAGATTGATTGCTGCAGACAGTATTAGTTTCTCCAAAATGGTGTGAGTCTTTTTAGACTTATAGCAATGCAGTGCACAACTTGGTAGGATGCTATGGGTAATAAAGCCTTTGTTGGGAGTTGCATGAATTGTGAAATGGTGGACACTTACCTCTTGAGATCATTTATGTTCCAAGAAAAAACTACCTGGGTTTATTCACAAATTGCCGATGTGATAATGTTAAATGATGTTTAAAGCTTACTTGGTAGTATGCTTTTGCTGGCCAATACCCTGCTGCAAACAACACACAGAGGTTTTTCTTCTCCATTCTGCAAGATAAATGTGAACCCAGTACCAGCATGTGAATAACAGTTGTTGTACTTGCGAGGTTTCTTTTCAGACTTGTTATTTTCAATCGCAGATATATGCTTACGTTGAAATATTAGTTTCCTGTTTACATCCACTTCATAACTGACTATTGTAGCCTTCATTTGTCTGATGCAAAGTAAATCACAATTTGTGCAATGCATTTATTAGTAAATAATTACAACAGTTACGTAATCATAAGAGCTATCTACTGTCAGCATGATTGAACTTTACAACAACAGTTCTTTGGCAAAGTTATAAAAGTACACTGAGTTTTACTCTTATTAGCTCATTGAATGAAACTGCACTGAGTTTACTTTGTGCAATGCCCTTGGAAAATTAAAATGATGCACCAGGGCGTCGCGCACAGTTGGAGAATCATAGATGTAGCTGTTTGTAATTTATTTATAAAAGTGTTTGTTGTATGTGCAACTGTGCCTTAGGCTAGTGATATGTAGATGTATAGCTGACTGCACTGGATCGCGTGTAACTTATTTTATATTAATGCTGGTATGAGAGTATAAAACCGAATGAAAATGGTTTGTTTCATCCGATATGCGTACTTTTTTCACCTTATGAGTGCATGTGAACACTGTAATAACTGGAAGATATTTTTATATTAAGTTTGTTGTAGTTATTTGTTGCTGAATCTATATCTGCAAAAAACATTTAATAAGCCTGCTTCATTTTTATCGATTGTTTTTTCAAGCAGCTTACCTTTTGTGGAGGCTATGACAGTGGTCCAGGCCAGTGGTCGGCAATGTGCTGTGCTTCACAGACTGGCTTAAATGCTGTTTTTGTCACGAAGGCATTTTAGTCATTGTTTCAGAATAGTATTGAAACTTGCCTTAACTAGCCTACTTGAAATTCAGTCAATGACCAAAAAATTTCATAAAACCGGGTTTAAGGCAGGCATGATTTCCTGGCCTGGCTTTCAAGGTGAATGCGACTCTCCATAATGCTGAGTCAGTGGGAGCTTTGAGTTTGTTTCTCTGCAACAAGACGGTCCCCAGTCCCATTTTAGGCTGATAGCCTGACAGTGTATTTCTTTTGTCCAATGTCAAGACTGCATCATGTTTTTTTCTTGGTAGTTGTTACTACAGAAAATGCTGCTTCACAAAGATGTTTCGTTGGTTTTGGACAATAATTTATTCCTTCTGTGTAGACCAGTAACAAATGCCTCATGGACCAATGCTGGGCTGCACACTGGCGGTTGCCGTTCCTGGGTCTGGGCAGCTTTACAATAATGCCCCTGTTGCAACGTCCACTGCTTCTGCCACAAGAAATTGGCTTGTGCCTGTCTTTAATTTATTACCTTGACCAATCAAGAGTCAAATGCGTAAATTTTGTACCTAGAGTTAACAACCTTTTTCAGAACAATTGCTTGTAAAATGTTGCTGATGAGTGATGTCAATCTGATGCTGTTTTCCAGACATCTGGCATTCATTATTAGTTTTTTGTGTGTGTCTTTGTTCTCAATTGTCAGTTGTGCAGTCACTGCAACACATTTAATGAAGCCAACTTCACATTGCAACCAAAGTTACAATAGTGGCAAACAAAGTAAATCACTTCAAATGAAAAGAGAATTGTTGATTAATTGTACATGTTGCTTTGCAGTGCATTCAGTTGATTTCTATTGGCTGTGAATGTGACTTAGTAAGATAAATCTGCTTTGTGGATATGACTTAAATAGTACTTGGTGCTTTTAGTGCTGGTTTGACTTCTCAAATGAAGCTTATTGTGTTGTGGATGATATGCTGTCACGCACTACAGAAAGTCGAACAGGTAAACTATGTGAGACAAGCTGAACTTCAGGTTTCTTTTAACTTATTTCATACATTGGTTTTGTTTTATTTTTGTCGTGCCTTGAAGGATTGTTAGAAATTTCATGATAAAATGTGTGATGAGCCTTCGCTCAGAAACAGACTTATTGTTCAGGTTGCAGGCTGCAGCATGGCAAATCTGACTGTGTTTGATAAAACTTGCTTTTGTTACAAAGCATGCCAAATCTAAGACATGAGATTAATTTAAAGATCCCTTGAAAATAGTTACAATGATCAATTGAATACACCAGAAATAAAAGTAATTTATGGAACTTTTTAGGTTCGACTCTTATTTTGTAGTCATATAAGCTTTGTTCTGTCTCATATCGTTTATCTTGTGAAGGTCACTGAAGACTTGTCTAAAGCATATACTGCTGAAATATATCTTTAAAAATGTATACTGTAAAGCATAATACTGCTTGAAAAGTGTTTGTTTTAGTCTGAATACTGCAAAATGGGATCTTCAAACCTGGGCCCATGGGCCAAATTCAGCTCGCAAAGCCATTTCATCTGACTGCCATTTTATCAATAATGAATAATTAATATACTTTATTTACAAATAATTTAATGATTCGCTAGAATATAACATATCCCAAAACAATCTCATTACATAAGATGTCTGACTCTTGAACTGTTGTGGAATTACTTGTGTAGTCCTTGGACAAAAAGTTTAGAGACCCCAGCTGTAGAATATTGAAACACAAATTCTAACCAGCTAGTTTTGCTCAAAGCATCGTAATAACAATCATGCACTGTGCAAAAACTCAAGTGTATAATCAGTACAACAAGTTAATTTGAAAGTAAATTGTGGTAATCTGAAGTAACTGGGTTGTGGTAGTTAAATTGCATTGAAATGAACAAATCAGTTAATGCATTTATCAGGGAAAAGCATTATGTAGATCAGGGGTTGGAAACCTTCTTGGCTAAGGGAGCCATGAAACCTGCATATTTTTAATTGTATTTCTGTGAGAGCCATATAATATTTTTCAACACTTAACTCTTTGGCGTCCGGCTGCTTTTGGGGATTTTCGAAAAAAAACACCTAAACGCATGTGGCTTAGCGTGGGAATTTCTCTGGTCCGGTATGCTCTACAGACCTAGTAAAAGTCTCAAAAGACGCGGCAAGTCTTCTAGTCTGCACTTGAAAAAAATTTTTGCTTGGGATGCGGGTTTTTTGTTAGTGACGTCATAAGTGGAGGACTTTTTAGGTAAGTTAGTAAAAATATTTGACTAATTAGCTAATTAGATAATTAATTAATTTGTTTATTTTAGATCATAACTTTTGAACCAGAAACGCTAGAAAGTCGATCAAAGGCTCAAAAGACTTGGACTCGAGCCTAGTTTCCAATGAAAACTTCAGTGAAACACTTTGGCCTAGCGGTTGGGCCCTAGGCCAGACAACACGAGCCAAAATGACCCCAAAACTGCCTCACTTTTGGCGTCAATCACAAAAAATCTGCAACCCCCAACCAAAAAAATTTTTTTCAAGTGTAATCTACTAGACTGGTCGATCCGTTTGAGGCCTTGAACAGCTCTCTAGCGCAATCGGCGGAGGAGCTAGGGCGTTGGTAAGGCAACCAAAAACTGCTGTTTTTTTAGGCCGAAATCCAAGTACGAATATATCATACGCCGGTTCTCAAAGTGTTAATGCAGCTAACTTAAGTAACATGTGCATTTTTAAGCAAAATCAACAATTTTAAACAATGGCAAATGTCTGAATTTTCTCTTTAATAACATGCTTTTTACTGTTAATGCGACTTCTGGTGCTGCATGTTATTGCTGATGGCTTTGTAGGATAATTACAGAAATCTTTCATCCGTAACCATCGTGTTAAGTAAATATCAAGGAAGCCAGATGCCGCCATCAAAAGAGCCACAGCCAGGTTCCCGACACCTGATGCAGATGTTTTGTTGAATTTTGATAAATGTTTCCAACTTTTGTATGCTTTTCACTTGATTGATTGTGGAAGATTTCTGACCCAAGTTTACGTGACTGAAACCCTGTTTTTTAAAATTGGTCTACCTAAACATAAAGCAATGTAGGAACTGTCATTATGTCTGACAGATTCTGTGCAGCTTTACTTCTACACATTTCAAGTTTAGTACTGTTTATATGATGTGCTCATATCAAGAAAATTTCAAATTTCTGATCATATTTTCAGACATGTCTCTACAATTGTGAAACTACATGGTTCATGACACAGGATTTACTGTACTTTGTTTAACTTTTGTGGTTTAACATTTAAAAAATCCTGATAATTTCATGACTTGAATGATAGCATGAAAGTTTTGCTCATTGGGTTAGTCATTGTAAGCAATGTCAGCATACAAAATGCAGTTGTTCTTCATTGTTGTTAAAACACATATGACATTTATATTGATCGTTAATTATTATCAACCTTCCAAGGTTGTCATGGGGTGCTGCTCGCACAGATGCAAAATTTGCAGTTGGCAAGTTTGCTACCAGTTTAGACATCCATGTTAATGTGTTTGGTATCAGTCACTTGTAAATCGAGAATCTTTGTGGCATCACTTGCATCTTACGAATTATGTAGGTTTTTATATTTGAATTTTGTTTTGTCAGGTTTTCGACAAGCAATTGAAGATTTGATAAAATCTCCTTTGCCATTCTTATCTTCCTCCCCTGGGCAGATGAATGAATCCACAGAATCTGTCACAAGCAATCGTCCGCAAACGCTTAATTCACAAGTACCACAAAATGGGCATAGTAAGTCAAATTTTCTGTGTCATATGATTCCAGAATGTTCAAAATTGTATTGTGATCGCTTGATTTTACTAAATTGAAACTGCTGATTTCATCCATGTTTTTGTTTCTTTGACGTTGCTGCAAGCATTACTATAAGCAACTCTTGCTTGTAGCTATTTACTTTGAGGACATTATATAGTTTAGTTTTTTGGAAAATGATCAAGTTAAGAAGACATTGCATTTTTATTGATATTTAGATTTAGTGTTAGTAATGTCACTAGATATTGCAACACGACTTACTGGAAGTTTCTGGTGTGTCTTGCTAATTGCTTTTTATTGAGCCTTTCTTGTGTTACAATTTTTAAAAATAAGGTCTGTTGACACTGCATGTACCACATTGATTTTTTATTATGTCTTTTCTATGTGAAAAGCTTGGGTTGTGTGTTTCATACAACCTGTTTATTGTTCTGATCTTCGCATCAACTTGCCTGCTTTTAAGCATATTTGCGATTGATGGTTAGCATGTGTGCAGCAAGGAAACAAGAATGCATTTTGTTTCAGGTCTTTGCCAAAATCGAACAGATGATGTCAAAGAAATGCTGAATCCTGAAGAATTAGAAATGCTTGCAAAGATTGAAATGCAAAACCAGTATGATTTGGTTCACTGCAAATGTTTCCTTTTTTCTAACATTAAGTAGTTTATTGATAAAAACACTTGATTGACTTGAATGAATACACTCAAAGACTTTTTCTTTATTCAAATACATGAACAGCTGTGAAATCAAATTATACACATGACATCAATCACTAATGTTTAGGTGTTGCTGCTATTGTAAACTTAGATGATGTCTCATTATTTATTGAGTGAATAGTTTGACTTTTTCCAAGTGTTTGCCTTCTTTGAGCCTGTGTTGGTCATCTGGGCAAGCTATTCCATGAAACAATGCAATTTGTGCAGTGTTGTGCAGAGGTATTTCGATGCCTGGGGTGAATGCTTGATTGCATGCCTCCCTACCAAATTCTAGTTTTGAGCAGTGGCATATGGTGGTCATTGTTACTGGATATATGTTGTTTGTGCAGTCATAATATGATGTCATTATCACTTTGCAAACCGAGGTTTTGGTGAAGTTTGTTGACTGATGCAACATGCATGTTACTCTACACATACTCTCTTTGCTCATTGTTATACAATGTGTTACTGTAATTAACATAACAGTGCTCCAAGTTAGGAGACTGGAGCAAAACACAGCACTCAACGCTAAGACTGAGCAGTTCATAACTGCAAAAATATCCGGCAATGCATTAACACAGGGGAATACAACAAACTCAATGGTATGTCAGTGCAGTTTACACAGTGACACAGGCCTGTAACCAGGTTTTAAGGTTTGGAGGGAAAAAATCCATTTTTAGGGGAGCAAGATTTTTGTTTTTATTATATGTTTCAAAATAAATTTTTCTGGGCACAACGAAATTTGGGGAGCATTGCACCTGAATGCCCCCAGTGGGTACAAGCCTGAGTTCACAACTGCAAAAATATAAGGCTGCACGAATGTCTCATTGAATAGCAGTCGAGCAGAGAAGGTGTGCGGTTGTGATGTCGGACACCAAGGGTTGAAAGTTTGAAACTTGATAAACCACACAAGAATTGAGAATGCGCATTGAACATAAAGTATGCAAGAAAACTTCAGATTTTTATGTGTCTGTTATATGTACAACTACTGGGGAGACAGGACAAACACGGGCTTGTGTAAGTCGTTACGATCAATCCGCCTGAAGAGCCAAAATTGACGAAACTTGAAATGTTGCACAAGTACAGTTGTGCGACTGTATTAGCAAACACCCAGGTTACCACATCAAAAAACGAAATGGGAAACTACTGATGCATCAAAAAGTCAACTAAATCAAGCAAATTGAAATAGGACAGTTTTGAAATTTGGCTCAAATCAAGCATCCATAATTATCTTTCAATCCTTTTTTGTGATTTTCTCTTGATTGCACTATCTGGAAAAAGTCACATCACTATCAGTTTCATTGGGTGTGTGCTGCACACAAAGTATAGGTCCCTGGTACTGAAGAATGTTAGAATTATTGGTATTTAAAAATATGTAAAAACTGGTGTTGACAAAAAACAAGTTGTGAAAAACTAAATCCATGCAGCATGTGTTAGTAGTCTTAAAATAGGAAAAAGTTGCAGCTCTTTAATTTTTATGATTTCACACTGTGGATGCCCCAGGCGGTCGCTCCGTTCGCCCCTGCCCCCCCTTCTGCACGCCACTGACTTTATGTATTGCTCGGTAGTAACTTTTGGGTTGTGTTTTTGTTGCTCGCAATAAATATCCCGGCATGACCAAGCCACCCTCCTCATCGTTGAATATTCATCTTTGCAATTACGCTACCTGGAAAACAAGTATCCAGCAACAATTGAATGCTTTAAGTGCACTGCAGTAAAATTGTTTTCTTAGTTTCAGTGATATTTTACAACGAAGGTTTTATGGTAGGAAGTACTGTCGTAAAGCGTCAACATATATTTGGAGCGTTTCGTTTGTTTCTACGGCAGGCTGCTCGAGGCTGACAGGAAATCACTGAAGTCAGTCGCCAGCGACCGTTCCAATCCATCACCAAGAAGCAGCCCTGGATCTCTGCCGTCCCCATCATCTGGACTGCAGCAAGCAGCACACAGAGCACCTGCCATCAATGGTTATGAAAGCAACGTCAACCGCACGGAGGATTACAATGCAAAGTCTTGCATTCTGTGGGGGAAAATTATTACTGAATGGGATGATTACAGAAGAAGAAATGCGAAGCAGCTTCGGGTGAGAGGCGTTCGTGTCTGTCTTGTCCGTGGGCAGTGTGCTATTTTTGAACATTCCTTGGGATGTTGTTTAATAACTACAAGCACCACAAACGCATTTTTTCAAATGTCATAAAAACGGAGGTGGCTTATAGTGCTTCGTAAAACAGTGACCTACCATCTCCAATGTTAGCCAACGTTTGTGAGTACGCGACTCAATCAATGCTTTGGAGCTATGTATAAACATTCTCAGTGATCTTCAGTGCCGACCTACAGCAGCTCTACAAGTACTCGAGTCATACGATACTGGATTTTTTGTGTAGCTGGTAGAGTCCTGCGCGGGTTGCGGGTACCCGCATTTGCGGGGAGGGTGCGCGAACCCGCACTGCTTTGGGGGGGGGGACGCGGGATAAGAAATTGTTTGTGCGGGTAACGGAATGTTGACTCAATGCATGTGAAAGTTACATGAGTAAAAAATAATGCCACTGAGAGCTTGTGATGGAAAGGTGGAGAGCAGCTATGCCAACCGAAATACCGTACGGAGCCACAAATGATGTCACTATCTTGGTGAGGGCCGCACATTGAATGCTTGCTTTCGTCTTTGCAGACCAAAATTTAGTTTAAAGCTACTGAAAGCATTCGAATACTAACTGCAATGGTAATGACTGTATGATACTTTTACTCACTCCCAAACTGTGATACCGCAGGCAAATTTAGTGCTAATGGAAGAACAAGGGTACTTATAAATCAGTTGAGTGCAGAAGAACACTTGAGTAAAATTCGGAAAACTAGAAATCAGTTTTGCACTGAGGTGTCATTGGACATGTGGAAATCTATCAGTGCGTGGAACATGATAAACACGCATTAAAGGCGATCCTCGGGTTTGACATAGCTGGTGTGGAGACATTTCCCGTGGCAGGGAGACCACAGGTTGGAGTTTCTATGTTCTGCGTGATGGCAACTATAGCTGTTAATCAGCGAGTAGTTAGTGTCGATGGCCATGTCGTGAACAGCAGCAGAGAAAATTTAAATGAGTTCCTCCGTGAACGACATACTCTTTTTCCACACTGCCCTGAGAAAGAAGGGCTGAAGTTTGACTAGGTTTCACATTTTTACTTCACAGTTGATTTTTAAGACCTTCCGCTGGCTTTGAAATGAACCACTGAATAAATTACCACTAGCGATGAAACACGTTGAATGAGATTTTGTGGTTTTCAGGTACAAAGTGACAGGTGCAAATTTGGGACGGAAACAGTGCAGGGTGGGTGCAGTCAAGATTTCACAAATTCCTGCGGGTGCGGGGTGGGAGTGGACAAAAATCTCAACCGGCGCAGGACTCTGGTAGCACGATTGAAAAAAGATGAGAAGATGTATGGCATTTTCTACCGAAGAATATTGGATGTCTAGTTGATGGAAACAGGAATTAGTTACTAGAGTTTGCAAAAGTTCTTTGGTGACTGCGCATGAAAACCGCATTGTTCGATATGTCGCTCTGTAGCTCTTTGTTCCACCCGAAAGTTATTGAAAGCAGAATTTCCGAGCTCAGATTTCACAGTAAGATGCAGCTGCTTCAGCAGCACCATTATCTCAGCATGGACACATGCGACTGGAACGGAATTTTTCAAAAGCAGCATTTTAGCAGTTGGCTGGGATGTTCAAACAAGACGTTGGGATGTGAAGTAATGCGATTCAGCTTTGTGGACATTGCTCATGCTTGCATTACGTTTGGTCATAAGTGTCACGTGGTCGTAATGCTAAATTTGAGCTCTTTTCATCTTAACAACTCAGTTATCGACGGCACTATAGCATGCGCTGATATCGTATTAGTGTGGCGTTAATGCTCAAACACTGAATGGCAGAAAACGTGTTGCCAATTTTACTCGCTGTCTGTCGTCTAATGCGCCTAACTCTTAATAAAACTCGACAACCTTTTCTCGAATTAAAATTTTAAGTAACGGTTTACTCTCACTGGCGAAGATGGTGAGTTTTTCGACTGCTTGCCAAGCTAAAATTCAATAAGCACGAAGTGTTAAGGCACAAAAATGTTGGTGATCCGTTCAGTACCGTGAGCTTGGACTGTTCGATCAGACCAGTGGTTCTCACACTTTGACCATCTCGCTGTGGCTGTGGCGTATCACGATTAATGGTGTTGCCTTTGATGGCATATTAACCACAAATCTGCTGCCCATCAGGGCCACTACAAAAAAACTAAAAGTTTACTCAATTATGAAGGTAGTTTGTTCAACCATGAAGGGGTCTAAAGCTGTTACGTGTCAACTAAAACCCTGTCTCTTTCGAGTCAGCAGCGCAACATCTTGAAACTACAAGGAAAACGGATTTTGCTGCTTTCACAAAGATCCATGGTAATGGCCAAATTGGTTTTCTATGCATCAATGCGTTCTGGTTCTGGTCTGGGTTTATTTCCGGTCACATACCGAAATGATTTTGAAATGACCGAAAAAAATTAAGTCATTTCGGTCAGAATGTCTGAAAATATTGGTTAATGAACACTGTTACGGTGAGTTTTGATGCAACTGTAAGACAAATGACCGAAATGTTTCAGTGACCAAAATTTCTCAGCAAAAAATGACCGAAATGTTTCAGCGAAAAAAACAAGTTCTGGTGCTGCCGACTCGAAAGAGGCAGGAGTTGACAATATGAGCAGTCCAGGATCGCTACAAATAACAGAAAGCAAAGTTAAGAAAGATGCTGAATCTCAAATAATAAATAGATCTTCCTGGCAAATCGCTTCTAGATGTTTCACACCATTTTCTGATTGTCAGGTTGTCAACGCCTTAGAAGTTTTATCGGTCACGATGCGTATGTTTAATGCTGGGTAAATGAGCGAAGCGAGCAGGCAAAGTTCCTGTATATATTAGCTGCCGAAACTGGAAAGTTCGCGTTCTTCACAAAGGGCGTCCCACCCGGGCTTGTTGCACTGCAATGTGATGACAACTTCACGGTATTTCTAACAGGAGCTCATCCGTTTCGGGATCCCTGTCCATTTCCGTGGAATTGTGTGGCAGAGGTTGTGCTACACACCAGACTCACCTTATCAAAAGCAGTACGCCCAACTAATCAAAGAATCCTCTCCTTTCGAAAAACTGATCCGGAGAGACATTGCCAGGACTTACCCTGAACAAGAGTTCTTCAAAGACAAGGACAGTGGTGGACAGGAAGTGCTTTTCAACGTGGTCAAGGTTGTTCATGCAACTTGTTCTTATGACTGAGCAATAATTTTATAGCCTTTTTTATTTATTTTTATAACTAGCTCCAACATGACTTGTGACAACCCAATAGGTTTAAAACTTGCCTCTTCTGTAAAATATGTTCGTTGATTGGAGACGTCTTCACATCTGCAAATCAAACTGAAAATTAGACGTAGAACTGCTTGGTTCATAAATGAACGTTAAAATTGGTTGTTGGTACATATGTCTGGTATCTAATAAGTACTATTAAAAATTATTGTCGTAAATTATCTTTTTGCAGATTATAGCATCTACAACGGTTTTGTCGAGCTTTTGATTTTTAAATTCATCATTTAAGAATTTAATTGTTCCTCTTAGAGGTAATTGCTACCTGGAAGCATACGTGCTTTATCTTGCCAGTATTTGACGCAAATGCCGTAATCGTGACGAAAAACATGTGTCTCTGGAATCCCGTTGCCGCCCAGCTTTGGTCTGCTAGCCGAGGTGTGCTGTTAATTGTTGATATTCAGAAGAGCTGTGTCCTATTTAAGCTCAAGGTTTTCAAAACAATTCTGCGGAAGCGGACGCTGGATTTCAACGCAAGGTTAACTGACAAGAGAACAGGCTGCGCTGTTGAAGTTGTGCATGTGACGACTTAGCAGCTTGTATTGCTGTTACATTTGCCACTGCCTGGTAGTTCGTTCCAACGGTTGGTAGCAATTCACTCATGCCGACGCTCGTTTCCTGCTCCAGGACCCGGTTCCACGCATTGTCATTTAACCACAGCTGCTGCTCTAAGCATTGCCACGTGCTCCGGTGATAGGGACTAAAGAGAGGTTGAATGTTATCTATGACGATCAAATAGGACAGACTTCACTGCTGCTTTGATAAGAAATAATCCACCGCCCAGTTGTGGTCGGTGGCCAGCACTTGTTTAATGGAAACTAATTGGTTTTAAAAATAACTTGAAACGTGTTTGACTCCCGGCCTGGTTGTAAATGGTCTACTGCTCGGTCGTGCATTGGTATCCGGCCAATGATAGCAGGGAAGTCAGACCTTGCACGACAGTGACATCTGATAACGCGCGTCTCGTTGTAGATTCATTTCATTTAAGTCGACCTGTGTTTCCGGTGATAGCTTGTTTGCTTTCGATGGTAGGAAATTGACAAAGTCGCCTGCTGTTGCTGATATATACTGTGGGAGTTATCACCTCCAGAGCCTAGATCAGGGGTGTCAAACTCATTTTCACTGAGGGCCATGCCAGCATTATGCTTGCCCTCAAAGGGGCACTTGCAACTGTATGGTTGCTTTCAAAGGGCCAGTTGTAACATAATTAACCACAATCATCTACGCTAATGCTTAAACAGCGTCCCTGTGGCGTAGTAATTGTTATGTTGCAATGGAAGCAGCCTTGAAACTGAGTAACTTTTTCGAAGAGACACGTTCGGTCAGCAAGGTGACTAAAATAGCAAAGTTGTAACATGGCAAACACCATCGTTCACATTTGAAAACAAACAGGTATAAAACCACTACAGTTCCAAAAAATTAAGCAGGCTGAGGCTTAAAATTTAAGCTTCGCCGGCTACATGAGAAGACGTGGCGGGCCACGTTTGACCCGCGGGCCACCAGTTTGACACATCTGTCCTAGATAATAATTTATTGATTTTTCACTACAACAGTTGATAATCTTCTGCAGTCCACAATCCCGTAGTTATGTTGGAGCTTAGATTAGCTTGGGATCTTTTTGCTCTGAAGATGTTAATTCTGACAGAATTGCGGTTGTAAGCGTAAGCCTCAGTCGTTTTCTTGATGATGCTATACATCGCTTGAACCTATGTCTCGTACAGGCATACTCCTTGATTGACAAGGAAGTTGGTTACTGCCAGGGCAGCGCTTTCATCGTCGGACTGCTGCTGATGCATTTACCAGAAGAGGAAGCGTTCGCTGTTTTCGTAACTCTCATGCAAGAGTTCAAACTGCGCGAACTTTTTAAGCCTTCAATGGCGGAACTTGGTCTATGCATGTTTCAGCTCGAAAACATGCTGCAGGTATGCTTGAACTGCAATATCTACATGCCGCCTCAGCGTTTTTCGACATTTCAAACGAGTGCAGGTTTTAAAGTTATTTATATTTGTCAGGACTTTTGGAAGTATTTCATGGACGTGAGTGACGTAATGTTATTCCCAGTAAAATCTTCAAACCTTTTTGCTTTTCCACGTTGGTTGAACGCATGAGCGGTGCATTACTTTTTTACCGACAAAAGTCAACTTTGATACACGAAAAGCGGAAGTGCTGAATAGCCTTATGATGAATATCACAGCCAAAGCAAACGATACAAATGACGTATTGCAAACGTTTCGATAACTCCTGTTATCATCATCAGTGCATAGCAATAGAACTGCAGTGATCTTGCTGCAGCTACTTATTGGTCATTCAGGAGAAAAGCGCTGTAAAAAAATGAAAAACGCAAAAGGCTGTTTCTTTAATATCGAAACAGTTGGACGTGTTGGACGTTTTTTTAGAGCAATTTCACCAATTAGATTTCACAAAAAAATTTCACAAAACCAATTTCCGAAAAACCAAAAATTTCACAAAACCAATTTCACAAAAAAATCGCACCAATTTCACCAATTAGGAATAAGATTTGAGAGAGTCTTCGTTAGAAAATAGTAAAAACAGGTCATCTACGTAGCGGCAAAGCAGGTCTGGTCGACACTCCGGTGGTGTCACCGTCAAGGCCTGATCTATAATATAGTTCATGCATACGTCAGCCATTAGCGGTGCTATAGGTGAGCCCATAGCATTTTTGGACCGTTGCATTCAGCAATTCTTAAACGGAAAATACGTTGTCACGCAACAACGTGATGCACCGGCTGAACCTTCTCCTTCACCCAAATATATTTCATTACAACTACCGTATTTGGGTTCTATATCTAATAACATACGACAGGAACTCAGCAGCTTTATAAGACACAAGGCTGTAGTGAACGTGAAGCTATGTTGTTTTCAAAGTACTCGAAAGCTTCAAAGCTGGTTCTCTGTTAAAGACCGGCAAGCTTTACTAAACCGGTTTAACGTTGTGTACAAGCTTACTTGCTCATGCGGTGCCTCGTACATCGGGCAAAC
>Ga0210059_1002039_pt1 | contig 31271 bp, 8 predicted proteins | sample Ectturendosymbi2_FD_188042 | JGI IMG/M metagenome (GOLD analysis project Ga0210059, IMG submission 188042) | Ecteinascidia turbinata endosymbiont from Florida, USA - Sample 2 (SPAdes) (version 2) | ecosystem: Host-associated > Tunicates > Ascidians > Unclassified | place: Key West, Florida... | reverse complement strand
TAGTATTTTGTGACTGACAATCCCTGTTTGCCAGTGAGCAGTTCTTACCACATTCAGGAGATTTTGCATGTAGCATTGCTCTAACCTCTTCAAGTAGTTGGTTTGTTTTCACTTTTTCTGTTGCATACTCCTTAAGTATTTCTTCTATTTTCACCTTTTCTGCATCGAGTTTGTTTGTTTCTGCCTTCAGTTGTGTTAGCTCTCCATACAGGCTGATAGCATTGATGTCACAAATATTTAGAGGAGGGAAATGAGTGCTGTCTGTCACCAGTGTTAGGTTAGTCTTGTTATGAGCCATTTAATCGAATAAAACCCAAATATCCTGAAGGTTTTCCTTTCCTGCATCGGGCCCTTTGTATCTTTTGAGTCTCTGGTCTCCAGGCTTGTTCAGTCTTTCATGTAAGCATATTTTTGATGCCAGGATAGTTTCTTCTTTGTAAAAATCCAACATCACTTTATTTAGATGCTGCCTGTTGCTCCGGTCTTTTAGCTTGTCTATAAACCACAGGAGAGGGTCAACAACAATGTCTGTATCTGTGTGATTACTCTTCCTTGTCACATTTGACATATTCCTCATTGACTCAGACTGTTGTCCACTTCATTCAGTCAAAATCAGTAATCTCAGATGAACAACCTATTCACTACACAAACCCTACAAACCTTATTCAAATAGAAATTGTGATGGTTGCCGATAGAAGTTGCTCTCCCTGGTTGCTGTCCGTACGTGCATGGTCGTTGCTTGTAGTTCGATCGATTGATTGTTGCAGCTGCCCGGAGCCGTCTTGCTTATCGGTAGAGCGCCTTTCGTTTATTGAGGCGTGAGTAATTGCTGCGCTCTGACCGAAGTGTTCTTGCTGCCTCGTATTCAGTTATGTTCTCTGCATCGTTTGAGCTGGCTGCTTCTGTCGTACGACTATCGCCATGACTATTTTCTGGTCTCTAGTATGTTGAAACTCAGTTCTTTAAAGCCTAGTAAATATACTCGCTGGATACTTGCATCAATAGGCCGTCTTGTCACAGAAATATCTTGGAATGTCGCAAGATTTAAATCCATATGCAAGTAGTCTACTTGTTTTTCTCTGGTAATTTTCGTGTATTGGGGGATGCGAAAGACAAGGAAATATGTTTCGTACATTTCTTGTGTTGCGATCGGAAAGCTCGAGCAGCAAATGTGCAAAGCTTCACACTGTGGCAGCAAGCAACAATAAAGATAACCCGACGAGATCACTCTATTATTGCTTGTTCGTGTAACATATATTTGTGTGTTGGTCTTCGCGTACATCCCCTTTGTGGTGAATCGCACTTTCAACGCAATGCCAACTGAGAGTTTGCAACAACATCCCCTCCTTTTTGCAATGAACCGCACCGATCGCACGTTCTTTTTGTGAAGGTTGCACCTGACACCACCTTCACATCCTGGTCATAGCACCATTTTGTTGTGACTGGAAAGCCCAAGTGGCAAGTGCGCAAAGGTTCACATCAGTGATGATCGGATAGTGGATTTTTACTATCCAATACTATCCTGTTTTGGAAAAATGATATCCGTATCCGATCCGAATCCTGTTTTGTTGAAACCATACTATCTGTATCCGAAAACTATCCGAAAAGTGTATTGTGATGCACAACATACATTTTGTGCTGTGTCTATTTTGCCTCATGAGGCAAAACAGCCTTATGAGGCAAAATAACTGTTGGAGTTGTTTTGCCTTCAGCTGAACATGATTGGTTCAAGTAGTCACCTGACAAGTTTGGAACACATGTCCTGCTTAGGTGACCATGACATCTGTAACAGCTCAATCCCATGCATGGATGATGGTTGTCATGGTTTCAGGGCTGGCAAGCAGCTTCTTATTTGCATTAAGTCAGTGGTTCCCAAACTTTTTCTGATTACATACCATTTGTGGGTCCTATAGTGTCAGCAAGTACCACCTTGTTCCAGGAAAAGTAAATGTGCAAAATATCATTTGCTCAAAAGTTTGGAAATAGTTTCAACATGAACAAAATGGCTGCGAGAATTTTTACTGCCATTTTCAAAGCCAACCAGGGAAGTACACAAAAATTCAAGAATTTATTTACAGAATCCGATCAATAAAAATTATAGCTGTGAATATAATTTTAGTCTAGAAAAAGTAGGCCTATTCGTTCACCACGTTGAAAGCCTTCACGTAGGCCTACCACTAGTGGTACGAGTACCACAGTTTGCGAACCACTGCATTAAGGAAACTGCAGTCTAAACCCTAACACTAAACACTGAACCACTAAACCTTGACTATAAGCCCTGATCCTAAACCCTAACCACAAACTCTTAAACCCCAACAAATTGTCACTGCGTATTGTACTTGTCACATGACCACTTCTACCAACTGTCTTCAAGTGAAGGCAAAATAGTCCCAGCATAGGTTTTGACTCATGAAGCAGAATAGACAATATCCGAATGCATTTTGAGCCCTGTCATGCTTATAAACGGAAAGTTTGACATATCTTGCAAGCTTGACATATCGCGTAACGTAAGTACTTTTCCGAGTCAATTGCATTAAAAAGCAAGCTGAAGTTTTGCCACACAGTCCCATGGCCACGAGGGGGGCTTTGGTGGGCTTAGCCCCTCCGAAACAAAGCTTCAAGCTCCTCCAAATTCAATAAGAAGCACTACAAAACAGTAATATTTTTTCATATTTCAGAGAATGTCACGCCCAACTGCACTAATGTAAAGCCTCACTACAGAGGACTTTCTGGTGACGGTTCTGTTGCCACACTAAGCTTTTCATTAGCCATCCCTTCGGTAACAGTGGTTAGATTTTAACACCATCCATGAGTTCACATTCATAATTTCATTCATTAATCCGCCCCTTGCTGCACTTTAACCAAACCTAACTACATAGCAATGCTAATCCATAAACCAACACACTAAACAGCATTCAAAACAATACACTGGCTGAAAATATGTCATTTATATTGACATGACTGACTAAAAATTCGGTCCAACAAGTCAATGTCACCAAACAACAATTGCATATCATGTATAAGAAAGAAAAATGCTATCTGGCCTGGTATCATCCAACAACCAGTCAATGCAGGCTCACATGGAATAGGTGTGAAGACTAGACTGCAGGGCCTGGTGTAGATTACAGAAGACATTAAAAGAGCTAGAGTGCTCTAACTAGTCTAGACTACAGATCACAGTAAGTCTTCACTAGCTAGCCTTAGTCCAGGTACACAGCAAACAGTGTCCTTAAAATGTATACTGAAATAGCCCTATCTTGTCACACCAGAAACAGATTCATGCTGACAAACTTGGAGTTTCCCCTCAGATTAAGAGGGGGAATGGGATTACACTAGGGTGCAGAGATTACACCATAGAAAAACTGGAAGTCATGGCACAGAAGGCTGAAAAGATGCTTCTGAAGATAATAAATTAATGATTGTGCAATGCGCAACTTTTCCAAAAGTCTGAATCCTAAAAATATTGATAAAAGCGTTTCGGATATCCGGATCCGTATCCGGTTTCCGGCTTAAAGCAGTTTTTGGATATCCGTATCCGGTTGCAAACTCACTATCCTGCCGGATATCCAACCGGCAAACCGGATAGTGATCATCTCTGGTTCACACTGTGGCAGTAAGTGACGATAGAGATCACACGTCGTGCTTATTCTATTTCTGCTTTTTCGTACCACATATATATGGGTATTGTTCTTCACGCACATCCCGCTAGTGGTGAATTGCGCATTCAACACAACGCTAGCCGAGAGCTTGCAACACCTGCAGCAAGTTTTGGCTAGACTTGTTGAAATTACTGGGAGTGAAAGAGACAAGTAAAATGCAAACTGAAAAAACTTAGATATATATAACCTGCAATCAAACTTGCTAAAATAACATTGGACACCATTTCATAGCATGTTGGACACCATTTCATAGCGTAAAAAAGTCATAGAAAAAATGTGAAATTTTATTTGACTCGACATTGATTCGAGCTTGCAAATCAGTGACTCGACATTTGTTGTGTATTGACTCTGACTCGACTCGACCAAGTCATGACTCGACTCTGACTCGACTCGAAAAAGTTTTGGATGACTCTGACTCGACCCTGACTTGAATGGCTTGTGATTCTGACTCGTCTTTGATTCGTCAAAAATGACTCGGGCACATCACTGCTTGAAGTACGCAATCATATCTTTGTATTAATTATTCTCTTTTTTATATTTTATTTTGAAACTGTGAATTCATTCGTCCATGACCATATGGGCAAATGCCAGTGCTGCCCACCTTGCTTTTTCCATCCAGTTTGGGCTTGTTTTTTTGTGGATTTACGGGTTTTTTTGAAGACTTTCGGGTTGCTTGTTTTGGGGCTAATTGAAATTTGCTTGTTTTTTGGGCTTGTTTTTTGCAGATTTCTGTTTTGCGGAATGCTTATTTTGGCAATTTTATGGCAATTCTGCTATTTCAATTTACTGTTGAAGGCATATTGGGCGTGTTTTTGTGAAAATTAGCTGATTTTGGGATTGTTTTTTCGGATTTTCCGTCCTGTTTTTTTATTTAATTTTCTTGCTGATTTTTCGTTTTCTTGAATTTTCCTGCCAACGCATGTTGGGTTTGTTTTTCGCTTAATTAACTGTTTTTGGCTTGGTTTAAAATTTAATTGCTTGTTTTTGCAAAATAACCTGGCATCACTGGGAAATGCGACCTTGGCAGGGTTAGCTCAAGCCTGATGTTCGTGTCTTTTAGTTTACTGTTGATTTGAAGGTATCAAGTAGCCTGTTATGTGCATTTAATCTGGTTGATTATTGAGATTGTTGCCTGTTGATGAATCTTTTGCAGATCTCCGCAGTTTTTTAAACTTTATTTTATTCAGAAGTTGTTTGAAACGTCAGGGTATTCATCATCTCATGGTCGTCATTAGCCCTAAGCCTGGTATATTAATATTTGTTTGCAACAGTAGCTCAGGGGAGTGCTCGCGTTTTTTTTGTGGCAAAATCCTTGCAAGGTGTCAAGTTAACCTAGTGACCTACCTAGTACCTTAATCTTCAGTCTTACTTTGTGTGCGTCTGCTGTCATAACTAAGCAGTAGCCAGCCAACAGTGAATCTCTAAATCCAAAAGCTTTGGTAAGACTTAAAAAGTTGTTACACTAGTGATGTGCAGCTTGCAGCTTTTTTTCTAATAAAACACACACAGTAGGCTAGTCACTATGTTGTAACTTTTTTCCAGGCTAGATGCGCCACTGAGTGGTGGTATAAAAGGGGGTCTGTCGCAAGGGCAGCTTTTGACATCACTTTTCAGCATAAAACCACATTTTCTCTTAGGACTAGAAATCGACCGATGAATTTTACAATTTTGCCAAATTTCGGAAACCCAAGTTGCTACTTTGTCTCTGATTAATTAACGCAAAGTCTCTGTACTCTTCCTTAGGATGCGCAGCCCTCCGACTGCATCAAGTAGTGTGCAATACTCATACCACTCCACAATTGTCCCCATAAACTGCTCTGTCTATGACGTAACATTTGCTTACAGGTTTTTGCGTGTGCGGTAAGCAGATGATTGCCTGCAAACAAATCAGGGCAACTACCGTTTTCTTGTACCATAAGGCACACTTAAAATCCTTATTCTCTCAAAAATTGAAAGTGCACCTTATAATGCGGTGCGCCTAATATATGAATCTGGTGGTGGTTTCTTATCTATAACCAGTTTTATGTGGTAAACTGTACCATTTATTTAATTGCTAGTTACGATTTTTTTGTAAACAGACGTAATAATACAACAATTGCAATGAGCAGCACACGAGAGTAACTAGCACATACCACAGATAGCATAACTCGGCAAGGCTCGTGACTACATTGGCACATACCGAATCAAACACGTGTACAACTTTTATTCTATTCGTGTCTACCAGATTAGGCATGTGTGACAGATTAAACTCCCTCGTATGTAATGACAGATTAAACTATCAGTGGCGACTCTGGCACTTGGGAGTTATTGGGAAAGAGTTGAATACAGTTTGACTTAACTAAGTTTTGTTTCATTTAATGAGCCTTATAATCCCGTGTGCTTTATGTATGAAAAAAGAACAGCTAGCATTCAATTTTTGATATTGCGACTTATGATCCGGTGCGCCTTATGGTCCCGAAAATACGGTAACTACAGTCAGACCTCGTTTATCCGAACTACTTTGTTTCGTCAAATATTGTCGGTTTAGCGAGGTATCCGGAAAATCGGAATCAGACCTATAGCCACGGGGTCCATTTGGGGGCAATCCCCACTCAATTTTTTTGTTCTATCTCAAATTTTGTTTTGCCAATAATTTTTTATTAAAAAATGTAATAAAAACAGAAGTCGTGGCTCTCTAAAAATGATTTGTGCCCCCCCAAACCTTTAGACCTAGGCTACGGGTCTGGCCTAAGCGAACGTTCAAAGGGGAAACAGAAACAAACTGTAAGTGTCAGACGAACTGTCAACTTAAGAAAATATGTAGACTGCATGTGAAACATGACTAAATGAAACTCATAGTTGTTTTTGTTTTTAAGCAGGTCCGTATACATAAGCAAGTATGTATTCAGAATGAGATTTAAATGCAAAAAAACTGCACAGGAGACCTATAACTGCATCCTGCAGGGTCTGCCACTGTTACATTCATTGTGTGTAGAAAATTGACTTTTACCTTTCCATTGTGATTTAATAAACAACTAAGTAACAGTTGGCATAATCTGGTTTAGCATTTTTTTTCCATTGATATGACATATCCGTTCCTAAATTTCTGAGTCGGTGTCGGACAGCGAGGTTTCCGGATTAAAGGGGTTTAATGCGTTGGGAGAAATCTGTTCCTAGCAATTTGTTTCAGATAGTATGGATTCCGGTGATCGGAGTTACAGACAAACATCTGACTGTATTTGGAATAGATAGTGGTATTGATCTCTTTGTCAAAACACGTAAGAAAAAAATTTCCAAGTTACCATTGCTTTCAGGCTCAGTGCATTTATTACATCACAGTCGCTGTTTGTTCCTACGAATATGGTACTGAAAAGATGCTTAGCTTGTCGAACATTCAGCTAATCTCAATCTTACAGCAATGAGAGCTGTTTATCCAAAGGTATATATACTTATAAAATCGATGCTGACAATCAGCTACACAACTGCGTCTGTGGAGCGCGCTGTCTATCAAGATGCCGGTGTTATAAATATACTTGCAAAATCACTGCGGAGAAGAACTATTGAATTGCAGGTGCTCTGATTACTTTGTATCATAATATAAAAGTGAATCATTCGAAATCAATATAGGACTTCTTGTGCAGCAAACAACATTGTCAACTGCTTAGTTCTAAACAAGCTATTTTTGAAATACGACGTTTGACTGAAATTTTGTTCAGATCATGCGACCACAATTATTTAGGCTAACTGTCACGCCTTTCAATATGAGAAGGTGCTTATAAAAATATAGTTTCAGTAGAAATGAACCCACGTTACTTGGCGTGACGCTGAGGAAAGCCTTAACTTACCTAATTTTGTCATAACCTAGTAGGTGTAAACAGCAGATAAAATTAGCCCGAAACTGCAAAATGAAACGATCGTGATTGGAGACTGTCCTCTCGCCATGAAGAGAAATATTACAAAACAAGGCCTGCTTGTGCGTGGTACTGTATGAGATTCTGGCAGCATTAGAGCCGGCACTGCCAGAGGAGGAAATTCAGAAACATGTGCATTCGACGCAATATCAATTTCAAGTGTTCAAAAACGTGGATTGTTTCATGTCACTGCGTAGGCGCTATTTAGACAAGGCAGTAACGTTGTTGTTTTATGATAGTATTATGCAACGTTACAAGAGAAAAAAAGTTTGTAGTACGGTTGAGTGAACATGGTGACACCATCAAAACACAAACAATAAAGGTTTGTCCCCCTCAAAGTTTTCTAGCAAACTCAGTCCCGAAAGCTGCGTTGGAATCTACAAAATTTCTCGGCTTGACGTTGAACCTGCAGTGTCGTAGCATCTTAGCGGAAGGTGGTAATTCCTTTTTCTGGCTATCCCCACAAGGACAGTTGATATAATGGCACCATAGTGATTGTCTGTGGCCTGCGCAGTGCACTTTTCCTTTCTTTTAAAGTAAAACATGCGATTTAAGTGATACTAATCTGTAACTGAAAACAACATTTAGATGTGAATATCTGATTTATGCGATTAACTAGGCTATTTTCTTCACATGTGAATGGCTTTGGTGTGGGATTCTAGAATCTTATGCGATAAAGCAGTTTGTGCATTTAAATGATATGCAATTAAAGGGGGTCATCTTTGTCAGGTGCAATCAGTTGTTGTGACACACAACTTTTTTGTACTTGTTCTTTTTTCAACAAAAATTTCCACATTTCCTTGAGCAAGAATTTTTATCACAATTGCCTCTACCAGCGATTGTTCAATGTGACTAATTGGTAGTTCCAAAGTACAGTAGCAATGAAAGTAGACGACTAGAAACAGTAAATGTTGTCAGCTGCAAGTTTTACATATCGGTTGGTTATGATTCAAACAGAATTTTCAATTCAAGTACTGTCTGTGCACAAGTCACAGAAATCAGCACACATTGATGTTATTTAATGGAAATCGATTTCGCCATACGGCATCTTCCAAACGGAAGGTATATTCACCTTGACGTGTATAAAAATATGTATGTTGCTGGCACACTGAATGATTTGAAACCTTGAGTCGGCACACAGTTAGCTAAAAGTTGCCAACCCCTGTAGTCAACTATCAAAAACTTAGAATTACCCAAAAATGTAGAAAGCAAAAATAAGAAATGGTGCATGAGTTGAGTAGTCTCATGCTGTGGATTAAATTTTTTTGGTGAAGACTTAGACTCTATACTTTTTTTCACTCTCAGGAGATATTCCGGTGCCGAGACATTTTGGTCATAGATGTTTTGGTCATTTGTCCCATAGTAGTATTGAAACTTGCTGTAACAATATGCATTGCTCTATATTTTCAGACATTGTGACCGAATTGACAATTTTTTTCGATCATTAAAAAAGATTTTGTTCTGTGACAGAAAAGAAAACGGACTCTACATCAGTGGTCTTCAACCTTTTTTGTGCATTCAACCCTTTCTATGGGAACTTTGCTTGAAAATTCCCCCCAGCTATGATTTTGACGTTGTTTGAAAATATTCGTTTGTTTTGAAAATAATTCATTACTAATGAAATATAAACAGGCAATGTAGTTAGCGTAAAGCAAAATTAATGCAAATGCATTTGTTTGCACCTGATGTTTATCTGCAAGCAAGCAGGTTGCAGATGGGCCAGCTAAAGTCATATGGCATTTCACCCAGTGCTCCTGTCTTCATTTCAAGATGATTTGTGATATTTATTACGCATGTGCAGTGCTTGGCTGAAACCTTGCTCATCAGCATACATTGTTGGAAATGCCACTAGTAATAATAACTTCACTTCATCCCAAAATTACAGAAAATGCTCACTGCAATTGATTCAAAATCTGACCATTTATTTGAATAAAATATAGCATGGGCTTTATAGTCACGTTGGAAGTCAATGAAATATTCTTGGATGGTGGCATCATCACATTTGCTTATGCTAGTTAGATGGCAAAAAAATGTTTCACCCAACCACTTTCTACGCAATCCAACTTTCAGCATGGTCTCCACAAAAGAATCACTTCTTAGCAAGCTTCAAACAACAGGTGGCGAGAAAGATTTTTGGACTCCTTAGTTTAGCCAAGAGGGGGATGGTTGGATTTACTTGCTGGCCTAACTAACCCCTTTTCTATGCGACTATTTTGTTATACTCTGTCATAAAGTCAGATGAGTGCAGTACAGCTACATCCATAATAGTGATGGGATTTGACCGGTTCGCAAGAATGTGCTCTTGGAATTTCTTTAATCCTGAGAACCGGTTGTTGGCATTGTCAGGGGTTTCAATTTTTTCCCATGAACATCTTTCACTTACTTATTTTGGCAAACCTTTCATAGACTTGTTACTAACTTTTTACAATGAAAGATCATGAATAAAAGACTCAAACTTAAAGCATTTTCCTTATTATTTTGTTTAAGCTAAAGCATTTTCCTTATTACATTGTAATACCTTTGGCTCCAGCCCGGTTTTACTTTTAAGACCTGCTTGAGTCACTTAACACCTTCGCAGCTAGTATGATTCAGCCTAAATCAAGCAGTTTGCACATGCTGTAGCAACTGTATAACTCCTCCACCGATTGCGCTAGAGAGCTGTTCAAATCCTCAAAAGACTCAACAAGTCTTCGAGTCAGCAATAAAAAAATTGTTGGTTTTGGGTATCGGATTTTTATGAGTGATGTCATAAGTGGTGTAGTTTTTAGGCCTTTTTGACCCACTTCATCTGGCCCTAGGTCCAAACTGCTAGATGGTAGTATTTCACTCAAGTTTTTATTAGAAACTATGCTAAAACCTTTGATTAGCTTTCTAACATTTCTGGTTCGATAGTAGTGGCTTTTCAACCTTTGATTAGCTTTCTAACATTTCTGGTTCGATAGTAGTGGCAAAAAAACATAATTAATAATTTTACCCTAACTCTTGGCACTTATATCAGGCCAACCAGCATGGTTTGCCTCTGGAGACTGTGATAATGAGAGAAGTTGTTGTTAGTGAGACCTAGAGTGGGAGAGCCTGTTCTTAAAAAATTTGAATCCCACCACTGATCCACAAACACAGCAAAACATTCAAACTGACTGCAAAACATGATAAGCATATTCTACAACTTGCGACTAGCTGGTATTAATTTTGCTAGCCATCAACTTCTATGTAAATCGTCTTGCAACAGTCATATTTGCAGCAGTTACGAACCAGTGATTGTAAGACACATGATAACAGACTGTCACATTTTTGGCCTACGAAACAAAGTTTTGGTAATGATCTACCAAAGTCTATGAAGTCTTGTTTCAAGGCAATGATCTAAAAACAACCAATTAATTGTCGAATTAGTGGATTAATTACTTATTTTGTTGTTTTTAGGTCATACTTTTCGAACCAGAAACCTTAGCAAGTCATCGAAATTCTCAAAAGACTTGGATTTTAGCCTAGTTTCCAATAAAACATGAGTGAAATACTACCATCTAGCGGTTTAGGCCTAGGGCCAGATGAAATGGGCCAAAAAGGCCTAAAACTATACCACTTATGACGTCACTCACAAAAAATCCAAACTCGAAACCAAAAAATTTGTTGTCATTGCAGACTCGAAGGCTTGTTGAGTCTTTTGAGGGTTTGAACAGCTCTTTAGCACAATCGCCTAGCGAGTTATGCAGTTGGTAAGACAACTGAAAACAGCTTGGAATAGGCCAAATCATACTGGCTGCGAATATGTTAATGTAAAATAACAGCAAACTTCCAGCTGGTGCAAGAGCATTGTGTAATATTTGTACCAATCCCATATTGTGCAAATATACTTGAATCAATCCACTATGAAAATACATTGATGATGATAATTGATAATGAATGGTTAAGTTTTGAAAACTCATTTTTAATTGATTTAGGAAATCAGTTTTGAAAAGCATCATTGTGTAGTCACTACGTTTTAATGTGAACTTCTTGTTTCCATAGTATAACTATCAAATCATTTTGTATGAAAGTGGATGCTGTAATTTTTTGTATTGTTTTCACAACTTCTTGCATAATTTAGTTTTTGCAGCCTAAATCAGCAACATCTCGACCTTTTTTGGGAAAACTATTTCATTTCAGGAACATGCAGTACTTAAATGTATGCATGCAGTTGAATTAGGATTATATCTAATAGTGTGTTAGTTTCAAACAAAAGTTAATTTTGAAACAGATCTAACCAGATTTATGACCTACATTTTTGTACCTTTCATAAGTGTTTTGCAAGCCACAAAGCTGTTTTTTAAAGTCATTCTTTGTTTTCAAGAAACAAGCTTCTAGCAAGGGAATCACTTACATTACCTGTGTTTTTTCAGTCAGATACGTATTTGCATTAACATCATTGTTCTTGAACGTGTTTGCTGAATGTGATCATGATGAAGTTGGTGCTTTTGTCATACAACGAAAAGGTAGTCGACTTTTGAAACAAATTTTATTTCAGGCTGTAGGCTGGCTGTTTGCTTTCTGCAAAAAAATTTTAATTATGTAAAAACAATTTTTTTCAAATTACTATCTTTGAGGTGAAATTTCCACTAAAATTGATGTTAGTTATAAGAGACAATGTAAATGCAGGTGAAGTTCATCTTATCCAAGAAAAATTGCTACTTATGCTTAAAAAATGTGAATGTTTTTTCACCATCTCAGGATTGTAAGCAGGTGTCTTTGAATATTTTGTGTTTGCTTTAAGCAAATTGATTATATATATGTTTCTGTTCGATTATGTTATGGAACAGGTTTAGATCTGTAAGTTGTAACAGTCAATTTGTAAATAATGCTGATTTCTCGTCTGACAAGATCAGTGAATATTTTCACTCGAAGATTTGCTTCTTTTTCCCGAAACCCTCATGGTAAAGCTCTTTTAGCAGTATTGTCTTTGACACTTTATTAAAACAATGGTTGTTAACACCTTCCCTACTGGTGTATGCTAATTCGCATACTTGTCATCAGTTGCCAACCATTGTCTACCAGTGTTAAGCCTTTGCTCTTAAAGGTCTGAATATATAGAAAAATTTTTTTTGGCTACTTGGGCCATGGCTATCAATATTCAATAGCGAAACTTTTTCTATCGTACTTGAGCAGGGTCGAAAACTTTGGTAGGTTTGATTCTTTGCAATAATAAAAATTATACTAAATTAACTGCATTCACCCATTGCAAGGCCAACTTCTGCACTTATGTGGCAACTGCAAGGCCAACTGTTGTGACAACCACAAGGCCAACTTTTGAACTTTTGGGACAACTGCAAAGTATACTAGTAGGGAAATGTTGGCTAGTGACTAAACTGCCTGGTAGTGAAGGTGTTAAAACTGATAGTGGAAGTGTTTAGCTTTAAATTGAATGTTTTGCTGATGACTTTGGTGCTTACAAAGCAGTTTAAGCATTGAGCACTCTGTAGAGTTTGTTGGAACAGAATTGATGTATTATTGTTCATCCTTGAGTTACATGTTTGGATATAATCTTCAAGGTTTTTAACATGACATGCTGTTTTTATTGTGGAAGGAAAGGTAATAATTCAACTATACAAAAATTTTTAATGAGGAGTTAAGTAAGCTATTGTCAACATACACTTGCACTGAGAGCATCCTGTTCAGTGCATATAAATTCTTGACATCATGTGCTATTTCTTAAATATCATTCAGATGAATTGTGTTATTAGTAAACTGGACAATCTTGCATTTTACTGATTAACACTGAAAGGGGTTTATGGTACTTCACTTCCTTAGCCTCCAAATGTCTAATTTACCCAGATAAAATTTTCAGTTTACCATTATCACTAATCCACTGTATTGGGTGCAAAGCTTAGCCACTGGGTATAATGTGTTCAAGAAAGGAATATAGTAAGCAAACCTTCAATAACAAGACAACTTGTAGTTTTTTGCAACTCATCCTCAGCCAATTTTTTTGTCACTTTTCATCTCCATGCAACTAAGAACTAACTGATGTGTTTACTGACTCACGTGTAAACAAACCATCTCAAAAGAGCTCATTGTTGTGTGTAGACCAGGTGTAGCCAACCAGTCAGAGACCAAGAGCAGCATTCTTACTGTGTTTCTGCAAAGAGCCACATCATACACATGCGCACACATGAGCATCACCACATCTCTTTCTTACTCACACAAATACCTTTTCTCTGCTAGAGTTATTGTAAATATCACCAACATGACAACGACAGTAACTTTCAGGGTTGATGTAATTGGATCCAACCCAAAAAAATTCAGATAACACCTACCAAAAGATCCTCTCTTTCTCTACTTTTTCTTTGAAAAATCTACTATGAACTATGAAGTAAAATACGCAGCACACTTGTACAGTTAACTTGTCCTTTTTTAAATCAAACAAAACAAACAGCAACAAACTTTGAAGAACTTGAGAAAAAGAGAAGAATATTCAAACAGTGAGTAAATTCTACTGGTTATCTTCTTTAGCTTGGTAAAATCGGTATATTTTAGCCAATTTTTATTCTTTACATCCAAAGTGTTTCTGATGTTGGGCCATACCAAACCATATGTTAAAAAAATACACTTTACAGATGCTGAACTAGCAGGGCATGCACATAAACTTGACATGAAACTGCACAGGTTCTGTGGGAGTGCTTTTCTCTGTTTGTTGTGTGCATGCTTGCCAAGCCTTACCACTTTGGAATGAACTGACCAACAGCACTAATTTCAAAACCAGAGATGGGGTACATTCCTTTGTCCTCTATTATGAATGCCACAATAGGTATAACAAGTTATTATTGTATAATGGTGATATTGCATGATGCAAAAAAAAAATTCAGAATGGGGTTTTTGTGTTTTTCTTACAAGAAGAACAAAAACCTGTTTCTTTTCAAAAAAACATTTCTTAACTTGTTGGCTGCCGGCCTACGATATATTCGTGCTTCGATTTCGGCCTAAAAACAGCAGTTTTTGGTTGCCTTGCCAATGCCCTAGCTCCTCCGCCAATTGCGCTAGAGAGCTGTTCAACGGCTCAAACAGATCGGCCAGTCTAGTAGATTGCACTCGAAAAAAATATTTTTGGTTGGGGGGTGCGGATTGTTTGTGACTGACGTCATAAGTGAAGTAGTTTTAGGGTCATTTTGGCTCATGTTGCCTGGCCTAGGGCCCAACCACTAGGCCAAAGTGTTTCGCTGAAGTTTTCATTGGAAACCAGACTCGAGTCTTTTGAGCCTTTGATCGACTTTCTAGCGTTTCTGGTTCAAAACTTATGATCTAAAATAAACAAATTAATTGATTAAGTAATTAGCTAATTAGTCAAATATTTTTACTAACTTACATCACAACTTTTGAACCCGAAACCCCAGCAGGTCATCCAAATTATCAAAAGACTTGGATTGTAGCCTAGTTTCCAGTAAAAACTTCAGCGAAATACTACCACCTAACGGTTGGCACCCAGGGCCAGGCAAAGTGGGCCAAGGTGGCCTAAAAGTCCTCCACTTGTGACGTCAGTCACAAAAAACCCGCACCCCCCAAGCAAAAAAACTTTTTTCGAGTGCAATCTACTAGTCTGGCCAATCCGTTTGGGCCGTTGAACAGCTCTCTAGCGCAATCGGCGGAGGAGCTAGGGGGTTGGTAAGGCAACGAAAAACTGCTGTTTGTTTTTGCGAAAATCGCCAAAACCAGCCAGACGCCAAAGTGTTAACCCTGTTACTTTACAAGCCATTTCTTGTTGTGCATGTTACTTAATAGGACTTCTGGTATTTACATAAAAATTGCATGGAGCCAGGCAAAGAACTACAGGTTGGCCACCCCTGGTCTGCACAAAATTATCTAATGAACAGTGATCTATGTAAGATTTATACTCACTTTCACTACCAGGTAGTTCTCTAACCAACAACTGCAGGGCACCAAGTTGTTTTGTGATGTATTTTCTATGTTTGTTTATTTATAAAGAGATGTGAAATAGATACCAACACGACACAAAAAAACAGACCACAAGCTGCACTTAAAATCCTTTGATTTTCTCAAAAAACAAAATTGCGTCTTATCATGCGCTGCGCCTAATGTATGAATCTGGTTGTGCTTTCTCATTTAGAACTTATTGTATGTGGTAAATGGTGCTGTTTATTTAATTGCTAGTTACGTTTTTTTTGTAAACAGACCATTGTGTTATGTAATAAACCAACAACAATTGCAATGAGCAGCTTACATGGTTTCGAGAATAGCTAGCACATAACCACAGATTGTATTACTCGGCAAGGCTCATGACTACACTGGCGCACAACGAATCAAACATGCGCACAACTTTTATTTCATTCTATTCATTCTAGTGGATTATGCATGTGACAGATTAAACCCCTCTTATGTAATGACAGATTAAAGTCCCAGTGGTGACTCTGCACTAAGGAGTTAGTTTGACTTATCTACAGTAAGTTTTGCTTCATTTAAATGCGCGTTGTAATCCAGTGTGCCTTATGTATGAAAAAAGAACAGCTGACATTCAATTTTTGATACTGTGTCTTATCCGAAAAATACAGTATATACATCTTTTTGGACCACCTTGTATTTTCGGTTTCCACCGTGCTTGTTTGACTTAACGATTTCCCTGGTGCTTTGTCCTTTTGTGACGTCTGCTGTGTTTTAGTCGGTGTGCTGTTTTGAGACAGTCAGTGTCGTGTTGTACAGTTTCTTTGCCGTTTTGTGCTACTTTTGATTAAAGAGGCTTTGTCCTCACTGCGTGCTGGCACCTCAGAGTTAGTAAGTCAGGCAGGTCTGTTTGTTGTACGGCTTTCTCAAGATAGTTATGGGACTGCAGATTAGCAGGGGTGCGTTCGCGGTGTGAGAACCATTAACCAAACCCCAGCCCTCAAGGCCTCTGGCACCGTAGGGTTTCCTACATTTATTAGCTCCAACACTTTTTTCAATACACTTCATGTTGAAGGCTAAAGAGAGGTTAGTGCATTCTCTCTTGTGTCTCTTGTGTATGAGGATGGTCACCCCAGTTTGCCAATCTTTAGGTGCCCTTTGAGAATACTATGCCACTTTAACACACATAAACCAGCTAATCTTGCATTAATGTTTGCTTTGATTAAACGACATACCACCAGCAGCTTTTGTCATGTCTTGATTGGACACGGACCTGTGAAGAGCAATTTCAATCAACTAAATTTGTGCATTGCAAAGCAGCTGATTCAACAATAGTGCTCACTGGGGACTATTTTCTATATTTCTTTTTTAAGTAAGTTACAAAAATTTCAATTATCTTTTCAACCACAGTTATGTTCAAGCTGATTTAAAAATGAACGTAGGAATATTAAAGTGCAATAGTACTGCATTACACAATAAGTTTCTTCTTTAACAGTAACTTAATTAGTAGGAATTGGTACTATCTGCTAATAAAATGCCCTGAGAATTTTTCTGCAAGAAATAACTCTGTATTCAACCCAAAAGTTAGAAGAATAAATTATACCCAAGTAACTAGAGTAACTTAAGATCAAGCAACAAAAATGTGCTTGAAAAAAAATGAACCTTGAAATACTACAGTGCAATAGTAGTGCACTACACAAGTGTCTTCCTTAACAATAAGCTATTTAGTAGGATTTAGTACTATCTGCTAATAAAATCCCCTGGAAAATTTTTTGCAAAAAATAATTCTGTATTTAACCCAGAAGTTAGAAGAATAAATTATACCCAAGTAACTAGAGTAGCTTAAGATCAAGCAACAAAAATGTGCTTGAAACTTCAGCACATATTATCTTTATTGTGAATCTAGAAAAATAGCTTTAACCCTTTGAACCTGACATTCCCACATCCAAAAGCATACCTAGCTGAGATTCCCAGCCAAAAATAAAAAAAAAAGAAATTGATTGCTTCCATTCATAAAGCCATGGAACTTAAACCAAACACGTTGGAAATAAACTTTCTACACAAAAAATGTCAGTAAAGACCTTACTATTGCAATGATGATCAAAAAAGTTAAAAAATTTTTGATGGGGAGTCAAGTGGGCAATATCCAAATTTTGGGGGTGTTTTTGAGGTTCAAGCCACTTTTCTGACAGTCGGTACCCACGAACCCCACCAAAGTTGCAGAAAATGTGTTTTTGGGTGTCTTACAACATCCAACCAACTTTCAAGCCAAAATATCAACAGGAAAAATTTTGTTTGTGAAGAAAATCAAAACTTCCTCTAGGTGGCAAAGCTATTTTCTGGGTCTATTTTTGGCCATAACTCCCCAACCCCTTATGCTAGTAGGCTACTCAAGGTCTGTAAAGCTTCAGATTAGCTCCATGAACATTTTAATACACAAACCAAGTCACTAACCACTGTACTTTTGCCTCGGGGCCCGAAAACCTGATCTAGAAGTCTATCTACCCAACCTTTACTTCTTTCTCCCCAAATGGTCCGATCTGATTTTGTTGACAAGACCCTGTTTTTGGTTATTCTGGTGGTCGACGAAGCACAAAAACCGGATCAGAAATTCTAAACAAGATGCGAGAAACGAGTTCTTTGATTATTTTTGAAAATATCCAAAAATCAGTACGGCAAATATACAAATATAGATTTTTCTCAAAAATTTCAAATGTAAAGGTATATTTTTGTCAAATTCATTGGATTCCTTGCTGTTTTCAGCATCCAGAAATGTTTTGCGTAGCTCTCTAGCCCAATCCATTTAGGCGTTATGGCTGATCATAGAATCCAAAGCCTAGATTACAGCTGGAGCGGGCCTGAGAGGGTTAATTATCAAAAAGAAAACCACAAGCAAAATCAGCAGTAGTTTAACTTCTTACTTTGGCGTATCTAAATAGCCATCTGCCTGACTGCAGACTAAAAATAGCACAAAGTAACCTCACTGAACTAAAATGAATGAAAAGTCACTCCTAACTAGAGGTGGCTGGAGTCACTTTTACGCACTTCAACTCCGCTCCTGTTCCAAAATTTTTGAATCCGGATCCGGAAATTTTTCAAATGTGAGAATCTGACTCCTGTGCAGATTCCGGCTACAATCAAGGCAACTGAAAATCACCAATGGTTTTATTTCAGAAATGACCATGCAGACTCCTGCTACTGCCAAAATTGAAAAGTGACGCTGGATCCGCGTCCGGATTTTCAAAAATTTTTGACTCCGGGTCCAGATCCACGTCAGAAAGAAAAACCCAGAATCCTGCAGGAGTCGACTCCGAATCCCTGGCCACCTCTGTAACTAACACTAAAAGCCTCAACCTAAGCCCTAACTAAGCTAAATAACCAGGTATGCCAAGACAAGAAAAAGCGTAACTATTCTTACAGGTTTAGCAGCAGCCACAGCCATTTTAGCAATATAACTACCAACTGTGAACATCTAAATGTTATTGGTCGATTTTGAAGCATTTTGGGTATATACACTATAAAGTTAGGAACCAAAATTAACCTTGTGGGTGAAAGGCCAGTTTTGAGACCTTTGGGAATACACATTGTCAACATTTGGCTGCAGATCAGACCTTTAGTGTACAAAGGGTTAGTTCACTTTATTTGATATAATCTTATTTCTTTTAATTGAAGAGCAAATTTCCATTCAGAAATGTTTTTGAATGAATGAAAGTTATCATAATTAGCTGTAAAAATGTTAGAATTGCATCCAAAACTGAAAATTAGGGGAAATGGGACATAATGAAATTGACTATTTGACTTGATTTCAATAGCATATAACAACCAATAAAATACACCCTGAAAAATGTACAAATTTTTTTCTCTCTACACAGTCCATACAATGATTGGACTCAAAAGGTAGAAGAATTAAGGGCATGCTAACAAATTGACCTAATGTGCAATCTAAGTTGCCATGCGTTTGCTAAAGCAAATCTGTAATTGGCAGTCAATATCAATTCTTTTTTAGAAATGTGACTTCAAATGGTTATTTTGCTTTTTACAGATGTTGCACTTTTCTTTTTCAGTGCTATCTCGCCAAGTCAAGTCTGTAGTCCCGCAACGTTCTATGGCAGTTGTTCATGATCTCTCCACAGGGCAGGGTATAACGTGGTTGGCTCTGCTGTGTGGTGGTGTCACGCTAGTGGTATGTTGTTGGCAAACAGTTTTTACATGTTTACTTGGGTTGTATTTAAATTACAATTTTATCAGTCTAATTTTATTATTATATGCAATGTGACTGCACACTCGGATGTATTTTTATGTACACTAAACCACACTAACATCAGAAACATGATTCTGTTTGGCTTGACCTTTAACATAAACATATGTGTTTGAACAGCATGTAGATGGAATTGATTTTAATTTTGTACATTACAGTTTTGGGCCTATTAATTACAGTCTTGTCAAGCTTGCTTGCTACTGCAGGCCAGGTTTGGACAACCCAAATTTACTTACATGCACATGATGAAGTTGACCTTTGCAAAGTGCTGGATATATGCGAAAATGTGCTTTAGAAATTCTACTACACATGTTTTTATTACTATGCATTGTTATAGTTAATCCTATTGAAGCAACTTGATGGTAAGTCCAATGTAATGTACTTTATTGCACTGTATATGTAATCAGAGCAAGTATTTTGCTAATTGTAGACTGTTCAAAATGGTTCAGAATTAAACACCTTTGTTATAAAACTGTTTGGCCTTAGAACATTTTTAAGAGGTTTTATGCCACTCTGTAACATATATAAATATGGCTTTCATTTGGCATTCGATTCTAACTAGCCCGGGTAGACTGCTGGGTTGACAAAAGGTAAATAGGGATGGCACAAAAAATTAGTGGTATTGCAAGCTTCTTGGCTCTACTGGAGTTGTAGAGAACACTGTAGTTGCTTTAAAAATTTCGTTTGTGGTTTAATTCACTGCGATCTTTTTGTGATTTTTGCTCCTCAGTGGCAAATGCAGTTGATGTCTTCATCATTCTGCTTAGTGCTTACTGTATATACTTGCTTATTAGCCACACTTTTTTTACCTGGGATATAGCCTGTATTTTGCCTGCGGCTTATACGTGCAACATTCCCAGAGGGATAAAGTTTTCTATCAGTAATAGCCTTGACAGAACAGAAGATGACATTCTCTGGACAGATGTTCGTGATGACACCCATGACACAGATAAAGAAGATGACACCTACAACGATCTACTGTACTTACAGACGAACTTCCTCTTACGAAGAAGATTTTTTAGCTTTTGAACAAAAAAATTAACTTTCATTAACGTTTGCCTGTAAAAATCAATATTCTGTGGTTGATTGATTGCACAGGGTCCTCACTGGTGAAAAGGTCAGTTGACCTGCTGCTTATTTGTGAATTACCCTTGATTCTCGGTATATGGCTAAAATTTCTCCTACGGCTTACCTGCGGATGCGGCTAATAAGCGAGTATATACGGTACATTTAATTTTGTTCCTCTTTGCTTCTTTGTAATTCTACAAAATGTTGTATGAGAACCCTATGTATATACGGTAAGTCTTAATTAATTGTCTGTTTCCTGTGGATATCTTGGTTGCTTAACAAACATATACAGTATTTTGTTATTTGTGGTGTGTATATACATTTTGCAGGGTGGGTTCAACTTCTATAAAATGATGGAAAGATTGGATTATTATGAAAATGGTGTTGACTTCTTGGTGGATTTTTCAAACGAAGAAGTGCTAGAAATAAAACGAAAGGTGTCTGTATTCAGTTATGTTTGATTTGGATATTCAAGCCGATGCTTTTCTAATGTCTGCGTTCTGCAGTCTTGAGGATTACGCTCATAGCACTGCATAAAATTTTCATTGACAAGTCAGTGTCTCATTAATCTTCAATTGCCTTGCAATACAATGGATTAAACAAATACTACCAGCCATAATTAGGGTTTTTCATAACTTGTGTTACTTAAAAAAAAACAAACATATTTACAAAGCACTGGAAAAAGAACTTGTTAGCCTATCAAATTTTCACTCTGACCTTTGTCTCAAACAGATCTTTTCTGTTAGGCATCATAGCCTTGTTTAATCTATAAATCAGATCGTTATTGCCATGGATGAAGTTGGAGGGCTGGTACAGTTGTCACTCAACAATAGGTTTTGCATTGTTGACGTTTTCTTTTTGCACAACTGGTCAATAATTGCTTTATGTGCACATAAGTTAAGTAACGGAAGGATTGTTCAGTTTCTTGAGCATCCAATTAATTGCTGCCATTATCATTTATGCTGCTTGAATTACGGCAAGCAATATCGTGACATCCAGAAATCATTGTTTTTGGACAAGCACCATGTTTCTACAGGAATGGAACAAGTTTTGTTTAGGTTTAACACTATCGTATGGCATGTGCTGTCTGTTTTGCTTTGCCCTGTTGCTAATTATGTCCGATTGTGGTGTCTTTTTATGTTGTAAATTTTTCAATTTAGGTCTACGAAATTCGGAAAGCAAGAGGAGAACTTGATGACGAGGAGGGTAGGTTGTAGATGAAGCTGATCACCATGTTTTAAATTGGATAGCATCAATTGGCTAATAATTCAGGGAATAATGTATGTGCAATGTCGTGTTTTTAGTGCTGCTGGTGCCCGCATGCTATTAATTTGCGATTGTATGCAAGAGAAACAAACTGCTGTTCACTTGACAGCATAAGAAAGTTCTTTCATGGGTTAGTTGATAGCATGACAGGGTTCCTTTGCCTGAAGTTTGCGCATTAAAGAAAAAATTCCTGTTCACGAACCGGCCTCTTTGTATCATGAAGGTAAGATGCATTTAGATGCGATTGTTGTAACTTTTTTGCAGTGTAAGTTGTTTCCATGGCGTGTAATTTGCTGTTTTTCGATTGTTTGCACATGTGACTTTACTAACTACTAACCTTGTCCTGACTTCCATGCTAAATAAGAAAATTCTGAGGAAAGTTTGAGTGTTTTTCTAATTTGTGATTTTTGCCATTGGCTGTTATTGTTGCGTGCTGTGGGCTGTGGTATCCTACTTCAGTGTCAATTTTTGCTTGTGGCTTAGTGTTTTTCAGGGCAATTAAGATATTATCAACCAGGCTTCAGTGCATTGCTTGTCCATCGTGATTCGTGGCTTGTAAAACAAGTTGGGTGGTCATCACCATTGTCGGTATTTCTTCCAAGTTAATGTAGCAGTGTTTTTAAATCATCTCTGCTAAAAGTGTGATTTAAAAAACATGTTTTAGAACTATTTCAGTATAGTTCTGTTCTCTTTGATAATCGATTCGAACTGAATAATGACCTAAAAGCAATAAAGAAATGACCCGGCCAAAGAAATATCAGTCCAGAACTACGCCCAACTGTTAAATTGCCAAGCAACTTCATGCAGTGCGGAGCGAAGTTTTAGCATGCTACGCAAACTGTTGGCAAATGATCGCCATTTCTCGCGAGATAATGTTTGGAAATATTTAGCATTAAATGCAAACAAATCTCATGAGTAAATCACTGTCGTTTAAAATGCTTGTGCATAAATGCAACTTTTGTTAAAAAGTTAAATGCACATTTCTCACGATGTTATTGCAACAAAAATTTGCCCTAGTTATGAGTTTTTAGCAGTTTTCGGACAGCTGCGGGTTTAAGACCGAAAAAGTGCGGGGCGGGCGCGGGTTGTGATGGTCTGCGGGGCGGGTGCGGGTTGGAAGTGTGCGGGGCGGGAGCGGGCAAAATATCTCAAACTCCTGCGGGTGTGGGGCGGGTTTAAATTTTGCGAGTGCGTCTGCATACTTGAGCTTCTGGTACATTGGTCACAGGAAATCTTACCCAATATGTTTAGCTAGAAGGCTTAACGATGTCTTGAAATCAAGACCGTGCGTGAATGAGAATTTTTCGACGTGCTCTGAAGATGTTCTGCGCCTCAACTTTATTGCTTCGTGTGCACTGGACTTTAATTTGATTATCCACATATGGATTATTTACGATTTTAAACATCGCTTAGTGCCTTTTGAAAATTTATCCGGAATGCGAGGATGCGTGCAGAAATAAAGTTTACTAAGTAGAAAAGTTCTTCTTTTGCGTTGTAGGAAAATCTTACGAAATGGTTTGACTAACCTATGGAAAGAAGCCCTTTCTCAGCAAAGAATCAGACACTTTAAGATCTTACAGAGCATATATTTCGCCTACGATGTAGGCATCATCAGCTCTTATTCAAATAGAATCTTGACTAACCTTGTCGACATTTTTGTGTTGAAATGTTTCGATTGTGCGAGCATGGTTATTGTAGTCTGTTACTTGCTGTGCCAATTGTTTCAAAGCATGTTAGTGCCATGTGTTTGCATTGCAGATGAAGACGCCGTAGAAGAAGCTCAAGTCATAGACGCAGAGACAGAGGTGCGTAATACTAAAACAATTATAAACAAAGTGAAAACTCAAGTGTCGTCAAGTTCGTTCTTTTATTGTGACAAGATGTTTTCAGTATTAGACTAGCTATTGAACAAACCGAGAATAGCCAACATGACATATATTCCGTTTCTAGCATAGCCGGTTCTAAAACTTATTTTATTTCGTGACGTGAGAAAAGTCGACGATGCATGTTAATGTTCTGAATATACAGGACTTAACCTGCATTGGTTGCAGGGACGTAACGAGGGGGGACAAAGGGGGCACAATTCCCTGAGCGTCGAATCATTGCAGGGGGCGCAGAATGACTGCGGAGGGCAGCGAAAAGCACAACAGTGTCACAAGTACTAACATTTGCTCCAATACATTTGCTCCCGAAAGACCTCGGGTTCGAACATGGGGGCGCCAAACTTGCAACTTGCCCGGGTGCAATCTTACCTCGAAACTGATTGTATGTACGTCATTGATGTGAAGCGTTAACAGCAAAGAAGTGGTTCTGTCTCTTGATCTAAGTATATTTCGGATTCACGTTTACTGTCGAGTGCTTTGGGAGTCAGCAAACTTCCTGGTACGATTGATAGCCTAAGAAACAGGGCCCGTGTGTGATTGCAGTTGACTGGTCTTCATTGTATTACTTTCATTAATACAGTATAAAAATTTCTTTCTGCATACATTCTGGAATCTAAAGTAATTCCATGTTTGTCGTCCAAGTAACTTTGGTTTTATCCAGGAGATTGAAGAATTCATTGTCGTAGAAACCGACCCAACCGCAGGTTTGTAGATTAGTTTAATCTTGATATGTTCATAAAATTATCAGTGATATTACGCTGATTTTCACTTAATTTTGCAGCACCTGTGCCAAATGAAGTTACGAAAGACACGATCATTTTCATTGGTAAGTACTGATGGTTTTATTTGACCTGCTTCACTCTTGCTCTGTAAATTCCGCCTGCTTGCATTTAGGTAGATTGTGAAGTCATATGAAATATGAATTCCCGTAAGTCATGGTTTTATAACCTTTCTCTGATCATGCGCCCCTTCAACATTTCAACAGACCTCTAAAATTTCTTGTGACAAAAAGGCTAATAAAATAACAAAAATCCGCTGAATTTTTTTAGGTTGCCGTTGTTTAGTATTTCTAACGAAGTACGAAAAGAATTTCATGCTTCGTGTTTGAGAATCGTCCTGTAGTTCGTAATTCCGTTGAAGCCGTTGGCGTTTCAGCTTAAAAAATCTTGCTGGATTGCACCACAGCTCAGAAAGAATATAGTCTAGGACGAGTGTTCCTGCATGCAGTCTTCTAGTACAGGAGTCTCATAACTTCGGCCCGCGAAGCCATTTCATCCGGCCCAAGAAGCCATATTGTCAATGATGAAAAAATATTATGCAGTATACTTACGAAAAATTTGTTGTTGATCTGGCAGAATATAACATATCCCGCAACAATCTCATTGCGTAAGACCTCCAGCCCTCGACATGTTCTTTATTACCTTATGTGGCCCTCGGACAAAAAAGTTTGGAGACCCCTGTTCTAGTACAACTTTCACCTCATTTGTGGTTCCATTTTTTCGCCAAGCGAAAGAGAAAGTGTAGGCCTAGATCACCGTAAATAATGTTTCTACCTGAATAGCACACAGTTTTTTGATTTAAAGTTGTTTCTTCTCATGCTGCGTCTTCGATATCCTACTTCATTTTCGTTTTGGGGACGACGCATGTTTTTTTTAAAAAAAGTCATTCTGAAGGATAAATTCAAACAGTTTCGTTTTCTTGTTAAGTGATATTGCTTTGAGCTTCAAGTTACAACTTAGAAACTTTTGATCTCTCCAGCTGATTCTCTTTCGGACTTTTTTACGAATTCATTTGTTTCTAGCTGCGACTTAACCTCCAGCTCCCATGAATCTCGGTCACATGAGCTAAAAAGCTTCAGATTGCTGATATCCTAATAAGTTTGCGAGTTGTGTTTGTACCGGGCAGTCGGTGCTACCCCAGTGCTTCAGTTCTTACACTTTTTTGCCGCTAACTTATATTGCTGTTGCAGAGCCCGATAACAAATGATCATTCCTCCACCAATATATCGCAAGGAATGTGAAGGTGCGTAACTCTCCAGTAACTTGTTTTGTGTGAAGTTGTTTTATTGACGGTTGAGTTGCCACAAAATACGAACACAAACCTGGAGGTCATTTTACTTGTTTTATGCATGTGCAAGCTTGTACAAAAGTTGGAAATGTTTTCCATTAGTTTTGCTTGTTGGTAATAACTAAAGTATATTTAATGCACGCAACGTTTTCGTCCACTTATCTTTCGTGGTGATTTGCAAGGCTAGCAACTGTATTCACAATTGCACTGACCACCACTAATATGCTGACAACATCGCTTTGTAAGTAAAGTCTTTAGGCGAGCGACGGCTTTAGAGGAGGCAGTGGGTTGTTGTTGGTGTAAAAGGGTCAGGTAACCTCGTGCATTTTCAGCAGATGACCATTAATCGGAATTATTGAGAATAGCCTTAAGTTGTTTAAAAATAACGATCCGCAATCTAAGTTTTCCAGATACCATGTAAGCGATTTTTGTAAACACCACGTAAGCATACGAATTCATCTTCGTTTCTCTTAACCTTTTTTGTGCGTGGAAAAATGGCTATAAAAGAGAGAAACGCATATAAATTTTTATGCTTGACTGCATGAGAACAAGAACATAGACCACAATACTGACAGCAGTTTTGAAATCAATATGAAGAGTAAGAATGAACAAAAATTTCATGGGCAGAGATATGTTGATCAGTACAGAAATTCGTGGTATCTGTAATGACCTATCGCCCTGACTGTCGCGCCTGCCGCTCGTTCCCATGGATCAAAAGCACTTTTTTGGCACTAATTGGACTCTCTGTTTAATATAAGAAAGATTCCGACTTGTTTGTTCTTGAAGTACATGCGGCAATTTGGAAAAACATTGAAAAGCTTTGTTTAAGGAAAACGTCCGTTTTCGTCGTTTTCGTCAAAATGCTTAGTCTTCTGAAGCTTTTTTTAGTCTTTTCTGAAAGCTGAAAATTGTATAGTATTAGACAAAATTGATAATTGTTCTATGAATTTGCCCGCAGCTCTCAATGATGCTTGTATTTTCCCAATCGTTTTGAATGGATTGTGTTGGGCTAAGCTTGGAAATTTTCATGTTTCTGGAAAGACTTTCCCCTACACATCTTTCAATAATAATTAGTAAATCAAAGCTTGCCGCCCAAGGCCTGAGTTGGACCCATCGGGCTTTGTGACCTCTGTTATTCGAACATCTACTAAGTTAGAAAACATACAGCTCCCCTAGAGCGTCATGGGTTGGACTTGGACTAAGTTTTAAAAATTCAGGGCTGGATCTAGATCGCAAAATATGACAGTCCACTCATCTCTGCCACTAACCTTCGCGTGACTTGGGTCTGAGTTAGTTTTGATCAAACGCATTGCACAATCATCGCTGCGTCCTCCATTTTCATAATGACAATTCTTAGAAATTGAACTCTGAATACGCGCGGGTAATTTTGTGTAATGGAGTTTTTGCGCAAATGGGCGTCGAGTTCTTTTAGAAGCAATGCTGCCTTTACGTAGCAGGAGCGGATCTTGATCTTAAGGCACTAACTCTGCATGTTTGATCTTGGTGTTAGCCTTCTTACCGATGTTTTTGTTTGGTAGACCTTGAGTTTGGAGATGCCAACTTGATCATGATCTCGAAAATCTTGTAGCTCACACCCTTCTGGCAATTTTGCGCAAACGGACGATTTGGTTCTGCAAATGTATATCATACAACACCAAAAAACGTTTCATTCATGTTTGGGAATCAAAACCAACTGTGAGAAAAAAAAGATCGGCGCTGCGCTTCAATGTGGAAAGATTTGGTCAAGATCATGATCATCATGATCATGGACTTTAACAGATAATAGTTTGTGTTGGGCAGGGTTGAGTTTTTATTTTTTATTTTTGAAAAAAAAAGTTTTTTTTAAGAAGAAACCAATTTTTGTTGTTTTTGTAAGAAAGACACAAAAATCCCATTCTGAATTGTTTTTATTGCATCATGCAACACCACCATTTTCAGAATTACATAATAATAACTGGTTATACCTATTATGACATTCAAAATTGAGGTAAAGAAATTTACCCCATCTTCGTTTTCACAAAGTGTTGTTGGTCAGTTCACTCCGTTGGCAAGCACACGCACAGCAAACAGAAAAGCCACTCCCACACAACCTCTGCAGTTTCACGTCAAGTTTATGTGCATGCCCTGCTAGTTCAGCATCTATAGAAATAGAATTTTTCAACATATGGTTTGGTATGGTCCAACATCAGAAAAAAACATACTGATTTTACAGAGCTGAAGAAAGCAACTAGTAGAATTTACTCAAAACTGTTTGAATTCTTCTTTTCGTTTCTTCAAGTCTTTCAATTTCGTTGCTGTTTGTTTTATTTGATAAAAAAAATTTACAGTTAACTGTACAAGTGTGCTGCTTATTTTACTTATTACTTCATAGTTCATAGTAGATTTTTCAAAGAAAAAGTAAAGAAAGAGTGGGTTTTACTGTTTTTTAAGTGTATTTTTTAACCCGTATGTTTTTTTGGGTTGGGTCCAATTACATCAACCCTTGGGGACACATTCGTGTTTCTTGGTAGGCCTCAACTTTTATTTGTTTTTCTCAAAAGGTGGTGAAAACCTATTTGAGCACTTTGCTGTCCACAGACGTGGAGAATCTTTCGGATTTGCTAGTTTTTATTGTTGAATTTTAATAATTTAAAATAGTCACTACCGCATGTAACCACTCCGGCCATGGCTAAAGCAGGAAATATTTTTGGTGAAGGTTCGTCGTGCGCGACGCTCTGCTTTCTTGATAAATGCGGTCAGCCACTTAGTTGAGAGTTTGCTGCTTCGTTATAATTGCTCACCGTCGTTCCTCATCATCTGTGCACTCGTTGTTTTCATAGTTCTACTCTAGTTACGACTTGCATAGCTGTGGCCAACGTTACGTTAACGTTCATTTTGAACACACAATTAAGTGTCTTTGCAATGCATGTCAAACACAAGGCTTGTTGCTCACGTTGTCGTTTGTCACCTGCAGGTTTCCCGAATCTTCAGTTGCTGCTGTACGGTGTCGGAGGAATCTGTCAATCATCGTAATGATTGGGGACTTGATCCGTTTTATATTCAACGCAATGCCTTCTCGCATCGATCAAATAAATGCTTATGAAAATATTGCGTGTGTTGTTTTTCTCGTTTCCTGTTATATATGTATATCTCGCAGGCGGCACCAGCAGCAAGTCGTGTTTAGTTTGTTAGAAATCTGTAAAAACGTAAGTATTCGTTTTGACGACGCTGCTTCACTTCGCCCGGGTACCATTTTTACTTTCGTTTTGTTTTCCAGATTGATGATGCGACAATCACGAAGGAGACTTGATGTTTGGCGCATCACACCGTTTGCAGCGTTTGGCTCGTCCTGTGAACTATCTTTTTTTTTGGATATAAAAATAAACAAGAGTTCATGAAATTTTTTCAGTATCTTTGTGTGCAATGCAATGTCAGAGGTGGGCAAGTGAAGAGTATCGTCGTATTCCGCTGATCTTCTCAAAATCAAAATTTGTCAACGTAACTAAGGAACTAATGAGGCTAGAAAATTTAAACGTGTGTGTTCGTAAAGTGACCATAATTTTTCTGTTCCATGCCGTTAAGTTTCCCTGTAAGCTTGTTGATGCTATCACGCCAGTCTGAACTTACCGCATAATTAGTTGATCGTTGATTTGGCAAAATTATGGCAGCCAGAAGATGCCGTCAGGTTGAGGCTGCACAATCTTGTTCGCAGGCGCCTTTCGTCGAAAAAGTAGAATTGCAAAGAATTATTCCCATGAAAACTTTGAATTCGGCGCTGTACCCAGTCTTTAAGTGGAGAATTTCCCGGCAAGGCAAACTTTAAAAAAATCCTGGAGTGAAACCTTGATATTGTATTGTGTAATGCCTTCACTCTCACACGCAAAGCGCTAGACTTTAAACATGCATCGCCGAAAAGAGAAAAACAAATACACGAAAGAAGACGAGGATACATACATTGCGGTTAGAACAGAATATATGCTTGATGGCGCTAATGCATTTAGCCAGCGGTCCCAAGCAATTCAAACAGGGAAGATCAGTATAATGCGCGAAAGCTGCATATTAACTACTAAGCTACAGCTTTCTCTGCCATATTTCCGTTGAAAGACGGCCATATCACCAGGTTAGTTGATTTTATTCGGCGATCATTAACAGTCAGCAAGAAAAAACAAATTGGTGCAAGGGCACTGAGGGAACCGGAAGGTTATCGAGTCGATGCCCCTCAACAGTTAAATTAGCTTTGTTACTGTCCAGTTTCAACTCGTTGTGTTGCATCTGTATGGGAAGGAGCTGCCAGATGATCAACACAGTTGCGCAGGGGATGCTGGGTCGCAACCGGTCTCTCTCGGTGGATGGGTTGCTCAGATCCGCAAGGATCTGGGCGTGGCAGAGAAAGTATAAACCCAGCTAAAATGAAACTCTGCCTGGGTTGTCATAACCCTTTCGCATCTAGCAAGCTCTACAAATTGTTTGCAGTGTATTTTTTGCATTTGGATGATGGTTGATATCACCAGGCTTTTGGAAGATGCCTTTGCTTCGTGCTTTGATCTCATCAAGTCAAATTATAACGCCCTCCGCCATTGAAAACTCGGACAATATTTGACTCTATTGCACGTTGTCTTTTTCGCTCTGTAGAGTTTGAACTTTAACGGACGAAGAATCCCGCGAGATGTACATTCCTAGCTCAGCCTTATTCATCCGCGAGAGACTCGAGGTTAAAACAAGTTGTGCTAAACGCTTTACTTAAGTTAACGTTTATCTTATACTTCCATCTTAGACAGGGTCCTCGAGGCTGGTCCCCGAGAGACTATCTACAATAAAGTAAACAGCCAATATCACCAACCCTAGCTGCTGGTGACAGGACCGTTGTACCCATTTAAGCGGGGACACAAGTTTATTACACTCATGACATCGACCAAACGACACTACGAATGTAAAGAACACACAAACTAATCTTCACTATGACCCCCCTTATGCCAGGATTTTTCTAAGTACAAAATCATAGAAAAATTGGGCAGAACTTTTTTCCTTTTTGAGTTTAAAATTTTCCAAATTTTATCAAAGTACAAAAAGCTAGAAAATTTTGACAGGACTCTATTTCATAATTAAATCTAGCATGCCAAAATAATTATAAAGTACAAATTTAAGAGAAATTTTAACAGAACTTCATTACTTACAGTTTTACGGAGCATCATTCAACAGCATCTGACTATAATAACAGTGCTCAATCCTGACTACATCGAGACTATTACATTAAATGCCCGAACTTTCATGCCTAGAAAGTCGGCTGATTTCAGAGCTACAAGGCGCTCCTGGATCACGAGATCACCAGGCATCCCCA